>Ga0209040_10000399_pt1 | contig 33020 bp, 28 predicted proteins | sample BogFormECP12_OM3_FD_188240 | JGI IMG/M metagenome (GOLD analysis project Ga0209040, IMG submission 188240) | Bog forest soil microbial communities from Calvert Island, British Columbia, Canada - ECP12_OM3 (SPAdes) (version 2) | ecosystem: Environmental > Aquatic > Freshwater > Wetlands > Bog ... | reverse complement strand
CCATCGCCTTCGCGAACGCTGATGATGGTGTAGTTTCCATCGGCGCCGACTTCGACGCGATAGTGTCCGGGTTGGAGGATGGTGAAGGCCTGATTGGGTGTGTCGATCTCGAAGTCGTCGTCTTCATGCAGGCGGCGCACGGTGACGTTGATTGCGCCAGAAGTGAGTTGAAGCTGCACGGTATTGTCGTCGAGGTCGAGGAAAGAGAATCCGGTCATGGGCCCGAGGCGGATGACGGCCGACCCGAGTTGCACTTCGGCGCGGGAACCCTCGTCGGACCAAAGCTGGTCGCCGGTCGTCAAGGGACGGTTGGGAACGGCTCCCACCCAATCGCCTTCGCCGGCGGGCTGGAAGGAAACGGAACCTTCCATGTAACCCAGGCGAGCAACGCGCCCCGGCGGATCGTCTTGATCCTGAGCAGATGCGTTGTGGGGCAGAACGAGAGTGATAAGCAGAAGCGCGAGCACGGCGCTACACCAGGCAAACTTCGTTGAGTTCAGTTTCGGTGTTGTTCTCATAGACGTTATATGTCTCCCAAGCTTCGAGTGTGATGTCGCGAAAGGGGCCCCGCCGCGAGTGGTTTGCACCACCGCATCGCCGGTTCAGGGTTGGTCTTGGATGCAGGATCAGTCGAATGCGGCGTAGCCGCCATCAGGATGATCTTCACGGTTTAACGAACTTCTCCCGAGCGGCGCGGATCGGTAGCTCCGCGCTGAGTGGCTTGAGGATAACAGGTTGGGCGGATGGGATGAACGATTTTGCCTGTGGATAATCGGGACAGAGAATTTTTCGCCAGCAGTTTGGTGGGGGATGAGACTGATGTCTCATCCTGAGACGCGCGTCTCGCGACATGCCTCTCGCACACAATGTTGACGGTTCTAACTCACTGAAAAATCTAGCGCCTCGGTGCTAATCCTTCCGTTCGGGCCGATGGTCTCGGTCGTGCTCCTGTTTTTCGCATAACCGCGAGTTTCGGCTCCCCAAAGCTCTTCCTAACCGGGAAGAGGGGGAGCCCAACCGCACTTTGTGAAGTTGGGCCAGGGAAGGGGCATCAACGCTTTGGGGCAAGTAGGAACAGCGAGGGGGCGGACTAGGCCGACCAGCACGGTTGCCGATCTGGCACGCTTTTTCCCGGAGGCGACGCCGGTGCGGATTCCGGTGGAGTTTACACGCAGCGCTCCGGCGAGTGAGGGCAAGCTGGCGAGCGCGGCGGGGTCCCCGGAGAGTACGGTGATTGAGTTTGGGACGTCGCGCGAAGTTTTGTTTGCCTGCACCATGCCTTTGGAATTTGCCGACATTCTGCGGCTGCGCAACTCCGATGGCTCGCTGGACACAGAAGCTTCCGTGGTTGCGGTGCAGTACCATCCGGGCGCGACGGTGGTGGCAGCGCGCTTCCTCAACGCAGTTCCGAACTGGATCGTGAAATCATGACACCTGCTTCTGCTTCATCCCCGCAACCGGCATCGCCTGCTCCTGATTACGCGGCGCTGTGGTCAAGCGCGCTACGCTTACATCCCATCTACAAGGAACTGGCGCGCGAGTTTGTGATTGACTCACCGTCTTGTGCCGGGCTGGACGAGCCGGTTGATGCGCCGGATCGAGAGACGGTTGAGCATGCGCAGCAATGGTTGCAAGAGATGGATGACCGCATCCAGGTGCACCAGTTGCGGCAGTTCCTGCAGACCAGCTCTGTGGTGGATGGAGACGGGCTGATTGCGCTGGTGCAGCATTTTCTGGGAAAGAAGGCGCACACCGACGCGGCGCGAGACAAGATCGATTTCCTGCTGGTTCAGTATTTCAGCCAGAAAGCGCCCAGCGAGCTGGACGACAATGGTGCGGACATCGCCTATGTGGCGCAGGAACTTGAGCCGGTGCTGGGCAAGGTGGAGCTGAAAACTCCGGTGTGGCTGAATGCCCTGGATCGGGCGCTGGAAGCGGCACGGCGCTGCCGTTCGCTGGACGAACTGCTGCACGGTGGTGTCCTCGAACAAGGACGGAAAGCCAAAGCTCAGGCCGGCGACTTATTTTATCTGCCAGTGGCGCTGGTAGCATTTACCCGCTTTGGATATCTGATGCGGCGCGCTTTCTTCCGTCTGATGCTGGCCGATCTCAACAACATTTTGGATGGGCTGACCGAACTGGAAGAAAAAGGCGTGGAGACGATCGACTGCCGTCGAGCCCAGTTTTCGGCACAGGAGCCGATTGTCCGGCTGCGCATGATTTGCCAGTCGTGGAAGGTGATGTTCCAGGCGGAATATTCGTCGGGGCAACCGCTGCGCATGCTGGTGGACTTGCGGGCTTCGGTGGACTTCGCGCTGGGGCGAGGCGCGGAAGCGGAAGGTGGCGAGAAGGCAGCAGCAGCGACGGCGGCGGCGAAGGCTGCGCCCGCCAAACCAGCGGCACAAAAAGGTGCGACCAACAAGTCAGAGTCAAGCCCGCCTCTGGCAAACAAAACTGTGGCGGGCAAACCTGCGTTGAACAAGCCGGTGGCGCGGGCGGCTGGCGCGGCCGCTGGAGTTGCGAAAGCTGCTGCGCCGGCCAAGGCCGCGCCGGCAGTGGCCGCAAAACCGAATGCCAAATTCGCCGTGACGAATGAGGCAGCTCCGGAATTTGAAGTCTCGGCGGCGGTACCGGAATGGAATGCTGAGGAGGGCCCGCAGCCGGGGAAAAAAAAATAGCCTGGAGCGAGTGGACAGAGTGAAGTTGTAGACAAGAGATCAAGAGTTCCGACGTACAGGAGTGAACTCCAAGCAGAGGAAGCTGGCAAGTGGATCATCCGACGGTACTGGTTATCTCCGACGATGTTGAGTTTTCGCGAAGCATTACTGCGCGCTGGCAGGCCGAGCGCAATGTGCCCGCATTTACCATGCTGAGCGGAGATTTGTGGCCACGCAGCGTGGATAATTTTGAGGTGGCAATCGTCGGACCGCTACGCCGGGAGTTGCTTTCACTGATCCTGGAACCTCTGCACTCCACTTTGCAGCCGCTATTCTGCGTTTGTCAGGACGCGGCCACGGCACAGCTGGTGCGGGAGCGCTGGCCGCGAACCTCGGTGCTGCGGCATGACGAAAATTGGCTGGATGGTCTGATTCTGGCCGCCGGAGAAGCGGTACACCGCGCCGCCGCCGAGGCCCGCGCGCGAGCCGCCGAGCAGAGCTGCGCCACTCTGGAGCGGCAGGCGATGCTGGGCCGTTACATGCTGGAGATGCGGCATGGCTTGAACAACGCGTTGACCTCGCTGCTGGGGAATTCCGATTTGTTGCTGATCGAACCGGGCAGCCTGTCGGCGCAGTCGCGCGCGCAGATTGAAACGATTCGTAACATGACGCTGCGCATCCATGAGGTGATGCAGCGCTTTTCGTCGCTGGAAAAGGAAATGAACGTGGTCGCGCAACAAGTGGAACGGGATTCCGGAAAGTTCCGCGTTGCCGTGGCTGCGGGCGTTTGAGAGCAAGAAGACTCGGGTCCGGCCGCGAAAGCGGCCGGCAACAATTGATCCTCCCCTGGCAATTTGCCGATCTGACAGTCGTTGGCGTGCGAGGCGTCTCGCGTGCTTGGGAAAGGCTCTATGCATAGGCTGATTACGACGAGCACCATTCTGGAGCACGAGATTTCGGAGCTGCGGCTGCTGGTGGAGCGGCAGACCGGAGTCGTGCTCGATTGTCCCAACAGCGCGCTGGCCGCGCGGGTCGCCGATTTCATCGAGGCGCAAGAGCTGGACTCCTCGACGACGCTGCTCGATCGTCTGCGCTCCTCCGAGCAGGACCCCTCAAGTTTGCCGTCATTGCTGGATGGGCTGATCAATACCAATACAGGATTCTTTCGTCATCCGGGAGCGCTGAACGCGTTCGGGCGGCAGGTGTTGCCGCAATTGTGCGCGCGCAAGTCGGCCGACGCCCCGGGGCCGATCAGGATTTGGAGCGCGGGCTGCGGCACGGGAGAGGAAACATATTCCATTGCGATGGCAGTGTGCGACGCGGTGAATCCCGCCAACGTGAGCGTGGCTAGCAACGGCAACGGCTCGAGCAACGGAAACGGCAAGACGGGCGTACGAAACGGCGGCGTTGCGGAAAGTTCGCAGGCTACAGCAGGCCCCGCAGCGAAGCTGAACGCGGGGTGCTCGATTCACATCGTAGGCAGCGATCTGCTGGCGACGGGTATCGAAACCGCGGACCGGGGAGTGTACCCGCAGTCCGCGCTAGAGGGCTTGCCGCCAGCCACGATTCGCAACTATTTTTCGAAGATCGGCTCGCCCGCGGCAGCGGGGTCGATTGGCGGGGCAAGCGAGGGCTTATGCGAATCCGTCGGGCCACAAAATCCGACGAGCACCGCACATCTGCTGGTGAAGCCGCGACTGCGCAGCCTGGTGACTTTCAATTGTATGAACCTCGCGCGTCCCGGCTACATCGGTCGCTTTGACTGCATTTTCTGCATGGATGTGCTGTCGCAATTCTCCCGCGTTCAGCGCCAGGCAGTGCTGGAGCGGCTGCACCTCTACCTTGAGCCCGGAGGCTATCTGTTCCTCAGCCAAACGGAAAAGCTATCTGCTCCGAACCTCAACTTCCGTTCCGAAACATTCGACGGTTACACCTTCCACCGCAAACCGATGGCGGCCAGCGCGGCCTACGGACGGTAATTGATCGAATTGTCTATTTTGTCTACAATAGACAAATGAAAACCGTAACCGCTACCGATGCCAAGCAGCGCCTCGCTGCCCTTCTCGATGCGGCCCAGCGCGAACCAGTCCTCATTCGCCGCCAGAATCGCGACGTTGCCGTGATCATGTCCGCACAAGAATACGAGCGCATTCGCAAGCACAACATCGCCGAACTTAAGCAGACGATGAACCGTATCGGCGCTCAGGCTGCAGCACGAGGAATGACCGAGGAAATCCTTGCCGACATCCTGAAGGATTGAGGCGCCAGGGTTCATGCGAATCTTGCGTCGTCTCGTCGTGGATACCAACGTATTTGCCAGCGCTATCATCCTCCCGCGCTCGGTTCCGCGTCAGGTTGTCGACCATGCCTTGGACCACGGCGTCGCCATCTTTTCCGAGGCCACGATGCGCGAACTCACCGAAGTTCTATCACGTTCAAAGTTCGATAGCTTTGTCAGCCGTGCGGAGCGCGAGCTTTTCCTGGCGCAGATTGAAAGTACGGCGGAGTTAGTTCCCATCATCCAGCTCGTGCGCGAGTGCCGCGACCCGAAGGACGACAAGTTTCTGGAAGTTGCGCTGAACGGGAGGGCGGATGTGATTGTTACGGGCGATGCGGATTTGCTGGGGATGCATCCGTGGCGGGGGATTGCGATTCTGTCGCCGGCGGAGTATTTGGAGAGAAAGACTAGCGAGATGTCCCGACCCGGCTAACGGAATCAATCTCGGCACTCCGGAAAGTATGACTCACGAGCGACATGGTCCAAGGATGGTCTCTCGATCCTCTTTAGCTTCACTGGTTCCAGCGACGCGGCCTCGCCGTAAGCTTCTTTGCAGGTGACCTGCTCAGCCATCCAACGCGTGGGGCCGATGCCGGCTACGGCTTTGCTCTCGACGACCAACCGCACAAAATAGCGTCCCCCTCGCTGAAGAGAAATGACCGTGTTCTTGCTGCTTTCACGTGCAAGAAATGCCTCCCCAGCGACGGCATGTTCGCCCTCCGAGAGCTTCAAGGTCAGAAATTGTCCGGGGATGATGAAACCGACTTTGTTATGATCGAGCCATAAATGACCTGCCCAGCTTTTCTTACCAGACAACTCAAGCATCGCCGGACCACGCGGCGAGTATAAAGTCAGGAGCACCAATTCGCGGGTCGGGTCTGCCGTCAGGTCCGACCGTTGTGCATTTGTCGACAGTGCGACGACGAATACCAAGAGCGCGAAGCGGCTCATCTATTGTCCACATTGCTGTAACCCGATGGGTCCCGTCAAGGACGGTTGCCACGTTTCTGACCGCAGGGTTCCGAAATGGGATTCGATTTACCGAGCTCAGCTTGCTGCAGCAGGGATTCGCCGCTTACGCGAATAAAAACTCCTTCGTCCTCAACTCCTTAATCGCATCCCTCAACTTCGCCGCTTTCTCGAACTCGAAGCGCTTGGCGGCTTCGCGCATGTCGCTTTCGAGTTTGACAATGTATCCATCCAACTCTTCCTGCGACTTGAATTCCGGCATGCCTTCGGCTTCCGCGCCGGTAAGGTCGGTGTAATCGGCGGCGACGATTCCGGCCAGAGTCATGTCCAGAGGACGCACAATAGATTCCGGCGTGATGCCGTTTTCCGTGTTGTAGGCGGTCTGAATTTCGCGGCGGCGTAAAGTCTCATCGATGGCGCGCTTCATCGAATCGGTCATGCGGTCCGCATAGAGAATCGCGCGGCCCCGCAGATGACGAGCGCAGCGTCCGATGGTTTGGATCAATGATCCCCACGAGCGCAGGAAGCCTTCCTTGTCCGCATCGAGGATGGCTACCAGCGAAACTTCTGGCAGATCGAGGCCCTCGCGTAATAGATTGATGCCGATCAATACATCGAACTCGCCTTTGCGCAGATCGCGCAGGATCTTGACCCGCTCCAGGGTTTCGATCTCGGAATGCATATAGCGGCATTTCACGCCCACTTCGGCGTAATACTCGGCCAAGTCTTCGGCCATACGTTTCGTCAACGTGGTCACCAGAACGCGTTCTCCGCGCTCCACACGGGCGCGAATTTCGTGCAGCAAGTCGTCGATCTGTCCCTTCACTGGGCGGACCTCGACCTCAGGATCGATCAGGCCAGTGGGGCGGATGATCTGCTCGACTACCACGCCTGAAGATTTTGTCAGCTCATAGGGACCGGGCGTCGCCGAAACATAAACCAGCTGGTTGGTGCGATGCTCGAATTCTTCGAAGGTTAGCGGACGATTATCCAGCGCTGAGGGCAGGCGGAAGCCGTATTCCACGAGGGTTTCTTTGCGCGAGCGGTCCCCGGCATGCATGCCGCGCAATTGCGGAATGGTCTGGTGCGATTCATCCACGAACATGAGATAGTCACGAGGAAAATAATCCAGCAGGGTTGGAGGAGGCTCGCCAGGCATGCGTCCCGTGAAATGGCGCGAATAGTTTTCGATGCCGTGGCAGTAGCCCATCACCTTGATCATTTCCAGATCAAACTTCACACGCTGATGAATGCGTTGGGACTCCACTGCGCGGCCTTGCTTCTCCAGTTCCACTTCCCACCAGGCCAGCTCTTTCTTGATCGACTCAACCGCGGAAGCGCGAGTTTCATCTTTCATCACGTAGTGCGTCTTGGGATAAATCGGCAGCCGCATGTATTTTTGCTTCACCGTGCCAAACAATGGATCGATCTGGGAGAGCGACTCAACCTGATCTCCCCACAACTCGATGCGGTAAGCCATGTCGTCGTAAGTAGGGAAGACTTCGATCACGTCGCCTCGAACGCGAAACGTGCCGCGCCGGAATTCTCCGTTGGTACGCTCGTAGAGAATGTCGACCAGCTTGCGCGTAATGTCTTCCCGAGCGATCTTCTGGCCTTTTTCGAGAAACAGCATCATGCCGTAGTAGGCTTCCGGCGAGCCCAAGCCATAGATGCAGCTCACGGAAGCGACAATCAGCGCATCGCGGCGTTCGAATAACGATCGGGTCGCCGAGAGTCGCAGCTTGTCGAGTTCGTCGTTAATGGTTGCTTCTTTTTCGATGAAAAGATCGGCGGCGGGAACGTAAGCCTCGGGCTGGTAGTAGTCGTAATACGAAACGAAATATTCGACGGCGTTGTGCGGAAAGAAATTCTTGAACTCGTGATAGAGCTGCGCCGCCAGCGTCTTGTTATGAGCCATCACCAGGGCGGGACGATTGACCGCCTCGATTACCTTGGCCATGGTGTAGGTCTTGCCCGATCCGGTGACGCCGAGAAGAACCTGATGCTGCTCGCGGTCGTAGACGCCGCGCAGGAGAGATTCAATCGCGCGGCCCTGATCGCCCTGCGGTTTGTAATTCGAGACGAGTTTAAAATCCATGGAAGAAGCTCTTGGCTTTTGGTCTTGGTCTTAAGCACCTCCTGTGATTGGCGCGTCTGCCATGCACCCTTACAGAGGGCAACTTTACCGACTAAGAATCTTTCTATTATAACGCGCGCAAATCGAGCGCCGCTCCCGTCGCAGGTTACAACTCCGCCAGCGCGCGATGTACCAGATAGATGGAGATCGATCCTTCGCCAACAGCGGAGGCCACCCGCTTTACGTTTCCGGCGCGGACGTCGCCCACGGCGAAGACACCTGGCAGGCTGGTTTCGAGCATTTGTGGCGCGCGGGGAAGCGTCCATTTGAAGTCCTGTGCGACCGGATCCAAATCGCGACCGGTGAGGATGAAGCCCTTGTTGTCGAGCATCACACATCCCTTGAGCCACTCGCTGCGAGGTGAAGCGCCGGTCATCATGAACACGTGGCGGATATCGAGGGTTGAAGTTTCGCCGCTGTTCTTGTCCTGCCAGGTTACTCGCTCCAACTGTGCGTCGCCCTCGAGGCCGACGATCTCAGTGCGGTAGTGCAGGCTGATCATGGGATTTTCTTCGATACGCTGGATGAGATAGCGCGACATGGTGTCGGACAACCGACTGGATCGAACCAGCATGTGGACTCGGCCTGCCATCTGGGAGAGATAGACGGCAGCCTGACCCGCCGAGTTACCGCCGCCGACGACGATCACGTCATCTTTCCCGCACAGTTGCGCTTCAATGTAGGTTGCACCGTAATAAATGCCCTGGCCTTCGAACCGGGCGAGATTGTCAATTTTCGGCTTGTTGTACTGCGCGCCGCTTGCAATTACGACGGCACGCGCGCGAATGACCTGACCGCAGTCGACCGTCAGCTCGTAGGGACGCCGTTCGCAATTCAGTCGAGTGACGGTGTTGGCGATCAACACCTTGGCGCCGAATTTCTGCGCCTGCGCGGCGGCACGGCCCGCCAGTTCGTTTCCTGAAATCCCCATGGGAAAGCCAAGGTAGTTTTCGATCTTGGAACTCGATCCGGCTTGACCTCCGGGAGACTCGGCCTCGATCACTAAAACGTCCAGCCCCTCGGAGGCGGCATAAACAGCGGCCGCCAAGCCGGATGGTCCGGCGCCGACGATGACGAGATCCCGCACTTCCGACGCCGTGATATGAGAGTTGAGACCGAGGCAGCGCGCCAATTCCTGAATCGAAGGATTGCGGAGCACCGTCTGGTTGTTGCAGATGACGACGGGGATTTGATCGAGTTTCACTTGAAAGTGATCGAGGAGATCCTGATAGCTCGTGTCCGTGTCGAGATCGACGTAGGTGTGGGGATGTCCGTTGCGGGTGAGAAACTCACGCAGGTGCAGCGTTGGGGCCGAATGGCGGGAGCCCAACAGGATCACATTTCCCTGGCCTCGGTTGATCAGTTCCACACGGCGCAGGATGAAGGCGCGCATCAAGATCTCACTCAACTCCGCATCTCGCGCGACCAGAGTCCGCACATCCTCGCTGCTCATTTCGAGGAACTCGCCAGCCGCGGTGACACGCCCGCGCACCAGGCAGCGGCGGCCGGAGATCATCGTAATTTCGCCGGTGAATTCTCCGGCTTCAAGGTTGACGATGGGGCTTTCGCCACGCAGTTCGGGCTGAACGATTTCCATGCTTCCGGAAAGGAGCACAAAAAACGGGATGTCGCTCTGGCCGGGCTCGAAGAGGATGTCGCCGACGTCCACTTTTCGAATCTTGGCAAGGGGCCTGATGCGGTTGATCTGCTCCTCGGTGAGGACGGGGAAAGCTTCACCGCGGATGTCAGCGGCCAGGGGTATTAGCTGAATCGACATGGGTTCTCCCGGCAAGAGGAAATCGAAAGGCCTGAAGGGTTAGTAGATGACAAACGCGAGGCTTCGGACGCATCGGAAGGCTGGATTCTCGGTTGCGTGGCGATTATTTTTTCTGGAGGTCTTCGACGGCCAGAATCCGTGAAGTGGCGCGGAATTTCTTGTAGTCGCGGAATGTCTGTTCCACATCCACGTTGAAGTTCTTGAGCAGGGCGAGACGAACGTCGATTTTGGCGGTAAGCTGGCGCGGCAGCCACACTTCTTCGTTTACCCGGGTTTGCTCCAGCATGAAGCGAGAACCCTTATGAAAGCGCGCCAGGAACAATCCCCAGGAAATCGTATCCAGGCATTCCACATCCATCTTGGAGAGTTGCAAGTCGCTCTTGTCGATCCAGACTCGGCCGCGGAACTTCGACAGAAACTTTGATTCTTTCAGGTGCGGCACAAAGCCCGGCCGTGGCTCGCCATCAATCACCCAGGCGTCGCGTCCGCCTACAAGTTCCGATCCAACCAACTTGAAATTGTATGCATCAGCCACCTCCTTCACGAACTTGCGGTCCTCTTCACGCTCTTTTTCTTCCTTTTCCTCGCGCTTCCTGCGCTCGTCCTCTGATTCGTTCTTTCGCTTGTCGAGGATCTTCTGGATTTTTTCTTCTTCTTTCGTCGCGTCTTTCGCATCGAGCGGCTTATCGTCTTTTTCGATTAACCTTTGCACCTGTTCGCCGTAAAGCTCCATCACTTCATAAGTCTTAGCCTCCGTGGATTTCACCTCTCCCTTGCCATCGAGCTTATGTTCTTCGTCGCGTTCAATGTAGGTGTAATCGCGGAGGCGTTTATCGTTTTCCATGTCTTTGTCGGCGACCACGCGCAAGAGTTGCTGCATCTGCTCCTGCGAGAGATTGCCGTTGGCGTCGGGCTTCAGATCGGGCAGGGAAGACAGGTCCGGCGTCTCCGCAGTCGTTTTATCGGGAGTTGGTGCGAGCGTGAGCTGATCTTGCTGACCTAAGGCCAGCACAGAGGCGAGCAGCAAGAAGGAAACGACGACGCGGGAACCCACACGCACATTTTATCGCAGGGAACAAGAGAGCACGCTGGAGAAATCGGAGTGAATCGACAACGTGGCAAAGACACAAATTGTACAAAGTCATTACGCGGCGGTGACAAGGTCAACGGATGGTCGACCTAGTCTTTCCTAGGCCGCGGGCAGAAAAAGAAATCCAGCCTGCGGCCGAGCCCTCTCAATCGAAGGAGAACCACAATGTCCCGTTTGCATATTCGCCACTTGCCGGCTCGCGCCCTAGCGGTCACGTCTTTCGTCGCGTTGATGCTGATGCTTGCTTCCAGCCCAGCCGCGGCACAATATCAACTCACAAACCTAAGTTCAAACCAGGTAAAAGCTGCGAAACACACGGATCCATTGCTGGTGAACGCGTGGGGCTTAGTCCACGCCCCGGGAAACGCTTGGTGGGTCAGCGACAATAACTCCGGATGGTCGACGCTATACAATGCCGCCGGAGTGGCGCAGGGACTAAGGGTATTGATCCCAACCGCGGGAGGCGGTCCGGATTCGCCCACCGGGACCAATGGCCCAGGCTCGCCGACAGGGATTGTGTGGAGTGCATCGACGACCGGCGAATTCCAGGTGGAGGGATGGCCGTCACTTTTCCTGTTTGCCACGCTGGATGGAACCATCAGCGGCTGGACATTTAAATCGAATGTCAACCAGGCGATTGTGGCAGTGGACACATCGACCAGTACGACTCCATCGGTCTATACGGGCCTGGCCATCACGAACCACGCGTCAGGGAACTTCTTGTACGCTGCTGACAACAAGAATAATAAAGTGGACATATACGACGGAAATTTCAACCTGGTTACCTCGATCATTGACGCTGCGGTGCCCGCGGGCTTTGCAGCATTCGGCGTCCAAGACATAAACGGGCTGGTCTACGTGACCTTTGCCAGTACCACCGGTGGGAGTGGGGGCTTCGTTGACGTATTTAAGGAAGACGGTACGCCTGTGACCCCGGGGCAGCATCTGATTCAAGGGTCGCCGCTCAACCAGCCCTGGGGGATTGCCGCAGCCCCGAAAAATTTTGGCCCGTTGGGCAATACGCTACTGATTTCGAACAATACCAACGCTGGGACTATCAATGCCTTCGACGGAACGACGGGGAAGTTCGTAGGAACCGTCAAGGACACAAACAACAAGGTCATTCATATTGACCAGCTTTGGGGAGTCGGTTTTGGCGATGGTATGGGCAGCAACGGCGCAACGAACCAGTTGTTCTTTACCGCCGGTCCAGGCGGCAATTTGGCCGGGACCTTCGGAGTGATTGCGTTTATGTCATCGAATTGAGTGAAGCAGAACGGCGGGACGATGGTTTCACGAATCGTTCCGCCGTTCTGTCTTTGGACCGCCTTCCGGCTGCTACTCGTCCTTCTTCAGCGCTTTTCCCATACACTCCGCTTCAAACAGACGCTCGTCCACGCGATGCAGATGCTTAGCCATGGCCGGCGTGATGAGCGGGTAATGCTTAACATCGAACAGGTGGAAGACGATAAACCACACGGGCTTATCGGTGGTCATCCAGTTCTGGCTATCGAAGCGTTTCAGATTTACAGGAACCGAAAAACGGCGCAGCGTGCGCTCGCGGCGCAGATTGAAGTAGGCGTTGAAATAAGTCAACGCCAGTTCGCGCAGTGTGCGATGGACCGGCTCGCGCCAGCGGCATCCGGTGTAGTTTGACTTGGCCACAGCACCCCAACATCCGTTCTGGCGAAAAATCGCGATCACATGGTCGGTGTCATGTTCGGCTTCAAAATCGAGAAGCAGCGGAGGATATCCATTAGCGCGAAGCGCCGCAGCGGCGAAGATCGCACCCTCCAGGCAATGCGCAGTTCGTTCGGCCAACACGCGGCGTGGAGACCAGGCGGTATCGGCGAGGTGATACGGAGCATCGTCGAGAAATTTCTGGATGCCGTAGGGATCTTTCATGCTGCGCAGTTTGCGGAGTTCCGCAGCGCTGAAGCTGTTGGAATCGTTCATCGTCGCATGAGTTTACACGAGAGGAGTGAAAAACTCGGCCAGTTCGCGGGGCGCGTCGACGAGCACATCTGGAGGGCTCTCCGGCAACGTATGAGGGGCAAAGCCGTAATTGACGCCCACCGTCCACAAGTCGGCATTGCGTCCGGTTTCGACATCGACATGGGAGTCGCCAACGATGGCGGCTTCTTCGGGGCGAACCTGGTGCTCGTCGAGTAGTTTGCGCGCGCCTTCGGGATCGGGTTTCTTGGTGGCGAAACTATTTCCGCCATAGATTTGCGTGAAGAATGGGCTCAGACCAAGGGCTTCGACGATGGCACGCGACGGCACGACTGGTTTGTTGGTGAGAACAGCCATCTGGCGCGCGGATCCGGGCTTATCCGCACTTCCGTTAGAAGTTCTGTGCGCGGAATTCTGAATAGTTTTGAGTGCGTCGTGAATACCGGCGTAGACGGTGGTGTGATCGAGCTTGTGTTCGCGGTAGTAGGCGAGGAAAAACTGCAGACCTCGACGCACGACGGCCTCATCGACCGTTTCACCGCCGAGCGCGCGCTGGATCAGAATCGGTGCGCCGTCGCCGACGTAGCTGGCGATGACGTCGTCGGGCAATTCGGGCCGGCCGATGTGACGAAGCGCGGCGTTGACGGAGTGCACCAGGTCGAGACGCGAATCAATCAGCGTGCCGTCGAGGTCAAAGATCACCAGCTTGATCGAGCGCGGGTCGAAGGCACGGCGAATCTGGATCATGTGTCCTTAGAATAAATGATCGGGGGGAGCAAAACACTCGGCTGGAACGTCCCACAGTCTTGCGCGTTGCTCTGCAACGCAGCGCAGTGCCCGTATAATTCCGGCATGGCGAAGAGCTGGAAGACGCGGTTGATTCATTCCGAGGTGAAGGTCCCGGAGGGATACCGGTCGCTGGCGAGTCCGGTGTTTCGCGGTTCAACCACATTGTTTCCGGATGCCGCTTCCGTTAACGACAGTTGGGATCAGCCTGAAGTCGGCTATACGTATGGGCTCTACGGCACTCCAACTACGCTGGAACTTGCAGGAAAAATCTGCGAGCTGGAAAAGGGCTACCGAACGATCATCACCCCCGGAGGCCAGGGCGCGATTTCGCTGATCAGTCTGGCGTTTCTGAAGAGCGGGGATCACATCTTGATTCCGGAGAGCGTCTATACGCCCAGTCGCAAGCTGGCTTATCACGTGCTCCGGCGCTTTGGCGTGGAGGCCGGGTTCTATCCTCCGGAAGTTGGCGCCAGGATGAAAGACCTGCTGCGAGAGAATACCCGGCTGGTGTGGTGCGAGAGCCCGGGATCGATCACCATGGAAGTGCAGGATGTGCCTGCGATTGCCGAGGCCGTGCATTCCCGTGGAGCGCTCATCGCGATGGATAACACCTGGTCTGCGGGAGTGTACTTCGATGCGTTCGCGCACGGTGTGGACATCACGATGCAGGCGTCGACGAAATATGTAGGCGGCCACAGCGACTTACTGATGGGGTCGGTGACGGTGAAGGATCCGAAGCTATACCAGCAATTAGGGGCGACACAGCAGCTTCTGGGCAACGCTGCCTCGCCAGACGACTGCAGTCTCGCCCTACGCGGAATGCGGACGATGGCAGTGCGGCTCAAGCACATTGAAGCTTCGGCCTTGCAGATTGCGAACTGGTTAGCCGCGCGGCCGGAGATTGAGCGCGTTCTGCATCCGGCGCTGGAAGGTTCGCCTGGACATGAATTATGGAAGCGCGATTTCAGCGGATCGGCGGGAGTTTTTTCCATCGTCTTCCAACCTGCTGCTACCAAAGCCCAAGTGCTGGCATTTGTGGATGGGCTGGAGTTGTTTGAGATTGGCTATAGCTGGGGAGGAGTGGCGAGTCTGGCTGTCGCTTACGACTTCCAGAGATCGAAAGGGCGTCCCGATTACGGGCACCGCATTGTCAGGCTGAACATCGGGCTGGAAGATACGGAAGATTTGCTTGAGGATTTGGAGCGTTGCCTGCGGAAAGTCTGGGGTAATCGGGGCGATTCTTAGGGTGACTAAGGTTCCAGAGTTCGCGAGGGAGGAACTTGCATATTTTCCAATTCCTTGTTCCCATTTACAATGCAACCTGCTTCATAGCGCGTTGCACCTTATTTCGGTAGGCGCATCTAATAAGCGGTAAAGTTTCATAAGGCACTCATCAGGGAACCGGATGGCGACTACAAAAACCGACCCCAAACTGTCTCTCACAGGAACAAAGAAGTCGCGCAGTTATGAGGGACTTACGCGCGAACAGCTCATCGAAGCCTACCGCATCATGTACACCTCCCGGCGGATCGACGACCGGGAAATCATGCTCAAGCGGCAACAGAAGATTTTCTTCCAGATGTCAGGGGCCGGGCATGAGGCGATCGGGGCGGCGGCGGGGATGGCGCTGAAGGCGGGTTATGACTGGTTCTACCCTTATTACCGCGACCGAGCCCTGTGCCTGGCTCTAGGGGCCAAACCTCTGGAGATGTTTCTGCAAGCGGTAGGAGCGGCGGACGATCCGAGTTCGGGCGGACGGCAGATGCCTTCGCACTGGGGCTACCGGCGTCTGAATGTTGTGACCCAATCGTCGCCCACGGGATCGCAGATTCTGCAGGCGGTGGGATGCGCCGAGGCTGGGCGATACTTTACGCAGCATCCGAAAACTGCCGAAGTCCCGCCTTCCAAGAATGGCGAAAAACCTGACTACCGCCAGTTCAAGAACGTGAGCTTTCGCGACGATGAAGTCACTTATGTTTCTCTAGGTGACGGCACCACCAGCGAAGGTGAATTTTGGGAGGCGCTGAACGCGGTTGCGCTGAACAAGTTGCCGGTCATTTTTTGCGTGCAGGATAACGGCTACGCGATCTCGGTGCCGGTGGAAGTGCAGACGGCGGGAGGCAGCATTTCGCGGCTGGTTTCGGGATTCCCGAATTTTCATTTTGAGGAAGTTGACGGCACCGATCCGGTGGCGAGTTACGGAGCCTTCCAGCGAGCAACGCAGTATTGCCGCGAGGGCCACGGGCCGGCGTTTGTGCATGCGCATGTGATTCGTCCTTATTCGCATTCGCTTTCCGACGACGAGCGGTTGTACCGTCCAGACACCGAACGGGAACGGGATTCGGTGCGCGATCCAGTGTCGCGGACCCAAATGTTCTTGCTGCGTGAAGGAATCCTCGACGAAAAAGGCATTAACGATCTGGAAAAGAAAGTAGAAGAGGAACTTCAGATCGCTGTCGATCAGGCCCTGGAAGCGCTGCCTCCCGCGCCCGAGAGCGTGATGCAGTATGTATATTCGCCGGACATCGATCCGACATCGGCGACGTTCGACTCGCAAGCGGTGATCGGCCCGGATTCGGCCGACGGCAAAAAGCCAGCGGCGAAGACCATGGCCGATCTGATCAACGTCACGCTCCGCGATGAAATGAAGCGCGACGAACGCATTGTGATTTTCGGCGAAGATGTGGCCGACTGCAGCCGGGAAGAATATCTGAAGCGCAAGCTGGTGAAAGGGAAGGGCGGAGTATTCAAACTGACCTTCGGTTTGCAGAATGAATTCGGCAACGACCGTGTCTTCAACTCGCCACTAGCCGAAGCTGCCATCGTGGGACGCGCGACTGGCATGGCCACGCGCGGCATGAAGCCGGTCGTGGAAATTCAGTTCTTCGATTACATATGGCCGGCGATGATGCAGATTCGTGACGAGCTGTCGGTCATTCGCTGGCGGTCAAACAATGTGTTCTCCTGCCCTGTAGTGATTCGCGTAGCGATCGGGGGCTATCTTACCGGCGGCGCGATCTATCACTCGCAGTGTGGAGAGAGCATGTTTACGCATATGCCGGGGCTGCGGGTCGTATTTCCCTCCAACGCGCTCGATGCAGCAGGGCTGCTGCGCACCGCGATCCGCTGCGACGATCCGGTATTGTTTCTCGAGCACAAGCGGCTGTATCGCGAAACCTTCGGACGCGCGCCATATCCGGGACCCGAGTACATGATTCCGTTCGGCAAGGCGAAGATCGTGAATCCGGGGACCGACTTGACGGTCATCACTTACGGCGCGGTGGTGCCGCGGGCGCTGCAGGCGGCGCAGAAGATTGAGCGTGAGCACGGTGTGAAAGTCGAGTTGATCGACTTGCGGTGCCTGAACCCGTTTGACTGGGAGACCATTGCGGCATCGGTCGCAAAGACGAATCGGATCATCGTGGCCTACGAAGATACGTTGAGCTGGGGTTATGGAGCAGAAATCGCGGCGCGTATCGCTGACAAACTCTTCGATCATCTGGATGCTCCGGTGCGCCGGGTCGCTGCCGCGGACGCGTTTGTGCCGTACCAGCCGATTCTCGAAGACGCGATTCTGCCCCAGGCGAACGATCTCTTTCGAGCTATGAAAGAGCTGGCCGAATATTGAGTTCGCGCGGCGAAGCGCGAACTGCGCGCACAGCGTTATAGAGCCTTCCATCTCCGGGTGTTCCTTCCACGATTGACCAGAACCTAGCGATACCCCTAAGATTAGGCGCCACTCTTGGGGGTTCCGATGACGCCGCTTCGTCTTCAAGCTCAGATCCGTGGGCTGGCAGGAATAGCCAGCCTATCTTCTATTCTCTTCGTTGCTCACATCGGCGCGGCACAGACCGCAGTTACCACTTATCACAACGACAATTACCGCACGGGTTGGAACTCGGCGGAGACCGTACTGACGCCGAGCACCGTGAACACCGCTTCGTTTGGACTTCTGGCCAAAGTTGCAGTGGATGATCAAGTGGATGGGCAACCGCTTGTGGTTCCAGGGGTCACCATCACGGCGGGGAATAACCAGGGAGTTCACGATGTTGTTTATATCGTGACGGGAAATGACACGGTATATGCGATTGACGCCGATGCCGGCACTGTATTGCTGAGCCAGAACCTGGGGAAGCCCGTGACATGGCCGCTCGGCTGCAATAACAATGGACCGAATGTCGGTATCGACTCGACGCCGGTGATCGATGTCAGCAGCAACACGATCTACTTGATCGCTTATACGCAGGATTCGACGGGGCCGGCTTATCGGGTTCACGCCCTTGACTTGGGCAACCTGACTGACAAAGTGGCGCCGATGGTGGTGAGTGCGTCTCATACCCTGACTGACGGAACGACGTTCACTTTCAATGCCACCTACCAGCGGCAGCGTCCGGGGTTGCTGCTGGCGAATGGAAACATCTATGCGGGCTTTGGGAGCTTCTGTGATTACTCGGCCAACCTGTCCCGTGGCTGGCTGCTGGGTTGGAATGCGGCGACGCTGATGCCGCTTTCCGCCAACCGGCTGAACGATCAGCAACCGACTTCTCCGAACACGTTCTTTCTCTCGTCAATCTGGATGTCTGGTTATGGGCTTGCTGCGGATGACTCGGGGAATGTCGTATTCGTCACAGGAAACTCCGATTACTCCGGGACGACTTATGACGGTGTAAGCAACATTCAGGAGAGCGTGGTGAAGGTGTCGTCAGATCTGACGACGGTAGTCGACTTGTTTACGCCGTCGAACCAGGCCAGCCTCGACGGGGGGGATACGGATTTCGGCTCCGGAGGCGTGCTGGTTTTGCCGGATCAGACCGGTTCTACGCCGCATCTGGCTGTGGCGGCTGGCAAGTACGGCAGCATGTATCTGATGAATGAAGACAAACTGGGAGGCTACTCGACCACCACCAATAACGTTCTGGGCACTTATCAAGTAGGCGCCTGCTGGTGTGGAGAATCCTACTTTGTGGATCCGACAGATGGCCTAGCGCGAGTCGTGAGCAGTGGCGCACATGAAGTGAAGGTTTGGAAGGTGAAGACGTCGCCGAGTCCGAAGTTGGTTGGTGTGGCGCGCTCGCCGGCGTTGAAGAGCGGGCAACTGGCGGGCTTCTTCACCAGCGTGTCTTCCAACGGCAATGCGACTCCGATTATCTGGGCACTCACGCGACCAGTCTCGCATAGTTCCACTGGCATTGGGCTCTATGCCTTCAACCCCGATTCAGGGGCGAAGATGACTCTGCTCTTTCAGGCTGACGCTGGCTCCTGGCCGAATTACGGCGGAAACTTGAATCAGGTGCCTGTGATAGCGAACGGCAAAGTCTACGTCGCGAGCAACAAGGAGTTGGAAATCTTTGGGCTGAAACAGGCCGCGAACTTGAAGTCTTCGAAATAACCGGAAACAACCCACCGCATTTTTGGGCCGCGTCTTTTCAGCCGCGGCCTCTTAATTTTTCGAGATGAAGAATCGATATCGGGATCGTCTACTCCGCAAACAACGCGCGGTAGATCCCTCCTCCGAGCGCGCCGCCGAGGAGCGGGGCGACCCAGAACATCCACAATTGCTGCAGCGCCCAGCCGCCGGCGAAAATTGCCGGACCGGTGCTGCGAGCTGGGTTCACCGATGTGTTGGTCACGGGAATGCATATCAGGTGAATCAGGGTGAGGCAGAGGCCAATGGCGAGCGCGGCAAAACCCTTTGGCGCGCGGCTATCGGTTGAGCCCATGACGACGATCAAAAAGAAGGCGGTCAGCACGACTTCGGCGACGAAGGCAGAGAGTGCGGTGTAACCGCCGGGAGAATGCAGGCCGTATCCGTTCGAAGCGAAGCCGGCATGGACGTCGAAGTTCGCGTTTCCGCTGGCAATGACGAAGAGCACGCCCGCCGCTGCAATTCCGCCTGCGACCTGGGCGATCACGTAAGGAAGCAGATCGGAGGCGGAAAAGCGTTTGCCAACGACCAGGCCCAAACTTATTGCTGGGTTGAAGTGACCGCCGGAGATGTGACCGACGGCGTAGACCATGGTCACGACGGTGAGCCCGAAGGCGAGCGCAACTCCGGTGAATCCGATGCCGAGTGCAGGGAAGGCGGCAGAGAAGAGTGCGGCGCCGCATCCGCCAAAAACCAACCAGAAGGTTCCAAAAAATTCCGCGATGGCACGTTTGCTGAGGGGCATGTCGATCTCCTTGGTCGCGAGAACTATTTCAAACCACAGGGGCCCGTGTTCGGTGCGGGAAGAAGACTAGCACGACGATGCAGAAAGAGGAACTGAGGCCGTGGAGGGTATACCCCCTCCCAGGGGCGGTCTGTTGAAATGTTGGGCTTAGCGAGAAAATGCTCGCAAAATCTAGAGGGCGCACGGCTTAAGGGGCAAAATCTAGGGAACAAAGGAGTTGTGGTCGGCATTAGGTCGGGAGTCCCTTGGAGTGCTCGATCTAAATGGTGCTGGCTCTGCTGGGCAATGATGGAACGAATTTGAGGAGAGGCGCAAGGGTAGATGTCACGGGGAGCTGTGGATTTGGTGAGGAGGAGTTGGCGCGGGGAGGGCGAGTACAACTGGTTGGTGTTAATACAAGCAGCTGGCCTGCTCAAAGCTTTGTGGGGGCGATTACACCGGTGGCGATTAAGGATCAAAATCCCCGCCCTGTCTCTCCAAAAAACGGAGAGACAAGGACGGGGCACCCGCGTAAAAACTTTGGCATTTCCACAACTTTCCTCGCTTCGAGGTTCACTTAACCTTGCTGAAAATTCCAGATAGGGAATACTGAGAATAGGGCGGAATTCACAACAATTTTCGAATCTGTGGGACGTCGGATTTTGATCCGGCGCAGTCGACGGTGGAGGAGTGAAGAGAATATGGCGTTAGGAAATGTTCCTCGGTGTCAGCATATCAAGATGAATGGAATGCAGTGCGGCTCTCCCGCGCTGAACCGAAGGAGGCAGTGCTTTTTTCATGAGCGGGCGCGGGAGCAGCATAACCGGATTGTGAAGGATCAGTTCAAGCAGGCCCGCTTTGTGCTGCCGCTGCTCGAGGATGCGAACGCCGTGCAGATGGCGCTTATGCAAGTGATGCAACTGCTGGCCTGGGGCGAAATGGATCACAAGGTGGCGGGACTGCTGCTTTACGGTCTGCAGACCGCGAGCAGCAACCTGAGCTACGTGGACTTCGAACCCGACGAGCCGACCGATGTAGTCGTCGTTCGTGAAGACGTACAACTGACCGACATCGGTGGCCCGCAATGGGATCCGGAAGAATTTGAAGCGGACGAAGACGAGGAAGAGGAAGAAGAGGAGGAAGAGGAAGACGGCGCGGACGACAACGTTGCGGGGGGCGATTTGCCGGCTGCCGCGGCTGAGGGAGCCGAAGTCCGGGCGAGCGCGCCCAGCATGGATGTGGATATGAATGAAGTGCGGAAGCAGATCAAGGGACTGCTCCACGATTACATCGTGGAGACGGGAAGAACCCCGCGGGAGTTGAGTGGGTAGTCTGGTCTGACCAGACGGGTGTGTGCTCAGAAGAGAAACGGCGCCGGGCAAGTTACCGCCGCTTTCCTTGCAAGCCGCTTCTCGTTGATCGTTCCTGAGTGCGGATGCTAGGCTGGCAAGAGTGGGTTCGACAACCATCCATTCTGTGAATTCTGGCGACGCCGCGAGCCGCGTGGGAGCGTGGTGGCAATCGGCTACGGCGGAAGTGTGGGCGAAATTTCTGCTGGCGCTGGTGGGACTCGGTCTGGCATTCGGGACGGCATTATTTTCCACGGCATCGGGGGAGGCCGGACATTTGTGGGCCTCGGTGATTCTGGCGTCGGTGGCGCTGTTGATGGCGGTATTCGTGGGGCTGGTGACCGTGCCGTATCTGGCGCGGCGCGTGGCGCTGGAGCGGCTGCGGCAGACCTTTCACTATGAAGTGACCCGGGCGGGAGTGGTGTATGTGCTGGTCACGCTGGTGATCGGCATCGCGGCATTGAACACGGGAAATAATCTGCTGTACATCGTGGTGGCGGCCATGCTGGCGGCGATCCTGGTGTCGGGCGTAGTTTCGGCCATGGTGCTGCGCGGCCTGGAATTGGATGTGCGACTTCCGGAACATGTTTTTGCCGGGCGAGCGGTCATGGGTCACATTGTGCTGCGCAACGCGCGGCGCTGGATGCCATCGTTTTCCATTCGCATCGTGCCCACACGCAAAGAGAAGAAAGTCCGCAAGGAATGGCGTTGGGAGCCGACCACATTTGTTTTTCCACTGAATCGTCCACCACAGAATCAGTGGGTGCGGCTGCGCGACTACCGCGTGCGGAGGGTCGAGTTGCCGGGCGCTCCGCCGGGAATTTTCGAGGGCATGGTTTACTTTCCGTATTTGCCGGCGAAGGCTGAGCTGGCGGCGGACTTGGAACTTCTGTTTGATCGCCGCGGACGCTACTGCGAGTCGAGTTTTGGAGTGGCCACGCGGTTTCCGTTTGCATTTCTGACGAAGACGCGGCAGATTGCGCTGCAGCGCGAGATTCTGGTTTACCCACCGGTTGAACCACCGGAAGAGCTGTTTGAGATTCTGCCGCTGGTGCGTGGGGAGTGGGAAAGCTTTGTGCGCGGACGCGGGTCAGATCTTTACCGCATCCGCGAGTACATGCCGGAGGATTCCGCGCGCCATGTGGATTGGAAGGCAACGGCGAAATCGGGGTCGCTGAAGGTGCGCGAGTTCAGCCGCGAGGATGAGCGCAAGCTGTGCATCGTCTTCGATAATCCGCGGGCGGGAATGATCTCTGATGAAGCCTACGAGAAAGCGGTGAATCTGGCGGCATCGTTGGGGTGGCATTTTTCCACGCAAGATGCGGAAGTCTCATTTGTGATTCCGGGGCAAGGCCGGGGCGTGGATCTAAACGAATTCCTGGCGCAATTAGCGGTGATTGAGCCGGTGGGAGCGACGCACTTGGGGCAGGCGCAGCGGCCGGGAATCACGCGAGAAGTCGATCTTAGGGAAATCGGCCTGGATAACAGCGGCGAATACAACATCGTGCTGACGGCAAGGCCGCATGGCAGTCTGCCGACCTCGTGGTGGAATTGCTCCTACTTTGTATTCCTCGGCGCGGAAGGTTCGCCTCGGCCTCCCAAAGCGTAGAGTGGTCTGCGCTCTTTCGTCCCGGAATAAACCTAGAGCCTAAATATTATTCCTCCCAACTGTTTAGCCCTTCCCCTGCATCTGATTTCGGAATATACTCGCCCCCCGTTAGAGGTTTGTGGGTGCTCGGAAGAACAATCTGGAGGATCCAATGCGAATCTGCGAGCTGATCAAGGACCAGGTAACTTATCAGGCAGAGATGGGGCAAACGGTTCTAGAAACGGTGCGTGCCATGGTGGAACGCAATATCGGCGCGGTTCCGGTCTTGCACAATGGCAGACTCGTGGGGATTTTTTCCGAGCGCGATCTGATGAAGCGCGTAGTGGCCGAGGGTTTCGATCCCCGCAGCACCTGCCTGGCGGAAGTGATGACGGACGACCCGCTCACGGTAAGCATGCACGAGGATTTGGAAAACTGCATGGCCCTCATGCGGAGGCATAGCTTTCGCCATCTGCCGGTCTGCCACGAAGGACAACTGGTCGGCATCGTCTCGTTGCGCGACATCCTGTTACACGACTTGAATGAAAAGGATGACGAAGTGCGCATGATGCGGGCCTACATCCACTCAGTTCCCGACGCATAAAGCGTGCCCGACGATGCACTCCGCGCGCCAGCGCTGAACGTGTATATTGGCACCAAGTTTGAGCGAGGAAAGTGCCGAGGGCAGGTTCTGAGGATCGGGCATATGGCACGAAGGTAACGTTACTTTAGGTTACCCGAGTACATTGAACACCTGCGCTAAAAGGTTTAGCTTCTCTTACATTAGTACGCCGGTTAAGTACTGCCTCTTTCTTGCTTTTGTGTGATCGAGCTAGGTCCGGAGAACTGTTGCGATGAGCAAAATCAGGATCCTTTATTACGTTCTCTGGATTGCTCATCCGATCCTGCAGACCGCCATTGCTGTGGCTATGTTCCGCCTGGGGCGGCAGAAGCATTTCAAATATTTTTTTGCCTACATCGTCGCGCAGATTGCGGCTTTTGCCGTGGTTTTTCCGACATACCGCTATAATCCTGCCGCATGCGTTTACCTTAGCTGGATCAGTACGGCAGTCAGCGTGGCTTTGGGTTTCAAGGTGATTCACGAGGCCTTCCTCGACGCTTTCCGGCCCTTCCACACACTGCGAGATCTGGGCACGGTCCTGTTCAAATGGGCGGGGCTGGTGATGCTGCTGGTGGCGGGAGTCGTATCGGTGTCCACGGATTCGCCGGACATCGCTCCGTGGATACAAGCTATTCTCACGGCGCAGCGCTGCGTACGAATTATTCAAATCGGCATGGTCCTTTTCCTGTTGTTCTTTGCCCGCTACCTGGGCGTGAGCCGGAGGCAGTACAGCTTCGGGGTGGCGTTGGGGTTCGGATGCTTCGCTACGGTAGAGCTTTCGCTAGTGGCATCCTGGGTGGGCGACCACCTGAATAATCTTTCCATGGGCCTGGTAAACATGGCGGCCTACAATTGCACGCTGCTCATCTGGCTGGGATATACCTTGGCGAAGAGCCCTGCCCGCGAGGCTCCGTCAAACATGCTGCGGCCGCAGCGTTGGGAACAGAGCCTGACCGACATTCATCACCCGCTCCCTGCGGACTCTTTGATCCCGATGTTCGAAGGCATGGTGGATCGAGCTCTCTCGAAGACTCAAGCTTCGCCGTCGCTGGTGCAAGAGGACAGGATTAATACCAAAGCTGCAGCTGCCCATGCTGGTGGGGCTCCCGCAAGTGTGGGGTTCAGTGGACTTCCCGGCACTGGATCGACCAGGAAATAGACTTGCAGAAGTTGTGTCTGCAGGGTTCTCAGGACTGTCGCTTCGGTTCGCAGCTTCGATTCCGGATTTCGTAAATTTCGTTCCTGCCGCGTGTCACTTGGAACACCATCCCTTATTAGTTGTTCAATCACCTCAAGGTTAATCATTCAAGTTGTTGATGATAAATGGTTAAATTTAGCGTGAAATGACCGGAGAGCGGGAGCATGAGCCAGCTACAGCAAATGATGTAGGGAAAATCCTGTAGAAGGGATTGACTTGTGCCTTATAATTCTCCCCCGCGTCAAGTTAGCTTCCCTTGAAGTAACGACGCGGTAGGAGAAAACCCATGAAGCAAGCAGTCAGGATTTCGATCCTGATGTGTGGACTAGTGGGCACCTATGTCGTAGCCGCCGTTCCGCAGGTTCCCGCCCCGGACGGAGGCCCGATTCTAGTGTGCCCACCACAACAACAACTGCAGGGTAGATGCGTTCAGCTTCCACCGATGATGAAGTAGTAGTTAATCGGAGGAGAGAGTTGGAGGCAAGATCACCAAAGTAACCTGTAGTAACTTGGGCCGAACCTGGGCTCGCTATTTTTGGGCTGACGGACTCATACATAAACCGTCAGCCCCGTTTTTTTGGGGGAAACCATTGTCAGCTCTTCCGGTTCACGGCAAGTTCCAGGGCTCGCCGCAGTTCCTGCGCGTTGCGGGTTGGGGGCTGACAGGTAAAGCCGGAACAAAGAACGGCGAACGCCTTGCCGGATTTCAGTTCGGGCAGATTCGGGATGGTCGACGCGAGCGCCGCAGGAAGATTCTTCGCGACCGCCTGATTTGCAGTGAGTCGAAGCGCGCTCTTATTGAACGCGAAGGACGCGTTGGCGGCCGCGGCTAGAGTAGAGCCTGCATCGTCGGCGTCGTTCTCACAAACCACGACGACCTGAATTGGGTTTTCCAGGAAATGCACCGCCGCGATTCCGTAGGTCGCGGCAAAAATTCCAAATTGTCCGGCGACGCCGGCAAAGGTTTCGAGCGTCTGTTCGGCCTTGTCGCGATAGGCGGCGTCGCCCGTGTAGTGGTGCAGGCGCAACAACGCGATCGCTGCCATGGGGTTGCCTGCCGGAGTGGGTGAATCCTGCAGCGGTTTGCGGCGCGTGGCCAGGACGCCCAGGCTCTTGCCATCGGCTGCCGGTTCTGCATCGAAGAAGCCGCCAGAAACCGGGTCGAAGAATCTGGCAATCATGGCGTCGGCGATGGCGTGGGCAAATTTGAAATAGCTGAGATCAGCTGTGGCTTCGTACGCGTCGAGACAGGCCAGCGCGGTCGCGGCGTAATCTTCGAGCATGCCGGGGACCTCGCGGTGCCCGGCCTCAGGATCGGAGTAAGCGACCACGTGCAATAGCCGTGGTTGTGAGACGTGGGCACTTGCACTTCCTGCGTGCGCCTTCCAAGCCTCCGCCAGGATGCGGTCGAGGGAGCGCAGCGCGAAACGCCGCGTGTCAGCGAGGTTGAGTACCTTTGCCGCTTCCAGGTAAGCCGAGACACACATGCTGTTCCATCCCACGTAAACTGTCTTGTCGATGTAGGGGGTGGGCCGTCGCAGGCGCGCGGCGTACATTTTTTTCTTGGCGGAGTCCAGCAGTTCTTTGACGCGCTCAGCGCTGAGTTTCATGCGCCGCGCGATCTCGTCGATCGACGCGCGAACGTAGAGCACATTCTTCGCAGGATTATGGTGCATCTCGCCCACTTCGTTGATGTCGTAGTGCAGGGCGGCGACCTGCGATTCTTCTTCGGTTAGCACGGCGCGGGTTTCGTCGAGCGTCCAGGTGAAGTAGTCGCCGTCGTCGTCCATGTTGATGTCAGCGTCCTGGGAGGCGTAAAAGCCGCCGCGCTCGCGGTCGCTCAGCCATTCATCCATCCAGCGGATGATGTCACGGGCCACATTGGCGAAGAATTCCGATCCCGTGGCTTGATAAGCGTGCACATAATTCTTCAATAGTTCGGAGTTGTCGTAGCACATCTTCTCGAAGTGCGGGACCACCCAGCGCTCGTCGACCGAGTAACGATGAAATCCTCCTGCCAGCTGGTCGTAAACCCCGCCATTGGCCATGTGCTCGAGAGTGCTGACGATCAAGTTGCGCAGGCCTTCATCTTTGGTTCGGGCAAACTGTTCGATCAACAGATCCAATACTGAAGGATGAGGAAACTTGGGAGCTTGTCCGAATCCGCCATGTTCGGGGTCGAACATCTTCAAGGCGGATTCCTGAATCGCTGCAATGATGCCGGGTGATATGCGCCCGCTGCGTCCGGCGAAAGACTCCGCCTGCGCAATGGCGTTCTCCACCATCTTGACCTGCTCCAACACGTCGCCGTTTTTTTCTTTGTAGGCATTGGCGATGCTCAACAACACACGCCGAAAGCTGGGGCGTCCGTAGCCATCGGTCGGAGGAAAATAAGTGCCGCCATAAAACGGCTTGCCATCGGGCGTGAGAAACGCCGTGAGCGGCCAGCCGCCTTGCCCGCTGACCGCGCTGACCGCGGCCTGGTAACGAATGTCGATATCGGGGCGCTCATCGCGATCCACTTTCACGGCGATGAAATGCTCGTTCACGATAGCGGCCACTTCGGGATCCTCATAAGACTCGCGATCCATCACATGACACCAGTGGCACCACACTGCGCCGATATCGAGGAGCATCGGTTTGTTGTCGCGTTGCGCGGAAGCGAACGCCTCCTCGCCCCACTCGTGCCAACGAATTGGCTGGTGCATGGCGGAACGCAGGTAGGCAGAAGAGGCGCGGGCGAGGGAGTTGAGGGTGGTGGTGGTCATGATTATTAGAGTCTAAATGCACTGGGCGAGTTGATGTTGGCCTGCCGGGAATCCGCGCGGTCGTTGCGACCCAAATCGTTACTGCATTCTGACTTTTCTTTATGAGCTAAATGAGTTTCTTCGCGATCACACAGTAGAGATCAATGGCTTCTGCAAGTTGCTGTTTCTCGATGAACTCACCGTCGGTGTGCGCTACGTGAATCGATCCCGGACCGATCAAGAGTGGTTCACCCCAGTTCGTCAGCTTGGGAATGTCGGTGGTGAAAGCGGCGATCATCGTCGGCAGGCCATCGACGGTGCGAAGGCGCAGGAAGGGAAGTTCCAGGGGGAATTCGACTTTTACCTGATCCCCGGCGGTCGCGAGAATTTGACTCTTCAAGTCGTGCAAAGGACCGATGAGGCGATAGAGCAAATCCGCGTGGGCGTGATCAGGAATTACGTTCGGCGCACGGCCGCCTTCGATCAATCCAATATTCAACGTGCATCGACCAATCTCTGGATCGGTGGGCAACGGCATGGCTCGCAGACGAGCGAGAGAGGCAATGAGTTTGTCGATGGCCGATTCGCCGAGCTCGGGATAAGCCGAATGCGCCATACGGCCAGAGGCCGTGACTTCCACGCGCAGAGTGCCTTTCGACGCGAGGGCAATATGGTTCTCAGTGGGCTCGCCGTTGACTAAGTACTTGCATCGATGTCCCGGCTGAGTTGCGGCAAACTCGTTGGCGATTTTCGCGCCCAGACTGTCACGCTCTTCTCCAGCCACGAAAAGCAGGCCGACGTGGATACGTTGCTGGCGGAGGCGTTCCGCGGCGGCGATCTGCGCGGCGATGATGCCTTTCGCGTCGCATGAACCGCGGCCGTAAATTCGCGCGGCATCTTCGGAGGAAGGGATGAACGGAGGGACTGTATCCATGTGGGTGGAGAAGACCACTTCCGGATTCGGCTGCTCAGGCGATGTGGCGTAGACATCAAAGCGATCGCCTTCAACTGGAATTCTTCGTGTCTGGTAGCCGATGCGGGCGAGCTCACCATAGAGATAGTTTCCGACGGCAGCTTCATTGCCGGAGATGGATTCGATGTCGACGAGTTGGCGAGTGAGGGTGATGGCGTCCATGGAAGAAGAATAAACTACGAGGTTCGCAGCGGCCGCGAGTTGCGCGGATCATGTAATCTGAATGGCGTGATTGGCGAGAATTCAACCATCAAGTCGCTGTTCCTCGAAGGTCCCGCGGGACGTTTGGAAGCGCTGCTGAATGCGGGCGCCGAGAATGCGACAAACGCGGCAGTGGTTTGTCATCCGCATCCGTTGTTTGGCGGGACGCTGCATAACAAAGTTGTGTTCCATACCATGAAGGCATTGAACAGCTTTGGCTTTCCGGTGCTGCGTTTCAACTTTCGTGGCACTGGACTCAGCCATGGCGAGCACGATCATGGGAACGGGGAGATGGACGATGTGCGTACTGCGCTCGACTGGCTCGACGCGGAGTTTGATCTTCCGTTGATATTTGCGGGATTTTCTTTTGGCGCGGCGGTGGGGATGCGAGCCGCGGCGCCCGATGAGCGAGTGAAAGCGTTAGTCGGAGTCGGAACGCCAGTAGCTCCGGTGGCTGCGGACACGGAAGCACCTCGGATTTATGCGTTTGATTTCTTACGTGATTACGTGAAGCCCAAGTTATTTGTGAGTGGCGCGCGTGACCAGTTTGGTCCGCGGGCGAAGCTGGAGGAGTTGGTTGCGTCGCTGCCGGAGCCGAAGAAACTGGTTGTGATCGAGGGTGCGGATCATTTTTTTGAGGGCCGGTTGCGGGAGTTGAGAGAGGCGATCGAAGGTTGGGTGCGGCGAGAGATCGTTCGGAACACTGCTTCATAATTCTGCCCATGTTTGATGCCAATCGTGATTCGTTGTTTCGGCAAATGCGCCAGGCTGCGCGGGAGATATTTCTTCACGCGCTGGCCGAAGCTTCGATCGCCAAGGGGTTTGAGCGACATGTGCATTGCGAGCGGGGAGTGCTGCGCGTCTGCGAAGATCTTTACGACCTGCAGTCTTATTCGCGGGTGCTGGTAATTTCTATCGGCAAGGCCGGACACACGATGGTGGAGGCACTGACGCGGCAAATAGGTGCGGCTGCGCTCGAAGGCATTGTGGCGAGTTCGGTTGAGCCTTCGGCGCAGGTGCGCGGCTTCCGGTATTTTCACGGCGGACATCCGACACCCAACGCTGAATCCATTCACGCGGCGAAAGCAATTCTGAAAGCGCTGGATGCTCAGACTGCGGCTTCGCTGGTGATATTTCTGCTGAGTGGGGGAGGGTCGTCGATCGTCGAAAAGCCGATTGACGGTGAGATTTCTCTCGACGACCTTGGGGCGACTTATCGCGCGCTGGTGCATTCGGGCGCGCCCATCGCTGAAATCAACGCCATCCGGAAACATCTGTCGGCAGTGAAAGGTGGGCGGCTGGCGCAGGCGGCCTTTCCGGCACAACAGGTTTCGTTGCTGGTCTCTGATGTTCCCGAGGGTATGGCGGATGCTCTGGCGTCGGGTCCGACGATGCCGGATTCCGCCAGCGTGGAGGATTGTTACCGAATCGCGGAGAAACATGAACTGGTGGCGCAGTTGCCGCATTCCACGCGCGAGCTTTTCGAGCGGCGAGTGCTTGAAGAGACGCCGAAGTCAGACGATCCGGCGTTTTGCCGTTCGCGGTGGTGGCCAGTTCTTTCGAACCAGACTGCCGTCGAAGAGGCGAGGGCAGCGGCCGAGCGCGCGGGCTTCGCCGTGCACGTGGACAATTCCTGCGACGACTGGGATTACGAGCGTGCGGCAGAATATTTGTTGCAGAGAGTGCGCGAGCTGAGAAAAGAATCCGAGCGCGTGTGCTTGATTTCGGGCGGAGAGGTCACGGTGAAAGTGACCAACGGCGGCGTGGGTGGGCGGAACCAGCAGTTTGCGCTGGCGTGCGCGGCGAGGATTGCGGGTGAGAATATCACCGTGCTTAGCGCGGGAACGGACGGAGTGGACGGAAACAGTCCGGCGGCGGGCGCGGTTGCGGATGGAAGCACTGTGATGCGCGCTCAAGCGACTGGGCTTGACGCATGCGCCGCGCTACAGAAATTTGATGCGTATGCATTCTTCAGCGCGCTCGGGGATGCGATCGAGATTGGGCCGACCGGGAACAACCTGAGAGACTTACGGATTCTTCTGGCGTATTGAAACTCGGGCTTCGCCCGATGGACAGCCGAGGGCGGCTGTCCCCACATGAGTGGTTGTGCGTTCTACGTGATCAGGCGGCTTCGCTTTTTACCTGCACTCCCGCCCACTTTTCCAAGAGGGTCAAGGTTGCGGCATAGTCGAGGTCGCCATTACCCTCTTCGCTGGCCATTTCGTAAATCTCTTCTACGGTTTCGAGAGCGGGCAATTTCACGCGAGCTTCCTTGGCGGCCTGAAGGGCGAGAAGGATGTCTTTGTGCATCAGGCGCAAGGGAAAATTGGGAGTGAAGTCGCGCTGCAGGATGAATGGACCTTTGTACTCGACGACGCCGGAGCGGACCATGGTGGCTTCGATGAGCGAGAGAAGTTGCTTCGGGTCGACGCCGAGTTTGCTGGCGAGGGTGAGGGCTTCGGCGAAACCTTCGAAGATGAGTGCGATCTGGAGGTTCATGGCGAGCTTGGTAGCCTGACCCTTGCCGGTCTCGCCCATGCGGAAAATTTTCTTGCCCATGGCGGCGAACAAGGGGCTCAGGCGATCGATGGTAGATGCGTCGCCGCCGACCATGAAAATCAGGGTGCCGTTGGCGGCGCCGATTTTGGATCCGGTCATAGGAGCGTCGACGTAGCCTACGCCCTTGCCGCGAACGCGCTCGGCAAATTTCACGGTGGCTGAGGGAGAGATGGTGCTGGAATCGGCGATGATCATGCCTTCGGTGAGCGACTGGTCGACGCCATCCGCGCCAAACAAAATCTGTTCGACGGCGTTGGTATCGGAAACGCAAAGCCATACGACTTCGGCTCCTTGCGCGGCGGCGGCGGGAGTGGGAGCGACGCCTGCGCCTTCTACAAGCTTGCCGGGAGTGCGATTCCAAACCGTGACTTCATGGCCAGCCTTGGCCAGATTCGTGGCCATGGCATGGCCCATAATTCCCAGACCTAAGAAAGCAACTCGCATCGCTGAGATTCTCCTGTTCGAACAATCGGACCCGCTCTGGATTAGATATGAGGGCTAGGATGGAGGTCAAGCAAACTGGCGTATGATTGTGCGGGTGCCGAGCGGCCGAGAGAAACGCTCATAGGGGAATCGCGGGAATTACGCGTCTTTCTAGCGGCACTGAACTAAAATAGAGCGAGCCGCTTACAGATTTCATCCAATAAGCAGGCTGTTACAGGATGATCAAGGCAACGCTTCGCAATCCGGCCCTCCGCAAGCGCGCGTCGCAGTTCGGGCGCCTGGTGCGGCATTCGGCCGTGACCCCGCTTTGTGGAGAGACACACCTTCCCCGTCTGGCTTCGAACGGCGAACTTGGGCTGACTTTTATTGGCCATTCCAGCTTCTTGGTACAAATTGGCGGGCAAAGCGTGATGATCGATCCCAACTTCGCGCGCTGGTTATTTGTGCTGAAGCGGCTGCGGCGTCCCGGAGTTCGCGTGCGCGATTTGCCAGCCATCGATCTGGTGCTGGTGACGCACGCGCATTTCGATCACCTGCACCGGCCGTCGTTGCGGGCGATTGTGCAAAACAATCTGCGCCAGCGCGGAACGGCGCCGGCCATCATCATTCCCAGTCATGTTACGGATCTGGTCTCGGATCTAGGCTTCGCTGAAATTATCGAACTGGACTGGTGGAATAGCTCGCGGCACGGCAGTGTGTCCGTGACGCACGTTCCGTCGCGGCATTGGGGAGCGAGGATTCTCAAGGACTCGCATCGCGGCTATGGTGGCTACGTCTTGAAGGCGGGGAAGCATTCGGTTTATCACGCGGGCGACACAGCCTATTTTGCCGGCTTCGGCGAGATTGGGCGGCGCTTGTCGCCGGAATTGGCACTGCTTCCAATCGGCGCGTACAATCCGCCAACGTTCCGGAACGTGCATACGAATCCGGCGGATGCGACCCACGCCTTCCTCGATTTGAAGTCGCGCTGGATGGTGCCCATGCATTACGGGACGTTTCGGCTGTCGCACGAGCCGGTCGATGAGCCGCTACAACTGCTGGAGCAGGAAGCCCGCGCGGCTGGGATCGAAGACCGCGTGGTGGTGCTGGAAGAAGGCGTCACGAAGTTCTTCTAAGTTTGTTCCCCTAAAGGCAAGAAGCTGATAGTAGCAAACCGCAACGTCTTGCCGTAGCGGTTTTTCTGTAACACTCCTTTGACAATCTGCGTTTGAATTTCGGTGTAAACTCTGGTGCACGAATTTTAGCTGAAGGAGGCGAACATGACCGCGAAAGCGATACCGGAGGGTTACCACACCCTCACACCCTACATGACCGTGCGCGACGCTGCGCGCGCGATCGAGTTCTACAAGCAGGCTTTTGGCGCAGTGGAAAAAGGCGTGATGAAAGGGCCGGACGGAAAAATCATGCATGCCGAGCTGCGCATCGGCGACTCTCTCCTCATGCTGGCCGACGAATTCCCGCAATTTGGATCTGTGTCGCCGCAGACCATTGGCGGCTCGGGAACGGGACTGCACATTTATGTCGAGGATGTGGACTCGGC
>Ga0209040_10000398_pt1 | contig 33021 bp, 34 predicted proteins | sample BogFormECP12_OM3_FD_188240 | JGI IMG/M metagenome (GOLD analysis project Ga0209040, IMG submission 188240) | Bog forest soil microbial communities from Calvert Island, British Columbia, Canada - ECP12_OM3 (SPAdes) (version 2) | ecosystem: Environmental > Aquatic > Freshwater > Wetlands > Bog ... | reverse complement strand
TGCGCGCGTGATTTCGGCGCCTGGCGCCGGCTCGATCTTCGCTGCTGCCGCGTGCCGCCTCGTCCTGGCTTCCTCGCGAGACTTCGCCAGTTCAGCCGTCAGGAGCGCGACTCGACCGCTCTCGACGCCTGATTTGCGCGCCGTCTCGATCGCCGCCGCCGCCTGATCGAGGCGCTCTTCGAGCAGTGCGTCTTGCGCCCGCGCATACAGGCGCTCGCGAATCTCGGCCAGGCCTGCGCGCGCCGCCGAACTGGCTGGGTCGCGAGCGAGCTCCCGTAGGTAGAGCTCGAGCGCATTGTTGCCGCTGGGTTCGGTGAGTCGGTTTGCGGCGAGCGCGCTTACGGCCTGTTGGAGCAAGGGCGAAGCCATCGTGGAGGCCGTCGCGCCGAGTTCCGCAGGCAGAGGCGCATTCCTCTGCGATTGCGCGCGCAGCGCGAGCGCGGCTCCGATGCACACCGCGAACACGCCCAGCACGCCGGCGATCAGGAAGCCGCGCGGTATCGGAGACGAGGCCGCAACCGCAGGCGCGATCGCTCGGCGCCGACGCTGATCGGCGTGCCGCTTGACGGCGGCCTCGATGAATAGCTTTGCGCGACCGGGCGACATCGGTTTATGAATAAACCGATAGATCGTGCCGTCGCTGATGAGGCTGGCGACGGAATTTTCCACGTCGCGGTCGCCCGCGAGCACGACGACGAGGTCGGGAAACTGATTCTTGATATAGGCGATGACGCCGCCCGCTGGGTTTTGCAGCGCCTGCGCATCGAGCACCAAAATGCCGACCTCGCCGGCAACCAGCAGATCGCCAACCTTTTCGGAGGAGGGCGCATGCCAAAGCCGCCGCGTGCCGCCGAGCGCTTCACGCAAGGTTTGCAGAAACGCCGCATCGCTCGTGAGGACGACGAGCTCGACGATATCGCTCGCGAGGTCGAACCCGAAAGCGCTGCCTCCGTCCGCGTCGTCCTCACTCGCTAACACGCTTTCCCTCCCTCATTGAGTCTAGTCCCCGGCCGTCGGTTGCTTTGCAGCAATCACGGGTGTCGGTCTCGAGGACCCGCTTGAATGTCGGCGCAGACCGGGTTATACGATACGGCGTCCCAAGAGCCAGACAACAGTTGCTGCGATGCGCCAAGGCGTTTCTGTGACTCGCCGCACAGGGCTGCGAGAGTGGTCATAATGGGGAGTCGGTTATACCGATGAGGATGGCGTTGAACGGTTCAGTCTCCATCACGTCAAAATTGGGCGTGGAACAACGCAATGCATTGGAACAGCTGCTGTTCTTCAATGTAAACCAACACCGCGTTCGCCATGGGATCCAGCACTCGATCGAGACCTACGGAGTCCCCGAGATCTATGAGCAAGAGGGGGGGCTGCGCATCCGAGTCGGCGACATCGACGGCGTGCAGAGCTTGTTTGCGGTCTCCGCCCATGGTCTCCCCGTCGGCGTAGCGGTCTTCGTGCGCGTCGAGCAAGACCGCTTTGTGGTGCTGCATTTGGTAGTCGAGCCGCGCGACGAATTCGGCGAGGTTTCCAATACTCCCGTGCTGCTCAAGTTGATGCATGAGATCCGCGGCGCCGCGCGCCGCACACGCGGCGTCGATCGAATCGAGCTCGTCTACAAAGACCGCCAAGCGAAGCTCACGAACGGCGTTCTGCGCCTGACCTTCTGATGCAGACGGCGCGCCCCAATTTCATTGAACTGCCCGCGCGCGATATCGGGAAATCCAAGGCATTTTATCAAAGCGTATTCGGCTGGACGCTGACCGAGTTCGGCCCGACCTATGCCTGCACGATGACCGGGGACGTCGACGTGGGCCTGCAAGGAAACCGTGCCGAAGCGAGCGCGGCGCCGCTGCCCGTGATCTGCGTTGCCGACCTCGAAGCCGCGCTCGCAGTCGTGATCAAGGCCGGTGGACGGATCGTCAGACCGATTTTTTCGTTTCCGGGCGGCCGCCGATTCCAGTTCCTCGATCCGAGCGACAACGAGATTGCCGTGATGGCGCCGAGTGAATCGTGAACGGCGATGATGCCATTCACGGCCAACGCTGTGCCCCTCGGCACTGAGCATCGCGATGGCGCTCGCGCTTGGGCTTTGAGCTCTTGCCGTGGCGCGTGATCCGGATTGGCGCAAGCGGAGCGCGACGCTGCATCCGGACGGCAAGCGCCGCTGCGCTTGGTGCGGCACGGATCCTCTGTACGTCGCGTATCACGATTGTGAATGGGGCGTCCCGGTACACGATGACCGGAGGCTGTTCGAAATGCTGTGTCTCGAGGGTGCGCAGGCGGGCCTCAGCTGGATCACGGTGCTGCGCAAACGGGATTCCTACCGCCTTGCCTTCGACGGCTTCGATCCCGAGAAGATGGCGGCCTATGGAGCGGCGCAGCGCGCCCGCCTGCTGCAAAATTCAGGGATCGTCAGAAACCGCCTAAAAATCGCTGCTTTCATCGGCAACGCCAAATCCTATCTCGACGTACAGGGTCGCATCGGATCATTTGACCGGTATATATGGCAATTCACCGACGGCCGGGTCCTGCGCCGGCGTCCGCTGAACTTGGCCGCGATTCGTTCTTCTTCGCCCGAGAGCGACTCAATGAGCAAACAGCTCAAAAAGGACGGCTTTCGTTTCGTCGGCACGACGATCTGCTATGCATTCATGCAGGCCGTTGGTATCGTCGACGAGCATCAACGGCAATGCTGGGCCGGAAAACGCAACTAGAGCGTCGGGCCCGCGCATCTACCGAGACTCGACAAATGACAACCATGGGAACATCGGCATGAAACTCAGGACGCTCGCCTTTCTGTTGTCGATCGCTGCCGCCGCGCCGGCGTGGTGCACCGATGCACCCAACGATCCGGCAGCCGCGGCGCGCGCCGAGGTCGCGCCGTTGTTAGCCGAGATGGGCGCTGCCGCGAACGCACACGATGTCGAGCGGCACGTCGGATTTTATGCGCACGATCCCGCGGTCACGCTGATCTACAACGGTCAAGCGATCGTGGGCTGGGAGGCGATACGCGACAAACAGGCCGAATGGTGGAAGAACGGCAAGACCGACGTCGTCTATACGATGCAGGGCGCTCCTGACATTCGCGTCGCCGGCCCAGGACTCGTGGTCACGACGATTTTCATGAAGTCTCGGCGCACCATGCCGAGCGGTGAGATCGCTGAAAACAGCTTTGTGGCGTCGGCACTCTGGCAGAAGCGTGCCGATGGCTGGCGTGTGATCTACGCGCACGAATCGACCGCGCGCTGAGAGCCGGCGCGCGTCTCGGGCCCCGGGACTTTCGATAGGAGAAATTCAATATGCGCTGCATGGTGATCGTCAAGGCAAGCAAAAACAGCGAGACAGGCATCATGCCCACCGCAGAGTTGCTTGCAGCGATGGGTAAGTACAACGAGGAACTGATCGAAGCGGGAATCATGAAAGGGGGCGGCGGTCTGCGACCAACTTCCCACGGCAAGCGGGTACGATTCTCAGGCGCGCAGCGCACCGTCATCGATGGCCCGTTTGCCCCGACCGAGCAGCAGGTCTCCGGCTACTGGCTGTGGGAAGTCAAGTCGATCGACGAAGCCGTCGAGTGGCTCAAACGTTGCCCGAATCCGATGCCGGTCGACTCAGAGATTGAAATCCGGCCGGAGTTTGAGGCCGCGGATTTCGCTCGATAGAGTTCTGCGCATCGAAGCTGCTCGGCGCTCCACGGCGCCCGAGGCTACCGGCCGCATCGCAGCGCGTGTGGAGTTCACGAAATGGCCGCAGTAAAATAAGGTTCTGCCGGTCTCGATCCGCTCTATCCAAAAAACTTGAAGAAGGGGATCTCCATGACAACCACTACGTGGATGAAGGTGATGTGTTCGTTGGCGGCGCTGGCCTGCTTCGGACTCGCGAACGCGCAGACGTTTCCGCGGCTCAAACCCCTCCCGGCGCGCGGGCAGCGGGCTGGGGCCGCTCCGGCGTTCCAGGGGCCGCCAACCCGCTGCTGCTCACTGACGGCACGGTCATCGTGCAGGACGCCGGTTGTCAGGATTGGTGGCGATTGACTCCGGACAATACGGGCAGCTATGTCAATGGAACTTGGACCCAGATCGCCTCACTGCCGTCCGGATACGCTCCGCTGTATCACTCTTCCGGCGTTCTGCCCGACGGGCGGGTCATCATCATGGGCGGAGAATACAATGTCGTTGACGGCGTGTTCTTTACCCCCGCCTGGACCGCCCAAGGCGCGATCTACGATCCGATCGCGGACCTCTGGACGTCCGTCGCGCCGCCGCCGTTCTTCACCCCGGTGCAGATCTTTCCGGCGCCGGCGCCTCTCGCACAGACCATCGGCGATGCTCAGAGCATCGTGCTGGCAAATGGGATTTTCATGCAGGCGGATTGCTGCACCAAGCAATCGGCACTGCTCGACGCGAAGACTCTGACCTGGACGCCGACCGGGGCGGGCAAGCACGACGATAACGACGAGGAGGGATGGACTCTGCTGCCGAACGGCGAGGTGCTCACGGTGGACGCCTATGTTCCATTCAACTTCCCCTATATCCCGACCGGCACCAACTCGGAGCTGTATAACCCCAGCTCGGGATCGTGGCACAGTGCCGGCAGCACCCTTGTCCAACTCTGGGATTCCGGGCTCGGGTGCGGCGAGTTGAACGCTTCGGCGCCCACGCCAACCTTCGAGGTGGGGCCCGCCGTGCTGCGAGCAGATGGGACCGTGTTCTACACGGGTTCGAATACCTGCCCGGATGGCGCGGGCAATACCGCCATCTACGATACGAAGGAGCGGTTCTGGTACCCGGGCCCGGTGTTCCCGAACGTTGACGGCGTAACCGACATCAATATTGCCGACGGTCCAGCCGCGTGGGAACCGAATGACAAGGTGCTGATGATGGCAAGCCCCGAATACGGCAACCCGCCCTCATTCTTCTTCGAATGGGACGGAACGAAGCTGAAACAAGTGCCGGGACCTCCGAATGCACCGAACGACGGATCCTTCTACGGCAATATGCTGCTGCTGCCCACCGGACAGATCCTGTTGACCGATTTTTCAGGTGACATCGAGCTCTACAATCCCAGGATCACCGAGAGGGATCTGGATTTCCAGCGAAGGATCGCACCGGCGGTCCTCCACGCACCCGAAGTGCTGGCCCCAGGCGGGACCTATCGAATCGAGGGAATCGGCTTCAATGGTGTGACCCTGGGGGCTGCCTATGGCGATGACGCACAGGCGGCGACGAATTTCCCCTTGGTGCGGATCACGAACTTGAACACATCCCATGTCTTCTACAGCCGCACCCACGACCACAGCAGCATGGCGGTGGCATCGGATGCCGCCGTATCGACGCATTTCGACGTACCCGCAGTGCAGGAGCCCGGTCCCAGCCTCTTGGAGGTGATTGCGAACGGCATCGCGTCGCATCCGGTATTTGTTTGGGTCTATTGATAACGCGACCAGCAAGCCAGGGCGGGCCAAAATCCCCTTGACGCTCGTCCCGCTGAAGGGTATCTGCAGAAGGCTGAAGTCGGGGAGGAAGCTTAGAAACAACATCTCCAATAAAACCGTTCTACGGAGGAAACGACAATGAACAAATCCATTCGTTGGTATTGCGCCGGTGCCGTGCTTTTTAGCTTGAGCGGAGTTGCGTGGGCCGCCGACCCGCCTGCCGCAGCTGCGTCGGCCATGCATCACGACGCGACCGCCGAAGGTGCCAAGGCGGCCCCGACGGATGAGCAGTTGATCGCGAGCGCCATGATGGCGGCACCCAAGAAAGTTGCTGCGAACGCCACCATCATTGCTCCCGACCCGAAGGGGGGGATGCGTACGCTGCGAAAGGGAACAAATGGCTTTACGTGCATGCCCGACAACCCCGAAACCCCGGGCCCAGATCCGATGTGCTGGGATAAGAATGCGGGCGATTGGGTTGATGCGTATCTGAATCACAAGACGCCATCAGCGGGAAAGGTTGGGCTGATGTACATGCTGGCCGGCGGCACTGATGCCAGCAACACGGATCCGTACGCTGCGAAACCCACCGCCGCCAATCATTGGATCAAGACCGGGCCACACGTCATGATCGTTGGCGCCGACGCCAGTTTCTATGATACCTACCCGAAGGACGTAGATCCCGATACCAAGAGTCCCTACGTGATGTGGGCCGGCACGCCTTATCAGCATCTGATGGCGCCGATTCACTAGAGAGCGATCGGGCAGAAAGGGCGCTACGAGGGCCGACGGAGTCTCCGAACGAGGCTCCCTCGGCCCTCGCTCCCGAAGCCGCGCAGGAGCGGCACGGCATGCCCGAGAGCGGCCGCTCGCAGCCCGCGGTAGGCTTGCAAATACGCTTGGCGAGCGTTCAAGACCGGCGAATTCGCCCCGGAGTTTGCACATGCGACTTATCGACGTCAGCCATACGCTCGAATCGGGAATGCTCACCTATAAGGGCCTGCCGGCGCCCGTTATTTGCGACTACCTCTCGCGGGAGGCATCCCGGAAATTCTATGCGGCGGGAACCGAATTTCAGATCGGTCGTATCGACATGGTGGCAAATACCAGTACCTACATCGATAGCCCGTTTCACAGATATGCCGACGGTAGGGACTTGTCGCAACTGCGGTTGGAGTCGCTCGCGAATTTACCGTGCATCGTGGCCAACGTCGATCCGAGCGCATCGCGGGCAATCGAAGATCTACCGTTGGCGGCGACTGATCTTCGCGGCAAAGCGGTACTGATCCGCACGGCTTGGGACGCGCATTGGCGTACGGACCAATACTTTGAAGGTTTCCCGTACCTCACCGGGGAGGCTGCGAGATGGTTGCGCGATGCCGGGGTCGCGTTGGTGGGAATTGATTCGCATAACATCGACTGCACCGACAGTGGGGAGAGGCCGGTGCATTCGACGTTGTTAGGCGCGGATATTCCAATCGTCGAGCATCTGTGCGGTCTCGGCGCCCTACCGGAACGCGGTGCCAAGTTCTTTGCGGTGCCGGTCAAAGTCAAGGGATTTGGCACTTTTCCGGTGCGAGCATTTGCAGCCGTCGAGGACTGATGCCGTCGCGATGGAGCGATGAAGGATAAATCCGTTCACCACCGGCGCGTTGCGGGTCGAAACCGGGAGCAGACCGCAGCCGACGACAGGCGGCCAACTCTAGCCGGTCAAGGTGTCGAAATGGGTGCTCCTAAGCCGACGTTCGCGCTAAGCTGGCAGAGCGGATGTCTTGACCCGTTGCCATTAAAACGACAATTCATCCAATTGGACCAAATCCGCAAACGGGGATGTTCATTGCTTTTACCTTGACTTTGACATCTGGCGTGCTGCACGCCAAGGAATCATTGACGCATTCCGATCGGAGCTTATTGGGACGAGCAGCGATGGCTATATCGTTTCTGTGCATACCGAAAGCATTGAGGTGCTCAACTCAGGGATACGTCGCGCATGAGTCAAGTTCGATTTTTCTTCCTTGCGACGCGGTCCCAAGGGGGCTTCGCGGAAATCCTCGAAGGTATGGATCGTGCTCGCGTTATCACTGCCCGGAGCCATACACTCGCATGGAATCTCCGGAGGCACATCTGAACGACGGTACTGTGAAATACGGTAAAGCTGACGGCACGGAAGCTTGTCTGCCGCAGGGAACAACGAGGGGGGCTTCGCGCGCGTTTGGGAGTCGCGGCAGCCGCCGTTCGTCTATCCTGGTGTTCGCAATTTTGAGCGTATCGATTGCATCGGCTGCCGCATTCGCGGACGGATGCAAGCTCGGCCAAATTGCCGAGTTTCCCATCACGATGCAAGGCATGCGTCCATTGATGACCGCAAGCATCAACGATGTCGACGTGCAATTCATCGTAGCCAGCGGCGCGTTTTACAGCATGATCAGCGCCGCCGGCGCGGCCGAGCTCAAGCTCAAGACATCGCCCACGCCGTTCGGTTTCTACGTGACTGGCGCCCATGGAAAAGCCGACGTCTCGATCGCGACGGCAAAGACCTTCACACTGGCGGGCGTTCCCCTGCACGACGTCGAATTTCTTGTGGGCGGCAGCGAAGCTGGACAGGGCAGCATCGGGGTGTTAGGTCAAAACTTCCTTCACACAGCGGACGTCGAGTACGACCTTGGGCAGGGCATGGTTCGGTTGATGAAGGCGGAGGATTGTCGCAACACGGTGTTGGCCTATTGGGTGGGCAAGTCGACGCCGTACTCCGTCATCGATCTCGTGTCGGAGCCTGCACTGGGCGGGCAGACCGCGGGCTCGCGAATTAAGCGGACGGCGCCGCAGCTTTCGCGCACGCTCAGCTCTGCCTACGTCAACGGCGCCGAAATTCACGTCTTGTTCGATACGGGTGCGGGGACTTCAATTTTGTCGCTCAAAGCCGCTGCACGCGCAGGCATCAAGCCCGACTCCCCGGGCGTCGTCAGTGCAGGCGCGTCGTACGGAATTGGGAAAGACACTTTCGCCACATACATTGCGCCTTTCGCGAGCTTCAAGGTCGGGGATGAGGAAATCAAGAATACTCGGCTGCAAATCGGCGACATTGATCTGGGGAACGAAGACATGCTCATTGGGGCGGATTTCTTCCTTTCGCACCGGATTTATGTAGCCAACAGTCAGCACAAGCTTTACTTCACATACAACGGCGGCCCGGTATTCACTTTCGCTGCCGGCAACCGCCGCGTCACCGAGCCTGCAACGGATGCCTCGGCCCAGCAGCAGAACAAAACGGGCGCAGCGACCGAGGATGCGGCCGACTACAGTCGTCGCGGCGCCGCCTTCGCGTCGCGCCGCGAATTCGATCAGGCCCTCACCGCTTTGACGCGTGCCTGCGAGTTGGCGCCTGAAAATCCCGAATACCTCTACGAACGCGGCATGGTCTATTGGCAAATGAAGCAGCCGGCTCCCGCGATGGCAGACTTCGATCAGGCTCTGAAACTCAAGCCGGCTAACCTACCGGTGCTCATTGCGCGAGCCCAACTATTGCTTCAGCGGGGCGACAAGGACCTTGCCGCAGCCGACCTCGATGCGGCGGACGCGATTGCGCCGAAAGAGGCCGACGAGCGCTTTCAGATAGCTCGTACTTATGAGGGCGCCGATCGCTTGTCGCCCGCTATCGCGCAACTCACTCTGTGGATCGACTCGCACGCGGACGATGCGCGAGTACCGGATGCATTGAATTCGCGATGTTGGATTAGGGCGCTCGCGAATGCGGGCCTGGCGCTTGCGCTCAAGGATTGCAACGCTGCGCTCAAGCGCGCGAGCAAGTCGAGCGCCTTCTATGCGAGGGTCGCGGACAGCCGCGGGCTCGTTTTTTTTCGAATGGGCGACTACGACAAATCGATCGCCGACTACGATTCGTCGCTGAAAATCAACCCCAAAAACGCCTGGTCGCTGTACGGACGGGGAATCGACAAACTGCGCAAGCAAAAGACTTCGGAAGGGGATGCGGACGTTGCTCAGGCGACGGCCGTCTGGCCCGAGGTCGCGGAGGAATTCAAGCGACGCGGAATCGTCCCTTGATCATCTCGTCGGATCTTTCGGCTGCTGTCTACTGGCGGTGGTTTCTTCTTCTCCGAACACATCAAGCCTGCAACCTCTAATGGGCGACTGTCCGCCGTTCCGTTTCCGATCGACCGCCTCCGAACCGCACCTCCGCCAGAAATCGGTCAACAGCGAACCTTGAACGTAAGCATCCCGCGACTTGTCTCGAAGCGAATGTGTGCGACGTACGGTAAGCTGACACACGGGGGGTCGAGAACACGCGAGACCCCACATAAGATAAAAACAACTGGGGACCTTACGTGAAACGATTGGCCTTCATCATCGCGACGATCGGAATCGCCGGTACCCCAGCCTCGGCGGGACTGTTTACGACGGCCTTGTCCGACGCCAACGCCCACGAGATAAAACGACTTGCTTTGGTATCAACGCTCGGTGACACCGTGCGCGGACAGGTGGAGGGGCTGACGGTATTTCAATACAATTGAATGGCACCGCGGAGATAGTTGCTGGACCACTCAACCCACTGGGATAATTGATATCGCAATCGTAAGTGTCGGTGAACAATTGGCCGCGTTATGCCACTCAACTGCACCTCGCCTTAATCCACTGGATCATTTCGCCGTAACCGCTACCCCGAGGAATCACGACATGACACGGAGTCAATGCTTAAGCATCTTCGGACTGTCAGCGGGGACTCTGACTCTAGCCCTGCTCCTGGTTGGCGCCTCGAGCGCACCGCACGTGCCGGCGGTAGGCGAGACGGCGCCGCCGTTTCTCGGGTACGAACTCAACGGCAAGAAGGTTTTGCTCGACAGCTACGCCGGCAAAGTCGTGGTCGTCTCCTTCTGGGCCACTTGGTGCCCACCGTGTCGCGCGGAGCTGGCGATCCTGGAGAATATTCAGAAGGCCGGTAGAGGGAGCATCCAAGTCGTCGCGATCAACATCGAATCCCATGACGTGTTTCGCCGCGCCGCGAAGCTATTGAAAGACTTCACCTTACAATTGACAAACGATGAGAGCCGCACCGGCTATAGCGCCTATGCCGTTAAGGCACTTCCGCACCTCGTGGTGATCGGCAAAGACATGCGAATCATCAGCGTTCGCGAAGGCTACGGACCGAGCGAACTCGATGACGTTACAAACGAACTTAATGCAGCGCTCCGAGCAGGCTCGGCCGACGGGGCGAAGTCAACGACGGAATCACACTAACAACCCGGCCTCCAATTGTTGTGAGTGCGCATTCAATGATCGACGAGTCCAACGGGTACACAGCGCAGAGCGCCAGAAGGGCAGGCACGGCGCTGTTATGCCGGTTCGATGCACATGTCGGGGGACGACCATGGGTGATACAGCAAGACTCGCGCCGCTGACCAACGGACCCACGCGGCGGCAAACAATTGCGGGAATCGTAGGCGCACTTGGTGGTCTAACCCTGCGCTCACGTGATGCCTCGGCGGGAACTGAGGAGGAGATTTCTCGAACAGCGGAGTCTATTCACCAGGAGCCGGTTTTCGCGGCGAGCCCGAAGCGCGTCTACGAAGCTCTTACTGATGCCAAACAGTTTACCCGCGTCGTACAGCTCAGTGGAGCGCTGCAGGCGATGCACCTGCCGGATAAACCCGCAGAGATCAGCCGGGAAACAGGAGGCGCCTTTGCGCTTTACGGCGGGTTCATCACGGGACGACACATCGAGCTTGTGCCGAACGTGCGGGTCGTACAAGCCTGGCGAGCGGGCGATTGGCCCCCGGGCGTTTATTCGATTGCCAAGTTCGAGCTTCTCGAACAGGGTTCCGGATCAAAGATCGTCTTTGACCATACCGGCTTTCCGAAGGGCGCGGCGCAGAGCCTCGCTTCGGGATGGAAAGCTCACTATTGGGAGCCACTAGCAAAGGTCCTGGCTTAAATACTGCGAGGGGCTCAGAAAGGCGCGCAGAGCGTTGGCAATCCGGCCGGTTACGCGCTCGGTACTTCGCTTGGGATTTCGGGCAGGTCGGTTAACAGCCACTTTCGATGTGCCCCGAAGCCGGCCGTTGTCGCCGCGGGGGACGGGCTCCCACCACCAAACCAATCTACGAGTTGTCGATTGCCCTCTTTTTGAACTCCGCACTGATCGCAATTGTCGTTTCGTCGCTCACTATCGGCACATATTTGCCAAGTCCAAATTCGGATCTCTTAACCATGCCCTTCGCGTCGAAGCCGACAATGATGTCCTTGCCCGAAAACGGATCATTGCCGGCGCCGTGAAAAGTGACGTCGAGCACGATGGATCTTGTGACGTTGCGCATGGTGGAGTCGCCCGTCACGTTGAAACTCCTGGGACCGGTGCGAATCACCCGTGTCGAGCTGAACTTCATCCAGGGATAATTTTCTGCGTCGAAGAACTCGTCCGAGAATAGCCCGCCGTTGAGCTCCCGATTGGTGCAAATGTCGTACGTGCCTTGGGGAATCGCATCCAATTCAAGATGCACTTTGCGGACGCCAGGAGCTACCACCGCAGTGCCCGGGCCGGCCTGGACCTTCTGCGGCACTTGTTGCGCGATCGCAATGTTTCGCGATTTTGATGGCGGCCGGCGCGCCGCTCGTGGTACGGCGCACCGGTCACGCCGCGGCAGTCCGCGAGGTCAGATCGGCCGCCAGCTCCTTGGCCGATGCCGTAGCCATGACACGATCGAACTCCCGGCCCGGACGAATCATCGAAGCGGCGCTCTTCAATCATGCGCATGGCCCTCATGTTAATCCGCAGAAACAACGAGTGCACAAACGATGGCGGCAGAGCTGCGCTAAAAGTCGCCCCTTGAGAATGAATTTGCCGCGGAATATGACGGGAGCCTGTTGACAATCAATGCAGGCAGCGGGACTCTTGCCATTCCGCTCGCTGGCGCGCGATCAAGAACACAACGCAAATAGGTCCATCATGAATGTCGCGGTTCCTGAATTTCGCGCGCGTACTCCGAGTTATCCTCTGATTGGCGCGTTGAGCGCACTCGCCATAGCGCTGCTGTGGTTTGTCAGCCGCAAATTGCATTATTTCACGGACTTCTCGTTGGCCTCGTACACGGAGTATTACTGGCCCCGCCGCGTGGGACTCATTCCGCATCTGGCCGGCGGCGCGCTCGCGATTTCGGTCGGGCTCGTGCAGATCTGGCTCGGACTGACGAATCGTGTCCATACGCTGCATCGTGTGCTCGGCAAGGTCTACGGCGCCGGTGTTCTGATCGGCAGCCTCGGCGGCTTCTACCTTGCGCTGACGATTCCGGGTCACCTGGCTTACAGATCCGGGCTGTTCATGCTTTGCGCGGCGTGGGTGCTCACCACCGGTATGGCGCTCTACGCGATTCGCTCGCGGCGCCTCGAGCAACACCGCGAATGGATGCTGCGCAGTTACACCGTTACGTTTGCGTTTGTGACGTACCGGCTGGCATCCAACTGGCTGCGCCGCTGGATACATCTGCCGGACGACCCAGTCGCCGACGACCTCGACGCACTGCTCGCCTGGGCCTGCTGGGCGGTCCCTTTGCTGCTCGCCGAGCCGCTGATCCAATTGCGCTCCATGCGCCGGCTGGCTCGTGCGGCGGCCAAGTCGGCGGCGCCTCGAAACAGTACCTGATGGACTTCCCCAATGATGCTGACGGCGATTCTCTGCGGCGCGTAGTTGAAAGCGGATCGGATCTATCGCAGCCCATGAGCATTGATTTTACGATCGAGGCGCCGGACGAGCATGCCGCACGGCGCATCGCCGAACTGGTCTCCGCGAAAGGCTTCGATCCATCGATTTGCGACAACGAAGGTCGATCTTCTTGGAGCGTCTATTGTTCCAAATTCATGCTCGCCACCTATGATGGCGTTGTCGCAGCGCAGGCACAATTGAGCGAGATGGCGCGCCTGCACGGAGGCCGCTGTGATGGCTGGAGCACGTTCGGCAACTCCTAGATGATCGGCGCGAATCCTTATGCCGCTTTTTTTCGGTGTCGGCGATCGCAGTCCTTTGGCCTCGACGCTTCGCCGCCCTGACACAAGGGAAAAGTGTGAGGGATTCTGCACACTCGCGACGCTCCGGTGCACGATGCTAAATTAGCGGTCCCTCGAAACTGTGCAGACCGGAGAACAGATCAATGGACGCCGTACGCTGTGTTGATTGCGGGTATCTATCCAGGCGCGCACGAATGCAAAATGGAGGGGGGCGAGCACATGAGGGTTATTACGAAGCCGACACGGTATTTCGAAAGAATCCCAGCGAAGCTTTTGATTTCGTTCCGGGCGAAGCAAATGCCGTGAACAAGGGGGAAATCGGCTGTTTTCGTCAGGCCGCAAATTTACCCGGTGAGATAACCGCGGTTCGGGAAGCGAAGCGAATTTCCGCGATTGATCCCGCCGAGCAGGTAATCAATCGGACTCGGCAATGCTCGAAATTCTTCGTTTATGAGCCCGGCGTCGACCCGCCTGGACATCTCGTTGAAGAGAAGGCAACCGCGCTCGAGGATGATCGAAGGCGATTCGAAGCGACATTAGCGGAATTCCAAGTGAAGCTCTCAGCCCGTGAGGCTCGCCAACATTGGCGTTTGGGAATTTATGCACTAATCATCACTCTGATCATCGGATGCGTTCAGATTTGGGCGTCCGCGGTATCGATGTCGTCGGATGCAATTGGCATCAATTTTGGACGCCGGGTACTTGCATACACGCAGACCGTCGCATCGTGGTTCAATCGAACTTTTTGAGAGCCCACTAGCGTGCCGAGGAATCGCGCCAATCCCTGATTGAGCCCCGGGCGATCGAGGGCGGTCCGGTCGAGATCGATGTGGCCGCGAAGCCGGATACACTCTTCGATCCGAGCTTACGAGTCGATGGGACTGCTACGGGTGCTGCGTGTGCTACTATTTTTCGATCGGTCAGAGTTTTCCTGCACGGGCGGCAATTCAGATTCACCAATGACTCGCCGAATCAATCGAACGAAGCTAGGCAAGGCGCCGACCAGCGCAGCTGCGCGGCGGCCGGTTCGGCCGATGGGGAGGGCTGCAAAAGGCGCGACAAAGATTCCACCGGCGGTGTCGCACGTGGTGTTGGCCAGCGCCGACAGCGAAAGCTATCGCTCCTTGCGCCGTCGTCCGATGCCTCGCGCTGAGCGATTCATGCTCGGCCGTAGCCTGCGCGAGCAAGTTCCTCGCAGTTCGCTCGGTATCTGGAAGGCGCCGGTGAACCGGCCGGACCCCATTCAGCAAATTATCCAATCGCATGAAGGCAGGCTGAAGTGGTTGATCCCGATCCGGGTCGGCCGCATGGTGGCCTCCCCCTACGGCTTTCTGCGCGGCACCGCGGGCGTGATGGCCCAGGACATCGCGGGTCTGGCTGCAACTGGTATCTGCCCCGTGATTTGCGGTGATGCGCACCTCGGGAACTTTGGTTTCTACGCGTCCCCGGAACGGGACCTGGTCATTGACTTGAATGACTTCGACGAGGCGCATCCCGGCGCCTGGGAGTGGGATTTGCGGCGCTTGGTTGCCAGCATCTGGGTCGCGGGGCGACAAAATGGTTCCAGCGAACCGCAATGTCATGACTCGGTCGCGGCTTGCGTCGCAGCCTATCGCCAGGAAGTGCGCTTCTTGGCCAATGAGCCTCTGCTTTCTCGATCGTACCAGCGGCTCGACGTTGACCGGCTGCGCGAGACGGCTCGGGAGAAATCGTTGCGAGGCGTGATCCGGCGGGCTGCAAAGCGCGCGCGATCCCGAACCAGCGATCGTGCACTGCCGCGCTTCACGACACGGCGCGGCGGGCAACTGCAGATCGTGGATGAACCGCCGCTGATCACCGCAGTCCCAAAAGCCGATGCAGAACGAATCGCCGTCGCGCTGGATCAATATCTGACCACGCTGGCGCCGCATTGGTGCCGGGCGCTGGGAGGCTATACCCTGGTTGACATTGCGTTCAAGGTCGTCGGGGTCGGCAGCGTCGGTCTGCGCGCCTATATCGCGCTGCTCGAGGGCAGCAGCGCAGACGATGTGCTATTCCTTCAGCTGAAACAAGCTCGGCGGTCAGTGCTGGCGCGGTTCGTCCACGGCGACTCCGCCTGGCATGCCCATCAGGGACAGCGGGTCGTGGAGTACCAGCAGGCATTGCAGACGGTCAGCGATCCGCTGCTCGGCTGGGCCACTGTCGATGGCCGGCAATACTATGTCCGGCAGTTCCGTAACATGAAGGGCACGATCCCGCTCGATGCGATCGGAGCCTCGGCACTGACCGATTACGCCGGAATCGTCGGCCGACTGCTCGGCAAGGGGCATGCCCGCACGAGCGGTGCCTCCATGATCGCGGGCTATGTCGGTGCATCCGACCAGTTGGACCAGGCGCTATGCCTCTTCGCTCGCGCCTACGCGGATCAGACCGAAGCCGACCATCAGGCTCTGATCAAGGCAGTGGCCCGCGGCGTCCTGCCGGTTGAATACGTGAAGTAAGCGCGCGATGGACCGGGCCTGCGCTCGCGCCGGCTAGGCGCTGTGCTTGTCGCGCAGCCGATGGCTGTCCGCCGCGACGAGGTCCAGTCCGTAGACGCGCCGCAGCTGCGCGGCCTTTTCGAGCGTCGTCGGCTTGAATGGAGTCTTGTTCTCCAGGGCGTGCAAGGCAATGCCTTCGAGCAGATCACCCAATGACAGGTCCAGGTATTCCGCCAGACCTTTGAGCACCTTCAACAAACGCTTCTCGAGGCGAACGCCGGTTTGAATGCGCTCGACCTCGCGCGCGGTGACGTGCTTTGCGAACTTCTTTGTAGCCATGGAGTGTTCCAATTCATGTCAGCGAACGCGGGACCGCGGGATTGCAGGATTTCAATGGATCCGCGCAATTTGTACCATGGTACAATGGTACCATAAGAAACGATCTTCGCAGTTCATCGTTCGCAATCTCGGCACCGCGGGTCATTGGCTGCGTCCTCCCATCCATTCCTACGAGCGCTTCCGCCATGTCAGCACCGCCGCTTACTCAAATTCGCAGCTTCCATCTCGACGCTCCACCTTCAAAGGTATTCCCGCTATTCACCGCTCACGGTGAGCGCACATGGGCGCCGGGATGGGACCCCGAGGTGTTGAGCGGTGCCGAGGAGCGCGCGAGCGCCTTTCGCACGAGAAACCAACAGGGTCGAGAAACCATTTGGATCGTCACGGAATACCGGCCAGAGGAAGGGCAGGTCAGCTATGCGCGGGCGGCGCTCGGGTCGAACATCGGTCTGGTCGACGTGACTTGCACGCAATCGCCTGCGGGAGGCACGGACGTCAGCGTGCGGTACACGCTCACGGCTCTGAGCGAGTCGGGGCGCGAGTTCGTCAGCAAATTCCTCGAGCCCGAGCAGTACTCCCAAATGATCGATGAATGGCGCGCTGCGACGTCCAATGCGCTCGCGCAGTCTACGGAGCGTCAAGGATGACGCGACCCAGCGGAGGCGGCTGCGCTGCGAAGTGGCGCAGAGCCGCCTGCTGCCCCAGAGCGCTCGCGAAATCCGATGGAGAAGGCTTTCGCCAAATCGGGACGGGACCTCGGCTACGTCCCCGCTAGCTTGGCCCGGTTCGCGCGGTCTGACCAAACAGCACTTTGCGGGCCTCCGCGGTCATTTCCGACGGCGTGTTGAAAGCGGCGCCGCGCGCGTAGGCCCTGATCGTCGCCGGGCGGTTGCGTATCGCTTCAAACCAGCGCTGCAGATTCGGAAAATCCGCGAGATTTTGGCCTTGCGCCTCGTGGGGCACGATCCATGGGTAGGCGGCCATGTCGGCGATCGAATAATTGCCGGCGAGGAAATCGCGTTCCTCGAGCCGCCGATTGAGCACGCCGTAAAGGCGATTCGTCTCGTTGACGTAGCGGTCGATCGCGTAAGGAATCTTTTCGGGTGCATAGCGTGCAAAGTGATGATTCTGCCCGGCCATGGGTCCTAGGCCGCCCATTTGCCAAAACAGCCACTCGGTTACCGCGACCTTGCCGCGCAAATCCTTCGGTATGCACAAGCCGGTCTTTTCCGCGAGATACAGCAGGATCGCGCCGGATTCGAAAACCGAAATCGGTGCGCCGCCGTCTTGCGGCGAGCGGTCGATGATCGCGGGCATGCGATTGTTGGGCGCAATCTTCAGAAAATCCGGATTGAATTGTTCGCCTTTGCCGATATTGACCGGGAAAATCGTATACGGCATCGCGGTCTCTTCGAGAAAGAGGGTTATCTTGTGGCCATTGGGCGTCGGCCAGTAATACAAGTCGATCATGGGTGTATCTCCGGCGGGTCTATGGGGGCTCCGGCTTCTTTCAATATCGCGAGCAACACATCCTCATCGCGGCGCAGCGCGCGCATCTGCGCGACTCGCCATCGCGCATGCGCGTTTTTGAGCCAGGGCAGCAGGGGCGCGTCGAATTTCTCGGCGGACGCGACGCGCCATTCGAGTACGCGGCGACGCTCGCCGAGCGCACGGTATTCTTTGCTGTCTGCCGGCAAGAAACGCCGCTCGATGCTCAAGCCCGCGAGTTGCGCCAAAATGGTGTCGCCTTGTTGCAAATTCTTTGCAATCTTTTGACAGAATTCGCGCCGTTCCGTTGCGGCCGCCGATTCGCGGCAAGCCTCAATGAGCGGCGAGAGCGGAGGGAGGATCTCGCCGGCGGCGATCACGCGAACGCTCGCGAGCCGGCTCGAGTCCGAATCGATCGCCCCCTTCGGCAGGCTTCTCGCCACCGACTTGAGCGCATCGAACAGCATGACGACGATTCGATTCCAATAGAAATCGAAACGCGCGCCCTGCGCCATGTCGGCAATGACGCGATCGATCTCGACGCTGTCCTTGTCCTTTTCGGCGGCATTGAGCGTCGGCAGCCAAGCCGCAGCATTGTCGGGATCCAGCCAGCGCATTGCCGTCGCGGTGTCGCGGATATCGCATCCCGGCGTGATCGCGCAGAGCCGTACTTGGATCCAGCCGATCGCGGCATCGCCGGGCGCGAGCGCACTCGCGCGCGCCGCCAGTTCGAGCGCGGCGTCGCTTCTCGCGGGCTCGAGGCGCACCCGGGGATCGGCGACGAACGCGAATGCGGCCGCGCTCGCGAGCGATTCCGCATTGCCGCGCTGTTGCAGTGCCGCGCTCGCCGCGGCGCGCCATGACTCGCTCTCGCTCGACGCTCCGCGTGGCGCGGCGGCTGCCGGCGCGACGATCAGCGCGGCGAGCGTCAAGCAGTGGGCCAGCAGGCGACGGGCCGGCACGGACGACTTTAAGAGCGAGTGCCCGCAGCCGTCAGGCCCGCGGTGATCGCGAGGCGCATCGCGTCCTCGACCGAGATATCGAGCGGCTGGAGATGGTCACGCGGCAAATATATCGTGTAGCCGCCGAACGCATAGCTCATCGGAAAATAGACGGTCACCCAATTTTGACCGCCGTGCGAATTGAGTACGGCGGGGACGTCTTCGCGCGTGACGAAACCGATCGCGTGCACCTCGCCGAAACGCGCAAGCACGACGCGCTGCAAGTCGCGTTTCTCGCCGCTGCCCGAAGGCAGCAAACTGAGCACGTCGCGAAACCCGCCATAAAGCGTCTTGACGAACGGGATGCGCGAGATCAAGTCATCCCAATAGCGCAGAATGATCTTGCCCGCATAGGCATTCACCAAACTGCCGACGGCCAGCAGCAGCGCGAAGCCCGTGATCAAGCCGAGACCCGGCCAATAATGCTCCGGACTCACCAGATCGACCGCGATCAAGGCACGTCTAAGCCACTCCTCGAGTGTGTGGACGACCCACCAGATCACGTAGACGGTCAGGGCCAACGGCAGCACCGTGACCAAGCCGCTCATCGTCAATCTCAAAATCTTGCGCATGACTTCATCATCGCACGATCCGGCTCACGACGGCACCGAGGCGCAAAATTGCTGCTCGGTGCGCTGGAATTCCGCGGCGAGAACAAGCGCTTCGGTTTCCGGTTTCCATAGAAAATATTGGGTCACGATGCGATCGGTGCGTGCTTGCGAGACGCTGAGCAGCCGGCTGTCGCGCCGGAATTGCACGAGTTCGTCCGATCGGCAGGGCAGCGTACCCTGGATCCCGCCAACCTCGGGCGGCTCGATGAGCTTGCCGCTATGCCAGTCGATGAGCACCAAATGCGTGCAGTTGCTGCCGCATTGCGTCAGCACCGCGCTCAGGTAGGACGCGAAATTCGGTCCGCTCACGAGCGCTTGCTGCAGCTTCGCACGTTCCGCTGCGGACTCCGGGCTGTCCGTAAAGTCGAGTTTCGGAGCGGGCGTCGAATCCATCGGAGCGGACTTGTACTCGGAGAATCGTGGTGCGCCCAAGGGCTCGGCGCCCGCGCTCGCCGGCGCGCCGCGCATGCGATCGAGTTGGTCGGCGATTTCATCGCTGAGATACCAATCATCGATCGTCACCTTGGCGCGCGCTGCAGTGCCCTTGAGAGTCACGGTGATCAGGCCATGGTCTTGGCATGCCGGCAAGGTCTCGGAGTCGGTGTCAGCCGAGAGCGGCTCGCGCGCCATGCAGGCGCTAAATTGCGTGTACGCGCCATAAATATTCGGGGCGCCGGGTTCGTTCGGCGCCATGAACACGACGTAGCGGCCGGGCGGCACGTCGATGCTGAACTTGGCCTGTTCTTCGGGGACGGGCGCCGTGCGGATCCTCGCGGTGTCGAGTTCGAACGCGTATGCCGTCAGTGGCGGCGAACTGCGGCTCGGAAACGTGATCTCGCCCTCGATGGTCGCCGCTTGCGCCGGCAGCAGTGCGGCGCAGGCGCCCACGGCGAGGATCACCAAACCCATGCTAACCCCGTGTGTCAATGCCGCTGAGCTCCGGACTGTTCCCGATACGAGCCACCATGGTATCGACGCGCTCCGATGCAAGCCACTGTCGTTGAATTAAAACCCGCGGCCCGCGTTTCGATTGGAAACTGCCGGCACGCCGGATCGGTCTTGATGCGCCTACTGATCGCGCGGCAGTAAGAAGCGAATGCCCTGCGAATTCAAAACGACACCGTCGCGCCGGATGCGCTCGAGGGTCGGACCCTCCTGCAGGTGCGCGCCCTCGCGGTATTTTCGCGAGTTGATGTAGACAAAACGATCGGCGCCGATCGTTGCCCAGACGTGCACGTCCAAATGGAGTTCCGGCAGCGCGTCCGGCCCGGTCAAATTCAATTCACTGAGCGTCGGCAGGACTTCGTCCGGTTCTTCGGGGAGCTGTATCGCCGGTGACGAGGGTGCTCGGCGCAACTGCGGCCTCTCCTCGACGGGCGCCGGCACTGAGGCGGCGTCGGCTGCCGCCAGCGGGATCTCGGGCGCATACGTCGGCGTGCCTTCCATCGGACTGAAGTGATTGGCGGTCTGCGCGGCCGGCGACGTCGCAGGGGGCAGCTCGGTTCGATTGGCGGGGGTCGCGCGTGCTGCGGGAGCGGCGCTGCGCGCGCCCGCCGGTGCCGAGACCGGCCCCGCTCCGGGCGCGGGGGCCGCGGACTCGTGGCGCAGCAGAAGACCCAAGAGCACGATCAAGTTGACGCCGAGCAAGACGCCGAGCGCTGCGGCCCAGGGCGGAAAGCGACGCCGTGGTGGCACCCTCCCTGCGTCCATGAGCCCGGGAACGGTTTGGCGCTGCCGCTCCACTTCGGATTTTTTGAGCGCGTCGAGTATGAATGACATGGCAGGCCCTATCCGCCGCGCAAGTCGGCCTGAACGAGCGTCGGCGAGCCCGGATCGGCGAGCGCGGTTTGCAGAACGATTTGCGTTTGGATCCCCGCGATGCCGTCGACGTTCAATCGATGTTCACGCTGAAAATTCTCGACGGCCACTGCCAAATCCTCGTCGAATAGCTCGCCTTCCGCGGCGTCGACCGCGTTCCCAGACACCTCCGGAGCGGCGCCATTCGCCGTACCGGCGGCGTTCGTGGTTGCGCCGCGCAGCGCGTTCAAACTGCGCCGCAGCCAGCGCACCTCCTCGCCGCTCATGCCGACCGAGAGCTGGCGCGTGCGCCGCGTCATCGGCTTCCACATGACCGTAAAGTCACCGAACCATGTCCGAGAGACATCGTCGAGGGCGAGCTGTTCATTTTGGTCGCCGATGATGAGCGTAGCAAACTGATCGTTCAAGGCGCTCATCAGCACCCGATGCCGGGTGCCCTGTGCGTCGGTCAAGCTCAAGATCGCGGGCCGGTTCAGCATCCGCACCTCCGCCCAGGAGCCGCGCTGATCAAAACAGGCGAGACCCGCCCTGCCGGCCTGACTACAGGGATCCTTGTCCCCCTTCATCGTCACTCCCCAGAGCGCCAAGAGCTTGCGGTAGGCTTCCGATTCGCCGGCGCGGTTGGCTTGAAGCAGCGTATCGAGCGACTGCGTCCGCGCGCTGACCGACCCAGACGCTCCAGCCGCCGAGGAGGCCGCGAGCGGCGCCCCGAACCCCGGCGCTTGCGCCGCGGACGCCGCCGCGGCGCCGTCCGGGACCTGCGGCATGACTGGCGCCGCGCCGCCCGCCGGCTGCTGGCTGCGCGACCACAGCTGCCAGCCGCCCCAGGCCGTCATGACGAGCGACGCCGCTGCGATGGCGCCGACCGCCCATCCGATCCAAGCCGGCGCAAAACGCCGGCCGTATACCTCGCCGGCGGCGCGGCGCATCAGCGCCGCGTTGATTTTGCGCTGCTCCTGCGTATAGGCGCCGAGCAGCGCGCGATCACAGCAAACGTTGATCACGCGCGGGATTCCCGAGGACAAGCGGTGCACCTCGCTCAAGGCCCCGGCCGTGAAAATCTCGCCGCTCATACCGGCGATGCGCAAGCGGTGGCGTACATAGGCCTTGGTATCCGCGGCATCGAGAGGACTCAAGTGATAGCGGCCCGTGATGCGCTGCGCGAGCTGGCGCAGCTCGGTCCTGGCGAGCAGATCGCGCAATTCGGGCTGTCCGATCAGAATGATTTGCAGCAGCTTTTGGGTCGACGTTTCGAGGTTGGTCAGCAGCCGGACCTGTTCGAGGACTTCGGACGAGAGATTCTGAGCCTCGTCAACGATGACAATGACGCGCCGGCCTTCGGCGTGCGCCTCGAGCAGGCGTCGATTCAGCGCGTCGACCATTTGCTTGATGCTGTCGCGCTCGGAGCCGGCGATGCCGACGCCGAGTTCTTCGCAGATCGTCAGCAAGAACTCCGCGGGTGTTATGCGCGGATTCATGATCACGGCGACGTCGGCATGCTGCGGCAAGCGCGATAGCAGCGAGCGCACGACGGTCGTCTTGCCCGTGCCGACTTCGCCGGTCAACTGAATGAAGCCGCCTGCCTCGTTGATTCCGTAAAGCAGATGCGCCAAGGCTTCGGCATGCCGCTCACTCAGATACAGATAGCGCGGATCCGGAGTGATCGCGAACGGTTTTTCGCTAAGACCGAAAAAACTCGTATACATGGGCGTTCAAGATTCCATCAAGCCGAGCCTCACTATAAGTGGCTCGCGCGCTTCAAAACGGCGGCGCCATAGCGGCGCCGGATATCATCGACCGCGGCGTCCAATCGGGATTGCTTCGGCGGCACCTCGGTGAACAAGTCGGCTTGGTGGCTTGGCTGCAAATCACTGACACCAAGGCCCAAGAGGCGCACCGCCGCGCTCGGCTGCGTGGCGAGCCATTCCTCGAGCAGTGCCAAGCCGACATCCGCGAACGCCGCCGTGCTCGTGGTCGCGGCTCCAAGCCTGCGCTGGCGTGTATACGTCTTGAAGTCGCTGCGACGGATCTTGACCGCGACGGTGCGCGCGAGCAGCCGATGGTCGCGCAATCGCGCCGCGGTGCGGTCCGCGAGGCGCGTCAACTCCGCGCGCAGCCGGCGCGTGTCGCGAACATCGCTCGCAAAGGTCTCTTCGGCACTGATCGATTGCTCCGCTCGCGAGGCGTGGACGGGGCGATCGTCGATGCCGCTCGCGCGGTCGCGCATCGTCTTGCCGTGTTTGCCGAATGCCCGCCAAAGATCGGCCTCGGCGGCCATGCGCAAATCGGCAAAACTTCGGATACCCGCCTCATGCACGCGCGGCAGTGTCTTTCGGCCAATCCCGAACAGCCGTTCTACGGGCAGCGGATCGAGAACGTCGTGCAGATTCGACCAATCGATTGTGAACAATCCGTCCGGCTTCGCGAGATCCGAAGCAATTTTCGCGAGCAGCTTATTTGGCGCGATGCCGACCGACGCGGCCAGTCCGGTCGTGGCCCGAATCTGCCGCCGGATCTCGACGGCGATCGCGGCCGGGCCTCCGAGCAGCCGCTCGCTCGCGGTGACGTCGAGAAATGCCTCGTCGAGCGACAGGCCTTCTACGAGCGGCGTCGCTGCGCGGAAGATCTCGAACACCTGCTCGGAAATCTTCGCATATAGTGCCATGCGCGGGCGGATGCAAATCGCCTGCGGGCAGCGTCGTAGCGCCTCACGGATCGGCATCGCCGAGCGCACGCCGAAGCTGCGTACGACGTAGTTGGCCGCCGCGACGACGCCACGCCCGTCGACGCCGCCGACGATGACGGGCTTGCCCTTCAATTCCGGCCGATCCCGCTCCTCCACGGACGCGTAGAAGGCGTCCATGTCGACGTGCAGGATCGCGCGCGCTTTCATAACAGGCTGTGCGCCGCAGCGCCGCTCAAATCAGATCCTTGACTCCCTCGCGCTCTTCGAGCAATTCGCGGTGGGTCGCGTCCATCTTGCCGCGGCTGAACTCGTTGATGCTCAGGCCTTGTACGATGTGGTAGGCGCCATGCTCGCAAGTCACCGGGTAGGAATAGATCACGCCTTCCGGAATGCCGTAGCTGCCGTCGGAGGGAACGGCCATGCTGACCCAATCGCCGGGATGCGTTCCGAGCACCCAATCGCGCACGTGATCGAGTGCCGCCGAGGCCGCCGAGGCCGCCGACGAGGTGCCCCTGGCCTTGATGACCGCTGCGCCGCGCTGCTGCACGGTTGGGATGTAGCTGTCCTTGAACCAAGTCTCGGTGACGACCGATAGCGCGGGTTTGCCGCCGACGGTCGCGTGGTGCAGGTCGGGGTACTGGGTCGCGGAATGATTGCCCCAGATGATCACGTTCTTGACATCAGGCAACGCCGCGCCGGTCTTCTCGGTCAACTGCGCGAGCCCGCGGTTGTGATCCAGGCGCGTCATTGCCGTGAATTGGCCCGGCGGGAGCGACGGGGCGTTGCGCTGCGCGATCAGCGAATTGGTGTTCGCCGGATTGCCGACGACGAGAACGCGCACGTCGCGGCTTGCGACCGCATCCAGGGCCTTGCCTTGCGCGGAAAATATCTTCGCGTTCTCGAGCAGCAGATCCTTGCGTTCCATGCCCGGGCCACGCGGCCTCGCGCCGACCAGCATCGCGAAATTGCAGTCCTTGAACGCGACCTTCGGATCGTCCGACGCGACGACCTTGTAGAGCGTCGGAAACGCGCAGTCGTTCAATTCCATGACGACGCCTTGAAGCGCGTTTTGCGCCGCGGGGATCTCCAGCAAATTCAAGTGGATCGGCTGATTGTGGCCGAGCATTTGCCCGGAGGCGACGCGAAACGCGAGCGCATACCCGATATTTCCGGCCGCGCCGGTGATGGTGACCGTAACTGGCTTCTTCATGACGCACTCCCAGGCAACAGGGCTTGAATGGTAGCCGAAAAACCCGGCGGCTGGGCCGGCTCACCATGCCCGGCACAGCGCTTCAGCGCTCGCTGAACGGGCTGTGCGTGCGCTTGATTGAATCGCGCGAACTCACATGGAAGCTCATGAATTGCAGACGGTGCCTATGCAGAATATTGCGCGCCTCGACATCGGACGCAGCGACGCTCACGGGCCAGCCGCTGCTCGCGGCATCGCTGCCGCACGCTGCCGGTCATCGCAACCCGCAAGAGCGCAACGGCCTCCGTCAGCGCTCGAAAAATGCGGTGCAACAAACCGATTGCCGACCCTTCGGGGGGACGAACAATCTGTCGCATCGGATTTTTCAAAATAGTGCTTGCATGTCATAGTGATCTATTCTACTATATCACCAGGTCACCGAAACACCTCGATGACCCCCTAACAGTCAAAGGAGATCACCATGAAAACCCCACTCACTCAGAAGCTCACGGCCTTTGCAATTGCCATGTCCATGAATGCCCTGATTCTCGGCAGCGTCGCGTACTTGTTCGACGGCAAGATCCATGACCAGTCGGTCACGCTGACGCAGTCTGCGGCCCCCGTGACCGCGCTGGCTCGGATCTAGACGACGAGTATCTGGCAAGCGTTCTGGTAGACTAGCGTGCTAACAGGCCATTACACTGGCGGCGACAATAGATCGAGCGCAAGCATGGATCCGAATTGGAATGACAACCTGCCCATCTATCGCCAATTGCGCGATCGAATGGTTGCTTTGATCCTCGAGGGCGCGTTGCGTGAGGGCGATCCATTGCCCTCCGTGCGCGCCGTCGCCGCCGACTACCGGCTCAACCCGCTCACCGTGCTCAAAGCGTATCAGCAGCTCGTCGATGAACGCCTCGTCGAGAAGCGCCGCGGCCGCGGTATGTACGTGACCGAGGGCGCGCGAAAGCTGCTGCTTTCCGGGGAGCGCGACAAATTCCTGCACGACGAGTGGCCGCGTATTCTCGCCATGATTCATCGCCTGGGATTTTCCGCCGAGGAATTGTTCGCGCAGGTTCCGGCGATCACGCATCCCGCACCGCCGCCGCGCGGTGCCGACACGAAAGAAACATGAGCCCCCACCATGACTGCATTGATTGAAGCTCGCGAATTGACCAAAAAATACGGCTCGCACCTGGCGCTCGATCACGCCAGTTTCACGATCCAAAGCGGCCGCATCGTCGGTCTCATTGGCCCGAACGGCGCCGGCAAGACCACCGCCCTGCGCGCGCTGCTCGGACTGACGAGTTACGAGGGTGAGCTCTCCGTGCTCGGCCGTGAACCGCTGCGCGAGCGCGCCGATCTGATGCGCGAGGCCTGTTTCATCGCCGATGTCGCCGTTCTGCCCGGTTGGCTGCGCGTCGATCAGGCCATCGACTTCGTCGCCGGCATCCACCCCCGGTTTCGGCGCGAACGCGCGACGGCGCTGCTCGAGAAGACGCAAATACGGCACAGCTATCGCATGCGCGAATTATCGAAAGGCATGAAAACGCAGGTGCATCTGGCGCTCACCATGGCGATCGACGCGAAGCTATTCGTGCTCGACGAGCCGACCTTGGGGCTGGACCTGCTCGCACGTCGCAGCTTCTACGATGCGCTCGTCGACGATTACATGGACGAGACGCGCACCATCTTGGTCACGACCCATCAGGTCGAGGAAATCGAAAACCTGCTGACCGACGTGATGTTCATCAACAAGGGGCGCATCGTGCTCGACTCGTCGATCGATGAGATCGCCGAGCGCTACGCCGCAGTCGTCGTCAACTCGGACCAACTCGAGGCTGCGCGCGCTGCCGCCCCATTCTTCGAGCGGCGCACGCTCGGCAAGACCATTTTGTACTTCGAAAACCCGGACAGACCGAAGCTCGAAAGCCTCGGCGAGGTCTTGACGCCGAGTGTCTCGGATCTATTCGTCGCGAAGCTCTCGGGGAATGCGGCATGAACAACTTCGTATGGCTGGTTCGCCGGGAATTCTGGGAAAACAAGGCGATTTGGATGCTCCCCGCGATCGTCGCCGCTTTCATGGTAGTGGCCGCATTGTTTGGCGGCGTGCATATGGGTCCCAACGACATCTCCGTGGGTTCCGGCAGCTCGCTGTCGGACAGTCACGGCCTCGGCGGACGGGCGCTATTTGCGTTCAGCGTCGTGTTTCTCATCGTGATGTCGATCTACTCGGCGTGGTATTTGCTGGATTGTCTGTATGCTGACCGCAAGGATCGCAGCATCCTGTTTTGGAAATCCCTGCCGCTCACGGACGCGGAAACGGTGCTGTCCAAGCTGGCCGTCGGACTGTTGATCATTCCGCTCGTGTATTTCGCGATTGCGGACCTGACCACGCTCACGCTGGCCTTCATCATCTCGATACGCGCGAGTTCCTGGGTCGGCACTTCGCTATGGCAGCCGGATAACTGGCTGCAATTACAGGCGCTCTGGCTCTATATGATCGTGACCTTGGCGGTCTGGCTGCTGCCCGTCGCCGGCTGGCTCATGTTGGTTTCTGCGGTGGCGACACGCGCGGTCATGCTGTGGTCGGTTCTGCCGCTGCTGGGGCTCTACCTCGGCGAGCGTTGGGTTTTCGGTACTCACATGGTCGGCAGCGCGTTGTCCGATCGGCTCGTGACGGGATACGCCCTCAGAGCATTTCATGGAGACGCCGACGGCGCCGGGATGCTTGGGGCGATCACGCATGAGGTCCGCGCCGAGGCCGGCATCGATGCGGCGCGCAGCGTCTGGGCGTATCTCGACCCGGTCGGATTCTTCGGCAGCCCCGCGACCTGGATCGGGGCAGCGATCGGGGTGGCGCTGATCGTCGCCACGATCCAAGTGCGCGCGCGGCGCTCCGAAATCTAGAAACCGCTCTTACGATCCTCAAGACCGTTGGTATCGCCGCGCGCTCGGTGCAAAATAGCGCGTGACCCTGCTATCGACGGTTTCTTCAAGGAGCTCAAGGAATGTACAAGACCAGGATCGATTTGTCGGAAAAGACCCGCCGCAACGTGATCGTCGTCCTCAACGATCGTCTGGCCGACGCAATTGATTTGCAGAGCCAGGTCAAGCAGGCGCACTGGAATGTCAAGGGCCCGAATTTCATTGCGCTGCACGAGCTATTCGACAAGATCTCCGACGTCTTGCTCGAACAAATCGACGATATTGCCGAGCGCGTCACGAGCCTCGGTGGAACCGCCGAGGGGACGGTCGCCGTGGCAGCCAAGCGCAGCAAACTGAAGAATTACCCGCTCAGCATCACGTCCGGCCGGGACCACTTGTTTTATCTCTCGACGCAGCTTGCGGTCTACGGAAAATCGGTGCGACTCGCGATCGACGAGTCGGACAAGCTCGGCGATGCCGATAGCGCCGATCTGTTCACGGGCATCTCGCGCGCGATCGACAAGTACCTCTGGTTCCTCGAGGCGCACTTGCAGGACAAGGCGTGAGTCGCCGATGACGGACGCGGCCGCAAACGGCGCCGAAGACTCGTCGATCCAGTCGGCGCTGCTGACCCTGCGCGGATTGCTGACCGACGGCGAGGTGTTGGAGGCATGGGCGGTGCAGCACCGCCTCTATGCGCTGACTCACCGGCGAATCTTGATCGCCGCGACCAGCGGCCGCTTCATCGCGCTTTCGAGACGTCTGCTCGGGGGCTACGATTCCGAGGATATTCGCTGGCAGGATCTCAAGGAAACCCAGATCCGCGCCGGAATCCTTGCTGCGGATCTGACCGTGATCGCGCAGTCGAGTGCGGATTTGAACATCGCGGCGGCCGTGAATCGCGTTTGGACCTTCAATGGCCTTCGCAAGGATCAAGTCCAGGCCATTTATCGAATTTGTCAGCAGCACGACCAGATTTGGCGCGAAAAACGCCGAATTCGAGAACTCGAGGAGTTGCGGGCGAGGTCGGGCGGCCTACAGCTTCAGGGTAGCGCAGTGCCTTATCCGCCAACGCCGGACACCGCTTCGGCGGGCACCGCAACCGAGTCGGAGCCGGCGCGTCGCCTGCGTCAAGCGCGCGAAATGCTCGAGGCCAAGCTCATCACGGATTCCGAATACGAATCCATCAAGGCGAAGATCGTCTCCAGCCTCTAACGCGGCAAGAGGCGCTGCGGCCGAGTCAATACTCGGCGCTCGCGCGCCTCGCCCTGCGGGCCGCCCTTCGGGCGTTTTAATTCGGCCGGACGGCCGAATTAATCAAAAAGGCCGGCGAAATAATTGCTGTGCAGCCGATTCAGCGGATCGGTGCGCTGCCGCAAGGCCCTGAACAGCCGCGCCCGGTCGCCGAACGCCTTGGCGATGTACTCGGGCTTCAGCGCGCGCGTTTGATTGAGGGTCGGGACCCCGCCGAATTGCGAGGCAAAATCGTTGAAGTCGATCAGGAAGTCGGCCCAGCCTTTCTCACCGTTCGAGGACGGCTCGAGGGTCAGCATCGGGCCGCCGTAGCTGACGCTGAACAGTGAGCTGCGGTCCGCGTGCAGACGGCTCGCGCCGCTGACCACGTTGGGGCGGAAGCGGTTGTCCTTGTCGTAGTTACGACAAAACGCGAAATACTCCGCGAGCACGCGCGGATACGCCGCCGCGGGGAATGCCCAGAGCGTATGCGTGTAGCGGGCCTTCCAGGATTCCGCGGGCAGGTCCCGCATCCATTCATGCGCGTGCATCACGACGCCGCGCGTTGCGGGCGCCGAGCCGACATTGAGCGCGCGATGCACGCCCGAGAGCACCGCATTGCGCAAGCCCGGTGCCGACAGCACGCTGCCGACCGAGGAGCCGAAAGCCGGCAAAACATTGCGCATCACGGAATTGCGGATCTGCCACATGCCTGAGCGCGTCGTCGTCTTTTCGAGGTCCAAACGCCGCTGCTCGACGGTGATGCGGTCATTGAACGGCGCCAAATGCAAGCGCAAGGCCCCTCCGCCGCCCAAAATGCTTCGGTAGCTCGAGGTAAATTCATCGAGCGAAAACACTTGATAATCGATCTTGACGGGTCGCATCGGGATCACGCGCAGCACGACCTCGTAGACGATGCCGAGCAGGCCGAAACTGGAGCGCAGCACACGCATGAGGTCGCGGTCGCGCTCCGTCACGGTCATCTGCTTGCCTTGCGGCGTGATCAGCTTCATCTCGACGACGAACGAGGACATTTGTGCGGCGCCGTCTTGGTAGGACGCCTGCGGCAAGGTCGTGACCGCGAGCGCTCCGACCGACATATTGCCGATCTCCGGCGTCAAGGGCAGCTCGAGGCCGCGTTCCGCCAATGCGCGCACGAGGACGCCGAGTCGAACGCCGGCCTGGGCGCGCACGGTGCCTTCGCCGATCTCCAAGATTCTGTTGAGCGCAGAGGTATCGAGGATCGTACCGCCGTCCCCGCCGACGCAGCGAGTCTGCGAATAGTCCGCGCCCATGGCACGAACCGGTGTCGGGCAAGTTTTGGGATTGCCGAGGATTTTCGCAATCTCTTCGGCGCGAATTGGCCGCAATGTGAGCCGCGGCCGACGGTAAATACCGGAATTGTCCGCGCCCGGCGCGGCAGTGACCTTGATTGGCATTACGAGACTCCCGCAAGACATAACAAGCACAAAAACGCCTGCTGTCCGGGGGGAAAACCAAGGGGGATATCGCGGCGCTTGCGCGCGAAACGATTGACTGGCAACCCCGCTATCGTCAGGCACCTCGCTCGAAGTGCCCCTTAGACCGGTGGTTTTGCGTCCCCACCTTTCGGCGGGTTTGCCCTTGAACAGCTCCTATACTATGCGAGCAAGTCGCCCCGCTGTAAAGGGGGGCGCACTGCGATTTAGCCCATCAGTAGCAGGGTTTCGGCATGTTCGACGGCTTCGGGCGTGCCGCAGACCACCACGACGTCCCCCTCCTTCAAGACCGTCTCGGGGGCCGGTTCGCGGCCGACGATGCCGTCGCGGCGCACGGCGCTCACGGAAGCCGTCGAGCCGCGCGACGCCAGCTCCGCAATGCTCTTGCCGACGGCCCAGGCGTGCGGCGGCAGGATGACGCTGTGCAGTTCCTCGCGAAACGCATGGGTCTCATCGAGAACGTCCGCGCCCTGGGCCGGAAAGAACTGGCGCAGCATGCGGTAGCGGTCATTACGGATGTCGCTGACCGTGCGGATCACGCGGGCCACGGGCAGCTTGAGCAGCAGCAGCAAATGCGAGAGCAGCATGAGGCTCGCTTCGAACGTCTCCGGGACGACTTCGGTGGCGCCCGCGGCTTGCAAGGCCTCGAGCTGCGTATCGTCCTGGGTCCGGACCAGCACCGGCACGCTGCTGCGCAGCGCGCGCACCGCGCGCAGGATGCGCAAGCTCACCGGCGGGTTTGCAAATGTGATCACGACACAGCTCGCATGATCGAGCCCGACGTTTTGCAGCACCTCGGAATGTCCGGCGTCGCCGTAAACGACCGGATCTCCGGCCTGCCTGCCGACGCGGATGCGGTAAGCATCGACGTCGAGCGCGATGTACTCGAAGCCCTTTCGTTCGAGTACGCGCGCTATGTTCTGGCCGACGCGCCCAAAGCCGCAAATGATCACGTGTTCCCGCCCCGCGACCGCGAGCGTCGCTTGCGCCTCGCGCGTCGCTTCCGAGCGCGGCGGCCCCGATTCTCCCAACAAGGCGCGCGCAATCAGGCGGTTGTGCCGGATCAGCATCGGCGAAATCACCATGCTCAGCACGGTCGCCGCGAGCAGCGGCTGAACTATGCCTGAATCGAGCAGTTCGTAGCGCAGCAGCAGCGTCAACAGCGCAAATCCGAATTCACCGCCCGGGGAAACCACGACGCCGGTGCGCACCGATTTGAACCAGCTGTGCGTCGCGGGTCTTGTGACCAGGGCGACGACCGCGGCTTTCAGTACCAGCATGCCGGCAAGCACGGCGGTCACGAGCCAGAAGTGGCGCAGCAGCAGTGCGAAATCGAGCAGCATGCCGATCGTGATGAAGAACAGGCCGAGCAGCACGTCGCGGAAGGAGCGAATCGTCGCCTCGACTTGGTGCCGGAATTCGGTTTCCGCGAGCAGCATGCCCGCGAGAAACGCACCGAGCGCGAGCGACAAGCCCGCCGCCTGCGTGGCCCGCGCCGCGGCCAGCACCGCGAGCAGCACCGCAAGGGAAAACAGCTCGGGCGAGCGCACCGAGACGATCAGGAGAAACAGCGGCCGCAGCAGCCAGCGTCCGGCGGCGAGCACCAAGCCGAGCGCGAGCGCGGCGATCGCGATCGCGATCGCAATGTGAGTCCAGTCGCTGGCCGGGCCCGAGCGTGCGAGGGATGAGACCAAGGCGAGCAGCATCGTGAACGCGAGGTCCTGGAACAGGCAGATCGCGACGGCGAGTCGGCCGTGCGTGCGGTTGTTCTCCGATTGCTCGGTCAGTTGCGAGACGATGATGGCCGTCGAGGACATCGCAACCGCGCCGCCGATGACGATCGCAACCGCCGGGGCGACGTGAAACGCGAACACGCCGAGGGCAGCGACCAGGCTCGTGGTCAGCACGACCTGGCTGCCGCCGACGCCTAACACCTCGTTACGCATTGCGACCAAGCGCGGCAGCGAGAATTCGAGCCCTAACGTGAAGACGAGAAATACGACTCCGAAGTCCGCGAGCAGGCGGGTCGTCTCGTTGTCGGCGGCGAGCGCGAGGGCGTGCGGACCCAGCACCATGCCGACCGTGAGGTAACCCAGAATGGCCGGCAGCGCGAGCATGCGCACCGCCCCGATGACGCAAACTGAAGCGGCGAGCAGAATCAGAATTTGTAGCAGCGGATCGGTGGCGTGCATCGTCAATCGTGGCAGTGGACCCACGTACAGTGTATCGACTATGCGGCGGCTGTTAATATCGGTGCATGATCAGATACCCATTGGCCGTCGATGTGCAGGCCGGGCAGACCTACTGGTGGTGCCGCTGCGGCCGCAGCGGCCGGCAGCCG
>Ga0209040_10000397_pt1 | contig 33039 bp, 27 predicted proteins | sample BogFormECP12_OM3_FD_188240 | JGI IMG/M metagenome (GOLD analysis project Ga0209040, IMG submission 188240) | Bog forest soil microbial communities from Calvert Island, British Columbia, Canada - ECP12_OM3 (SPAdes) (version 2) | ecosystem: Environmental > Aquatic > Freshwater > Wetlands > Bog ... | reverse complement strand
TTCAACACCGAAACCAGCATGGGACCGGCCGTTCCGCCGGTGGAGAGCATCCGCGCCATGGTGGGCAAAGACCACATGTGGCCCATCGACGACACCTGGAACTATCACACCGGCGGCGGTGAATTCAAAACCATCGGCGTCTTCACTGAGGCCCTGGCCAATCGCTATGGCAAGTCCGATAACGTGGAAGACTTCGCCACGAAGTCGCAGCTACAGACTTACGAAGGCGTGCGCGCCATGTACGAGGCCTACAGCCGCAACAAATATCAGGCCACGGGCGTGATTCAGTGGATGCTCAACAACGCCTGGCCTTCCATGATCTGGCATCTGTACGACTACTACCTGCGTCCCGGCGGCGGATACTTCGGCGCCAAACGCGCCATGGAAGCGCTGCATCCCATCTACGGCTACGACGATCATTCCATCTGGCTGGTCAGCAGCCAGTATGAAGACGCGAAGGGATTGAAGCTCACCACCAAGATTTACAACCTGGACATGACCGAAAAGTTCACGCAGTCGAACGCGGTCGATGCCCCCGCCGACAGCACGGCGAAGATTTTCACGCTGCCCGATGTTCAGGGCCTCAGCCCGACTTATTTCGTCGCTCTGCGCCTGGAAGATTCTGCCGGCAAACTCGTCGGCTCGAATTTCTACTGGCTCTCGACCAAGCCCGAAACGCTCGACTGGGCCAAGACCACGTGGTGGATGACGCCGACCGCGTCCTACGCCGACTACACCGCGCTCGCGCATCTGCCGAAAGTGAAACTGAAATTCACCGAACGCAGCGAGCGCAAAGGCGAGGAAGAGATCACCCGCGTGGTTCTCGAAAACCCGAGCAAGAGTCTCGCCTTTTTCGTGCGCCTGAAAGTCGACAAGGGCGTCAAGGGAGACGAGATTCTCCCCGTCGTTTGGGAAGACAACTACATTTCGCTGATGCCTGGCGAGAAGCGCGAAGTCACTGCGACGTACCGTGCCAGTGAGTTGGGCGCGGCCAAGCCGTCCGTCGAAGTCGGCGGCTGGAACGTGGAATAGATCCCAGTTGATGTTTGGTCCCGGAGGGACTACCGACAATAGCCCGCCAGTTTCACTGGCGGGAGCCATCGCGCGAGGGCGGTCCCGTGCCGGAGGCACGACTGAAACACCGCACGCAACTCACAAGCGTTTACCAAGTCCCGTCCGGGACTTGGTTCCCTAGGCGCGGTCGTTACCCGGCGCTGGAAACGCCGGGCTATTCTCACGTATCCCTCCAGGACACACCCTCACACGTGCTGCGAAACCGAGAGCACGTTCCCATCGGGATCCTTGAACCACGCCACTTTATCCCCGGTCGGCGCAGTCCAGATGCCGAGTTCGTCCTGCTTGAAGAATCCGAAGATCTCGAACTGGACGCCTTTTGCCTGCAGGCCCCGCACCACGTTTTCGATGTCGGAAACCTGCCAGCCCAGAATCGTGAACTTCGCCGGAACAAAATCCTTCCCCACCTTCGCCACCCGGATCATAATTCCGTTCGCATCCAGCACCATCGCGAAGCCGTCGTCCTTGACGAAGCGCAGCCCCAGCACACCCTCGTAGAACGCTCTGGCCTTCGCGGCATCGGTGGTCGGCACAAAAGCAACGATATCGATTGAACCCAGCATTTTCGCCCTCCAATGCGTCTCATTCTTCAGGCGGCAATTCGAAGTCGACAAGATTGCCTCGGAAGCCCTTGGTCTTCCATGCCCCCACAGCAATTCCCACTGCCATCCAGATCGTCCCAAAGACCAGCGCTTTCGAGCTCAGGCTAATCCAGAGAAAAAAACAGATTACGAAACCCAGAACCGGAGGAGCCAGATTACCAAACTTCTTCTCCGGTTCATGCAAATAGTAGCGGACGAACGCCGCTGCGTTAACGCCCATGAAGGCGATCAGAGCGCCAAAATTGAGCAGGTTCGCTCCCAGATCATAGCCCGTGGTTGCCCCGGCCAGCGCCGGGAGCAGAAATGCGCCAGCTAAGGCAAGCGCGCCCACAAACAGGACGTTGTTGCGGGGCACGTGCCGTTTGGGATCGACCGCACCAAAGAACGACTTCGGCAAAGCGTTACTGCGTCCCATGCCATAGAGCAGCCGCGCCGCACCCAGCTGCGCGCCCATGCCCGAGCCAAAGTTCGCCACCACCAGCGTGAATCCGACAACGGCGAACAGCGGCGCCCAGGCTCGTCCTGCCACGAAAGTAAAGGCCGTGTCCATATTCGGATACGGTTCCGAGGCCGGCCAAATCAGCTGAGCCGCATACACCTGAAAGGCCGAGAGAATCCCGATCACCACACAGACCAGCACAGTCGCCAGCAAAATGTTGCGCCGCGGATTCTCGGCCTCTTCTGAGAGCGTAGAAATCCCATCAAAACCAATGTAGGTAAGCACGGCGACAGAGGTGCCGCCAAGCACCGCCTTCGTATTCCAGCTCGCGGGATCGTAAAAGGGCCGCGTAAAGAATGCCGCACCATCGTGAGGATGGCCAAAAATATAGCGGGCCGCGGCCACAAAAAAGATCGCAATCACTACTCCCATTCCGACAGCCAGTGCCGTATTCACTCGAGCTGAGGTCTTCACGCCTTGAACATTCAGGGCCGTAAACATCAATGCGAAAATGACTGCCCATGCGGCATACGAGACACCGGGTGCGAACACGTGCGCCTGCTGGCTGATCCAGATAATGCAGATCATGGGATTGAGCAGATAATCCATGACCATGCTCCATCCCGTTACGTAACCAAGTGCCGGGTTGATCTCCTGCCCCACATAGGTAAAGGCCGAACCCGCGCTAGGATAGGCCCGGGCCATCCGCCCATAGCTGATCGCTGTGAAGAGCATCGCGACCATGGCGATCAGAATCGTGGTCACAACATGTCCATGTCCGCGATTACTGAGCACGCCGAACACCGACATGGGCGCAACCGGCTGAATCACAATCACGCCGTAAAGGATGAGGTCCCAGAGGGTAAGCGTGCGGCGGAGCCGGGGCGGGGCAGAGGAAGTCGCGGAAGTATTTTCCATGAGTCCGCTTATTGGATTATGGAGGGCTCAAAATGTCAATATTAAAACGTTTCTATAAGCCTATCCTTCGATCGACCCAACGTCGACTGTGCCATCAAGAAGGTGCTATTTCCGATCGCCGTAGTCGAACCAGTATCCGCGCTGTTCGTTGCCCGACATGTGCCGCGTGTTGTATTCGAGCAGATAATTCAGGTGCGCGTCGTCGAGCGGGAACGACTTCCTTGGCGGATACGGATACTCGCCCATGCTGAGGAACGGCAGCGGCGCCACGTAATTTCCTTCGGCTGCATAAAAATCCATATCTTTTTCGTAGCCGTTGGCGGCAAAGAAATAATCGCGCACCCAGCCCTTGGGCAACGCCGGCAGATGCGACGGATCAAAGTCGAGCCGCACTTCATCGCCCGAGCCAAAAACGGCCAGCTTGTCGTCGGTTGCAGTCAGCAGCGGCAGCACATCGCCGTAGCGCGTGTAAGTTCCCGTCGGGCGCGTGTAGGGCCCGGTCGCGCTGACCTTTTCATAGACGTACTGCACGTTGCCCGGAGGCGTGCCTTCAATCTTGAACGGATAGCCGTGGAATTCGAGATCGGCCCGCACCAGCGGAACCGGCGTTACGCAGTAATCGTAGCGCCGGCATCCTGCCGGCTGTCGCGTGGGCGTCCCGCCCACGCTGATTGGGGCTGCATGGGACTCCTCGGTTTCAACTTGCTCCCCGGCACGGCGGGCGAGACGCCCGCCGGACAGCCGCCGGGACGGCGGCGCTACTTGCTTCGCGCGGTCGATCAGAATACTGTCCCAATAAACCTGCAGGTTGGTGGTGATGCGAATCTCCCGGGTGCCCGGCGGCAGCTTCCCGGAAAGATCGGCAGTCATGGTCCGCGGACCGCCCGCTGGAAAGCCCATGTCGTTGATCACGCGCTGCCACTTCCCTTGTGCGTTCAGCGCTTCTACATACGGCGAAATCGCTTCCACTCCGGCTTGCGACGCAGCATACATGCTGTTCGCCGAAAAGTATTCGACCTCGCCATGCAGCAGCAGCCACAGAGGCCCGCCGCGGTAAGCCTCGCCCAGATCGAGCGTCAGGCTGTGAGGCTGGGCAAATCCTTGAAACTGCGTTAGGGCGAAATCGCCGAAATAACGGTGCGCCAGCAGATCCGGCAGAACGTCGTGCCCGTGGTCATCCCTCGCCGCGGCCGGGGGACGCGCATCGCGGCTGGTGACGACTTTGAATGGCGGATACGGCGGGTTCGACGCGAAATATTCGTTGGGATAAACGTCAGTATGCGCCGGATGATCGATCACCATCAGCCGCACCTGATCGAGATAAACGGCCTCTTCGAGCGGCTCCATAAAACGGAAGCTGAGAAGACCGGCGTCGGACCTCGGACCTTGGACCTCAGACGAAGCGATCTTGCTGAGGTCCGACGTCCGAGGTCTGACGTCCTTTCTCCGAATCATCTCGCGATCAATCTTGATCCACTCCACCGGCCGCGGAATGTCGCGCTGGGCTGGCCCAACCCAGTGCCCGACCACGCCCGCGCCCAGCATGTCGGCAACAAATTCGTAGCGCTCGCCATTCCACACAAATAACGTCGGACACGAACTGCCACGGCGATCCGTCTCGAGATAGTCTTGTTGCTTGTCCCCTGCGACATTGATTTCATCTTGCAGCACACCCGTTGGCCAGAGCATGCGCACGATGTCGGCTTCCTTGGAATCGCCCAGGCCCACGACGATGTCGGTGGAATTCTGGCCCAGATATCCGTTGGAACCATAAATCTCAAATTTCTGCCGGTTCCCGCCCGAGAAAACTTCGACCTTGGTGCCGATGGCGGATTTATTGTCGGCCAGTCCGTTGAGCGAAAGCCGCAGCCAGTGATTCTGATTGCCGCCTTCATTACGCAGCAGCACGGCTGGACCGTGATTCTGCGTGATGAGCAGATCGGTCGCGCCGTCGTTGTCGTAGTCGCCGGTGATGATGGCGCGCGGATCTTTGAGTTGAACCTTGTCGAGGCCAACATCAGCCGTGACGTCCTTGAAGCCGTCAGGACCGAGATTGCGGAAGAGTTTAATTTCTCCCTTGCCGTCTTTCGTTTCGCCGACGGCCACGAGGTCGACCCAGCCATCGTTGTCATAATCGAACGCGGCCACGCCGTAGGCTCGGACCCAGTTGGTGTCGGGCAGTTTCACCTGCTCGAAGCTCTTGCCGCGGTTGTTACGCCAAAGAGTCAGCGCGGGCGCACCAGCATGGGTAAAGGCAAGGTCCGTCCAGCCATCATGGTCAAAGTCGAGGACTACAACTCCGCGCGTGGGCGCGGGGGACGCAATAAGTTCGCGCAGGGTAAATTTCCCCTCGCGTTGATTTTCAAAAATAGCCACGGGAAATTGCAAAGCACCGCCGGTGGCACCACCACTCCATCCCCCCGTCACGACCAAGTCTACAGCTCGGTCATTGTTGTAGTCCGTACCGACGGCATTTGCGCCGTATGCTGGGCCCGAGAGACCTCTCGCATCGGTTTCAACGGTGAATGTTCCATTGCCATTGTTGCGCCACATTTGATTCGTGCCGCGTATTTCGGCCACATGGGTCTGGGTCACCTTCGTGGGGTCCCTTACGCCTCCCACGTAGACGCCATACAGATCGAGATCGCCGTCGTGGTCATAATCGACGAAGGTCAGTCCCGAGATCGCGCTGGTAGCGGGCTGAATTCCCAGGATTGCGGACTGGTCTCGGAACGTGCCGTTCTTTTCGTTGTGCAGGAGAAGCACGTGAGCATCCGCACCAATTGCCAGGTCAGTGAATCCATCGTTGTCGTAATCGCCCGCTGTGCAACTGGTAGCTCCTAGATTCGGATCAAGTCCCGCTGGTTTTGTCACGTCCTCGAACTTGCCGTTTCCCAAGTTATGGTAGAGAACCAACCCGCCTTCCGGTCCATTGGAAGCTACAAAGAGATCCGGCTTGCCGTCGGAGTCATAGTCGAGAAAACATGCCCCTGGCCCGGGCTCCAATACCTTAATGCGGTTGATGGCCGGCCGGGGCCTCGAGACAATCCCCGCCTCCTTCGTCACATCCACAAACCGCACCTTGATCTGCGCCGGAGCCTTCAGCACCGCCGACGGCGATTCCACCGCGCGCGAGTACTGGCCCTGCTCGCCGTAAGCCAGGCTCATGGGCGCGCCGAGTTTGTTCTGCGTGATGTACTGGAATTTCTTCAGATGCTCGCGGGCGTGGTCGGTGTCGGCGGATTGCTGGTACGCCCGCGACAATCCAAACTCGGCCGAGGCGTGCAGCGGGTTAAGTTGCAGCGCGTGCTGGAAAGCATCAATGGCCTGCGGAAACTGCTTGGCCTGCACGTACGCCGTGCCCAGAAAATACCAGGTGTCGGCGTCGTTCGCATCGATCTCGATCACGCGCTTGAACACATCAATCGCCGCCTGCGCGTCGCCCGTGTTCTTGGCCAGCATCCCAAGTCCGTACCACGCGTTCGGACACTTCGGATCCTGCTTGAGCGCGTCTTCCAATGCAGCCTTGGCCTCGTCCACTTTTTGCAGGTTCAGATATGCGATGCCCACATTCAGACGCGCAATCGCCAGTTTGGGATCGGCTTCCGCCGCCCGCTGGAAAAAATTCAATCCCTTCTCGAAAAGCTGCTGGTTCATGTAGGCCACGCCGAGATTGTTCAGGCGCGCGGCCTCGATGGGATTCGGTTTCGATTCGGAAGTAAGCAGTCCGAAGGCAGCGAGCAGCGTGGCGATAAAAGCGGCAGAAATTCGCGGATTCATTTCGCTAACGATTTAACCACAGAGCGGACCCCAGCGGCTAAAGCCGAATCATACGCGGGGATTAGTTGGCACGACTGGAAGTCGTGCCCTTCCCGTTTGTCTTGGAGGTAAAAAGATCATCCGCGTTCAGTTGCTTTCCGGCCGCGATCGCCGACGGGTGGAAGGCCGACGCTTTGCTATAGGCCCGCTTTGCGATCACACCCTTGCCTTCCTCCACAGTAACAGTCTGGCCCGCGTCGATGTTCGAAAGTTTGTCGACCTGCCCGCTGGGCCAGTCAACCTCAACGCTATCGGCCTTGGTCTGCGAACCGAGGCCAAAGGTCAGAACCAGTTCGCTCTGCGCCAGGTAACTCGATCCGGAGCGCAGCATCTTCCACTGCTTGTCATTATTATTAATCCCACCAGCGCTTACGCGGACGACCGCGCCAATACCGTCGCGGTTCGACTTCGTTCCCACCAGTTTTACGCGCAGGCTGTGATTGGTCCCGCCTTCGTTGTGGAACAAGTAGGCTGGTCCGGCGTTCGTGGTCATCAAAACATCGAGGAATCCGTCGTTGTCAATATCGCCATATGCCGCGGCCCGCGCGACTTTCGGCGCGGCAAAGGCAGTGCCCATCTGCGCCGTGACTTCGGTGAATTTCCCGCCGCCGAGATTGCGGAACAGATGCGGCGGCTCGGCGTAGCTCACCCGTTTCTGCACCCGCTCAATCTCATTTTCAATGTGGCCGTCGGCGACGAAAATATCCTGCCAGCCGTCGTTGTCGTAATCAAAAAAGAAACAGCCGAACCCCAGTGTGACCAGCGTGGCCCGGCCCACTTCCGACTGCGGCGCTTCGTCGACGAACAGCCCGTTGCCCTCGTTGTGATACAGCGAAACCATCTGGTTGGCGAAATTGCTGATCATGAGGCTGGCATGACCACTGCGATCGTAGTCGGCCGCGTCCACGCCCATGCCCGCGCGCGCAATGCCGTCCTCGCTAAAACCGATGCCAGCAGCCACGCCTCGCTCTTCGAACGTCCCATCTTTCTTGTTGAGATATAGTTTGTTGGGTTGCGTGTCGTTCGCGATTACCAAGTCCGGCCAGCCATCCCTGTTGTAGTCGAGAACCGCGATTCCCAGGCTCTTCGACGTGGGATCGCCCAGCCCGGCCTGATGCGTGGCATCTTCAAACTTGCCGCCGCCCAGGTTGTGCCACAGGCGCACCGACATGCCTTTGTACGACTCCGGAGTGCAGTAGGATTTGTGCGCGCCGTCGAGTGTGCAGTAGAGGTCGGTCTGCTCGGTCCACTGCACATAGTTGGCGACGACCAGATCAAGCTTGCCGTCGCGGTCGTAGTCGACCCAGGCGGCGCTGGTCGAGAACTCGCTCGGACCCCACATTCCAGCCGACTTGGTTACATCAGTAAAAGTCCCGTTGCCGTTGTTGTGAAACAGATGACTCTGCCCCAGCGCGCTGACGAAAATGTCGTCGAAGCCGTCGTTGTCGTAGTCGCCTACGGCCACGCCCATGCCGAACATGGGAACCGCCAGACCGGCCTGGCGCGTGACGTCGGTGAACGTGCCGTCGCGATTGTTGTGATAGAGCTTGAGCGTGGTCGCGCCACCATGTGGATGGCCGGGAAAATCCTCGCCGTTGATCAGAATGATGTCGGGAAATCCGTCGTTGTCGTAGTCGATGAAGGCGCAGCCGGGGCCCATGGTTTCCGGCAGCCACTTCTTTCCGAAGGCTCCATTGTTGTGAGTGAAGTGGATGCCCGCCTGCGCGGTGATGTCGCGAAAGTGAATCTGCTGGGCCTGGCCGACTAGTGCGAGCGACAAAATCATCCACCACAGAGACACGGAAGCACGGAGAAAGCGACATAAAAATAATTTTGGCTTCTTCCTGTGTCTCGGTGCCTCCGTGGCGAATTGCATTGGGGGAATATCCATTATCTAGAGGCTCCGGCGGATGTCGCGGCAGAATTTTCGTGATGAGCCACGACCTTCGACTTCGGTGCGTTGCCCAGCAACGGCAGCGGCACCGAAACATGCTCATGCACCGCCTGACGTTCGTTGTTGTCTTCGGGATGAAGCTGACGATAAGGCCCGGTGATGGCCTGAGACGACTCGTCCGCCTTGAACCGCAGGTAGCGCGCCTGGTGTTCCTTGGCTAACTTTTCCTGGCCGAGGCCGCTGTAACACAGCATCAGGTTGTAGTGCGCCTGCAAATCTTCGGGATCAATCGCCAGCACAGACTGCAGAGTTTTGACCGCGTTCTGATACCGGCGCTGCAGAAAGAAGACTCGCCCCAAATCGTTAAGCGCGACGCGGTCCCGCGGATACTGGTGCAGCACAATGCCCAAGCGCTGGGCTGCGCCGTCATAGTTTCCGTCCGCGCGAAGAACTTTGGCGTAGAAAAAATTGGCGCGAGCCAGATCCGGAGACAGGGCCAGAGCTTTCTCCAGCACGGTGCGCGCGCGCTCCATGTCGCCTTCCTGCACGGCGCAGCGGCCAAGGTTCACCCAACCGTCGGGATTCTTCGGATCGGCCTCCGTCACTTTCTGAAAAGCGGCTGCCGCGCCTTTCAAGTCGCCTTGCAAGAACAATCCGATGCCATAGTCGTTCCAGCGCTGCCATTCTTCTTTCCGAACGATCGTCTTCGGCTCAGCCGCCGGAGCTTTGTGCGCGACGACGGGAAGCGTAACTTCGTTCTCAGCGATGGCCACAATCGGCAGGTCGGGAATTTTTTCTTCCTTCGCCGAAACTCCGCTGAGAGATGCCGTGAATATGGTGGGACGGTCATCGTAGTCCGGCGCGACGGAATTGGGAGCCGCCGGGTCCGGCTGGCCAGCGAAGGCTTCGTGCGTGCCATACCATGAAAACTTGCGGTAGCACAGCCGCGCGTGCAGCGTGATCTTGCTGCCCGCGTTTTCCGGGATGAGCATGCGGTAGTGCACCGTATCGGCCGCTCCCGGCGGGATGAGCCGCACATACACCACCGCGCGCGTCGCCCAGGCATTGCGCTTGTTGATGGGATTGCCGTGAGCGTCGATCTGCAGGGAACGGTAGAAGTGCGCTCCCTTTTCCACCGGACCATGCCCGTTGTCCTCGACCATGCCGCTCCAGAAAATGGTCTGCCCCTTGTCGTCGGTGCCCTTCAGTTCGAGCCACGTGTCGTAGGCGTCGACGGTACCGCCGGGAAAAAAGTGGCCTACTTTTTTTGTGCGCACCACCACATCCACGCGGACCGTATCGCCGCGGCGCAGGGCCGGTTGCACCAGGTTCAGCGGCGCAGTCACCGGAGCTGCTTCTCCCGCGGCTTCGCCGGTCATCTTGCTCTCGGCTTCTTCGCCCACCGCAAAAGTTGTCGACAGTTCCGACTGCATGGCCGCGCCGGGCGCGAGCGGAGCCTGCGCTGGAGACAGGGCAAAAATGTCAACCGTGAGCGCGCCGCTCTCTAAGAAGTCTTCGGTAAGCTTAAGCTGCGCCCCGTCTTCGTTCGCGGTCGGCACTGCCGTATTCGCCCCCGGAAAACGATGCGAGTGCACGAAACCGTTGACGTTGCCCGCGTCCTTCGAGGCTTCCGCGGGCATATGGCAATCGGCGCACTGCTGCGGCTTGGGCGGATAGTAGAACGACCGCGCTCCCTGCCCGGAAACGCCGCTCGCCTGCCAGTTGTCGTATTCATTGAAGCCGCGGAACCAGCGGTAATTGTTGACTGGAACGTCGAGGTGCACTTTGTGGCAGGAGGAGCAGAACTCCGCCGTCTGCGTTTTCATGAAGGGCTTCAGGAAGACGCGCCGGTGAGGTTCCGGATTCAGCCGGATCAGAAAATCATGCAGCGCGCGCTCCACCGGATTTTGACTCGCAGCCAGTTCGTGCAGCTTGGGATATTCCAGATAGAAATCCGCCTGGCCCATCGTGCTCTTCACGTCAGCAATGGAGTGGCACATCATACAGCCCAGCCCGGCCTGCGATTCGGGCCGATGCACGATCTGCTTGATGGGCGTATCCATCAGGCCGCTGTAGAGCACCGCAGGATCGTGGCATCCACCGCACCACTTTGACGGCTTGGTGCCGATCGTATCCTGCATGTACTCGATCGACTTGCGGTACCACTGGTTGTTGAACGAAGAAAAATGGTGCGCCGAGCTGAACCACTGATTATAGATATCTTCGTGGCAGCGCTTGCAGGAATCGGACTCCATGAAAAACTTGCTGGGAATCTTCTGCTTGCCGTAAACCTGCGCTGAACTGGGGAAGAACGACCCCTCGGGCCCGTCGCCCTCGCCATTCATATTGTCGGGCGGCATCGTCGGATTCTGGATGCGGCTGCGGGTCTGCCAGCTTTCGCGAATGTAACGCGCCCCGTAGCCAATACCGGCCAGCAGAGCCAGACAGATCACAGCCCGCACGGCACCTGCGGCCATCCTCGAACCGATTGGCACCTCTTCGGATGACCTACGCCGGCCCAACCAACTGGCGACAAGCAACCCGACGCCCGCCAGCGAAATAACGATGTGCAGATAAAGTTTGTTCCACTCCGTGCGCGGAGTGCCCGTCTTGATGAGGATCAATCCCAGGACCGCGCCTGCCGCGATCAGCAGCCAGCCAGCCCGCGACGAGAAACTTCCCGCGCGCAGCAGGCGAACAAAAGCCGGAACCAGAAGCACCGAGACCACTACTCCCGCGAGAGCGTGCAGCAGCACTACGCCCGCATAGGGAATGTTGGGCTGCGGAAATGTGTAGAGATAAGCAGCCGACAGCGCAAGAAAAATCACCAGCCAGACCAGCACTCGGCCGACGAGTCCCCCCGCTGTAGGACTTCCCCGCATAAGCAGCGACATTCGAAGGTTAAGGATCGAGATCAGCCCCACAGTGGCCGAAATCGTGTGCGGATAAAGTTACCTAGAGAAACTCACGGGCGGAATAATGCAAAAATACTAGCGCGCCGAATACCTAGTTGATGGGTGGGATTTTCCACGCGCCGGATTCCCGCTCCAGCGCGGCTGCGACCGTCAGCACCTGCTCTTCTTCCCACGGTCGTCCGACGATCTGCACGCCGATGGGTAAGCCCTTGGCAGAATGGCTGACGGGAACTACAACCCCGGGATTGCCCAGCAGATTGAACCATTCGGTATAACTCCAGGCGTCAAGATACTCGACCGTCTTGCCATCAATCATCCAACTGCGCTCCCCGTGGCGAAAAGCGGGAATCGCGGCCGCCGGGCAGAGCAGAATGGGGTACTTTCTCATTTGCGCCAGAAACTTGGCGCGCAACACGTCGCGGCCAATCCACGCTTTGAGCAATGTCTCGCCGGTTAGCAGCGGCTCAGCCGCTGACCACTCGAGAAACTGCTGCAGCACTGGGCTCAGCTCGTGCTCACGTCCGTGGAACATTGGGCGAATCAGCATTCCGCCGGCCGTGACGAAAAACTTCCTCCACAGCACGCGCGCTTCTTCCAGACCTTCTGGTCGGAACGACTCGACGTGAAATCCCGCACCCCGCAAGGCTCCCGCAGCAGTCCTGACGGCGGCGCGAGTCTCGGGAGTGACAGGCGTGCGGCTATCATCCTCAAAGTAACCCACTCTCAGCTTCTTGATATCAGCGTCGCTCGGCCAGCGCAGCGGAACCGGCGCGGCGCAAGTGTCGCCATCGTCCGGACCTTGCATCACTTCGAACAGAGCCCTCACATCAGCCACGGTCCGTGCCATGGGCCCAACCACGCCAATCAGCGCGAACGGTCCGCCCGACGGGGGAAAGTGACCGGTGGCCGGAACGCGGCCAGGCGTCGGCTTGAGCCCGCAGATGCCGCTGAAATGTGCCGGCACTCGAATCGATCCACCGCCGTCACTGCCGACGCCGCCCGCCGACATCCCGGCTACAATCGCCGCCGCCTCGCCGCCGCTGGAGCCGCCCGCGGTGCGTTCGAGATCCCATGGGCTGTTGGTGCGGCCGTACAACAGGTTGTCCGTCTCCCACGCCATCAACAGTTCAGGCGTATTCGTGACTCCGAGAATGATCGCTCCCGCCTGGCGCAGGCGCGCCACCAGCGGAGCGTCTTCGGTCGCAACGTGTCCAGCGCGCAGGCGGGTGCCCGCTTCGCATCGCAGTCCCGCCACGTCCAGCGAACTTTTAATGCTGACGGGAACGCCGTGCAGCGGGCCAAGCGTTTCGCCGCGCAGCACCGCAGCTTCGGAGTCACGGGCTTCGCGCCGAACACGTTCGGGGTCGACGTGCACGAACGCGTTCAATTTTGGGTTGAGCCGCGCGATCCTCAGGAGATGAGCCTCCGCCAGTTCGACCGGAGAGATCTTCTTCTCGCGGATTTGCAGCGCCATCTTCACGGCAGAAAGGAAGGTCAGTTCGCTCATGAAATCCTTGCTCGCATCGCGCGATCCAGCATGCGCTTCTCTTCTTTCGTCAGCTCCCGAAAATCACCCTTGGCCAGTTGGCCCAAGTGCAGCGGCCCAACAGCCACTCGTGCCAGCCGGAGCACGTCAGCCCCGAGTGCCTCCACCATGCGGCGAATCTGCCGGTTTTTCCCTTCATCAAGGATGATCTCCAGCCAACAGTTCTTCTCTCCCGCGCGCAGCAGGCGGGCTTGCGTTGCACGGAGAAGTTCTCCGCCATCCACTCGTACACCGCTCACGATTGCTTGCGCAAACTTCTCATCGACCACTTTGTCGATCTGCACATGGTAGGTTTTCTCGAGGTGCGTCTCAGGCGCGGCGATGCGCGCGCCCCACTCCGAATCATTGGTCAGCAGGAGCAGTCCTTCGCTAGCCTTATCCAACCGCCCAACCGGAGCAACCCAAGGCAACGAATCGTTCGTCTTCCGCAATGCGGCATACACGGTTTCGCGGCCTTTCTCGTCGGATGCAGTTGTCACCACTCCCCGGGGTTTATTCATCATGAGATAGATTTTGTTCTGCGGGTCAACGACGTATCCGTCCACTACGATACGGTCCCGCTCCAGGCGGACTGGCGTCTCGGGATCGCGCCGTACGGATCCGTTCAGGCACACGCGCCCGTTGCCAATCATCTCCGCGGCCCGCGACCGCGAACAATATCCCAGCTTCGACAGCGCGCGAGCCAGGCCGACCTTGCGGGCTGCATCTTCTCGTGTCACGCGTTTATGCTAATCGAAGCGAGCGCCGCACTTCATGCACAATCCAACTATTGCTTGGTACTATGTTGGGGCAAACGAATAGCGCAATGCGTGCCAAGGAGCTTTCATGGCCCACCAGCATCCTCCTCGATTTCTGAAGATTGTCGATGATGCCAAAACGCGCGTGCGCGAGACCAACGTCGACGCGGTCAGAGCCAGGATGGATCGTGGCGACAAATTCATGCTGGTGGACGTGCGCGAGGAAAGCGAGTTTGCCAAGGACCATCTCCCCGGCGCCATTCATCTGGGCAAAGGCATCATTGAACGCGACATTGAGGCACGCGTGCCGGAACTCAACACCGAAATGATCCTCTATTGCGGCGGCGGTTTTCGCTCGGCGCTGGCAGCCGACAACCTACAAAAAATGGGCTACACGAACGTGATTTCCATGGACGGCGGCATCCGCGACTGGCGCGAGAAGGGCTTCCCACTGACCAGGGACTAAAGCCGGTTCCCAGTTCTGGATTGCGCTCTCTCTTTGCCGGCACTGCTTCCACCCACTTATGAATCGTCGCATCTTCTTCTGGTCACTCACTTCGGCACTCGCGGGATTTCTTTTCGGCTTCGACACGGTCGTTATTTCAGGCGCGGAAAAAACCATTCAAGCGCTCTGGGGTCTCAGTCCCGGACTGCACGGCATTGCCATGGCTTCGGCCCTGTACGGCACCGTCGTCGGATCTCTGCTCGGCGGCTGGCCGGCCGACCGCTTCGGCCGCAAAGCCACGCTGCTTTGGATCGGCGTCCTTTACTTTGTGGGCGCAGTGGGCTCCGGTTTGGCGCCCAACGTCGGCGCCTTCATCGCGGCGCGGGTCATTGGAGGCTTGGGCATCGGCATCTCCACCGTGGTTGCTCCCATGTACATTTCTGAGATCGCACCGCCCAAATATCGCGGGCGATTAGCCGGCATGTTCCAGTTCAATATTGTTTTCGGCATCCTGATTGCGTTCGTCTCGAACGCGCTGCTCGCCGGCATTGGAGAAAATGCCTGGCGCTGGATGCTGGGCGTGGCTGCATTTCCGTCGCTGCTTTACACCGTGTTCTGCTTCGGCCTTCCCGAAAGCCCACGCTGGCTGCTCAGCCGCAAAGGCGACCGCGGGGCCGGATTGCAAGTGCTGCAACGCATCGAGCCGGAAGCTTCGAAAGCTGAAATCGCAGCTCAGGCGGACGCGATTATGGCTGCATCCTCACAGCAAGCCGGGTCGGGAAGTTTCTGGACGATGAGCCTGCGCAAGCCGATCCTGCTCGCCATCCTGATCGCTTTCTTCAACCAGCTTTCCGGCATCAATGCGATTCTATATTTCGCGCCCCGCATCTTTGAGCTGACGGGCCTCGGCGCCAAAGCCGCACTGCTGCAATCCATCGGAATTGGAGTCACTAATCTAGTTTTCACTTTCGTAGGCCTCTGGCTGATTGACCGGCTGGGCCGGCGCACGCTCCTCTATATTGGCTCGTTCGGTTACATCGCTTCGCTTGGGCTGGTCGCCTGGGCCTTCTTCACTAATCATTTCTCCATCGTGCCGGTTTGCATCTTCGCTTTCATTGCCGCGCATGCGGTCGGCCAGGGCGCGGTCATCTGGGTGTTTATCTCCGAGATATTTCCCAATCGCCATCGTGCGGAGGGTCAAAGTCTCGGCAGCTTTACGCACTGGATCTTCGCCGCCCTGCTCACAACTTTCTTCCCCAGGATGGTTACTGCCTTCCCGCCCGGTTATGTTTTCTCCTTCTTTGCCTGCATGATGGTTCTGCAATTGATTTGGGTAAGGACCATGGTTCCAGAGACGAAGGGAGTGCCGCTGGAGCAAATCCAGAAACGGCTGGGGATCGCGTAGAGGCCGTCAATTCTCAGCGAGTGCTAAGGCCTGTTCTCAGCAGTTAGAATGAGGCATGATGAACGAGCGCCAACTACGCAGCGCAGTTCAAGTCGGACTCGTTTCCATCTTTCTGACAGTCTGTGCTACAGCTCAAGTGGCACCGGGTTGCGACGGAACATCCGCCGCCGTCCCTACCTGCTGGCACAAACTCGATGCTTGCCCGTTCTCGATTTTGGCTCCATTGGGATGGGAGTTTCACCAGCTAATGGGAGTCGATTCTTATGTTGGCGAGTTTGTAGGGGACGGCGTAGCGCTCACCTTTGATTTTGGTCGATATTCAACCGAACTCAGGAAGGCCAAGAAGCCAGCATACATTGTCACGAAAGTGTCCATCGGTGGGCTTTCTGCAAAAGTAGTCAGCCCACGAACAGCGGGCAACGGCCTTACAGGCGTATATTTCCGCAAAGTACCGGGCCACGATGAGCTTTGTCTTTGGGGGAAAGACCTGACCGCCGCACAACAAAAATTGGCACTGAGGATGTTCGAGACAATTCAATTTGGAGGCCCTATGCCTTCAAGCATTATTCCGCCACCCCCGCCACCACCTGCACGTTGACGTAAAATCCACATAGCGCTCACAATATCTCCGTAGGAGGACCGCTTTCCTGTTCCGTTTTCGTGGTCCACAATAGGGAGCATGAAGATTTATTCCGTGCTGGCTGTGCTTCTAATCGCCGCTTCTACGCTCTGCGCCCAAGAGGCTGCTCCTTCAAACGCTAGACCAGTCTCGTTCCCTTCGTCTGGCGGGACTCTATATGGCTTTCTTTATGTGCCGGAGGGAAAGGGACCGTTTCCTGCCGTATTGTGGAATCATGGCAGCGAAAAGCGCCCAGGCTGGCAACCGGAGTTGGCGTCGTTCTACAACTCACATGGATTTGTGTTCTTCTTGCCGCACCGGCGGGGACAGGGGAGATCACCCGGACCTTACATCCTGGACGAGCTTCGCGGTGGCAGAGGTCCCACCCTAGCGGTGCAGGCGCAACAAGCAGCCAACGAAGATGTGGTGGCGGCTATGAATTGGCTCAAGACGCAACCGGAGGTGGATGCAAGCCGCATTGTGGTGTCGGGATGCTCCTTCGGAGGTATTCAGACGCTCTTGACCGCCGAGAAGGGACTCGGGGCACGAGCATTCATCGCTTTCGCTCCGGCCGCGCAATCGTGGGGCAATGGGGCACTGGATCAAATGCTGGAAGACGCTGTTCAGCATGCCAAAGCTCCGGTGTTCATTCTGCAGGCGAGGAATGACTACAGCATCCAGCCCGCCGAGGTATTAGGTAAGATCGCGAGGGCGCACGGAGGACAGGCGAGAATTTATCCCGGGTTTGGAAAGGCTCCGCAGGAAGGTCATTGGGGATTTGCAACAACCAGCGCCGGAATAGCTGTCTGGGGCGAGGATGTATTGCAGTTTATCACCGCAGCATTGCGTTGAGAGTGCCGATTCCTTTGGAGTCTGCATGACCCTTTTCGGATCACACAGCCGATGCTTCGATGGTTGTCGACAAATCTCCATTGCACTCATCATTAACCGGGTCAGGCCGCGCCTTCATCGGATCTCTAGTAGTAACAGAGTTTGAAGACGCTCTTGTAGGCTAGGGCGCGGGCGCGGTTGGTGCGGCTGCGGGTGTAGGTTTCCCAGCGGTCGGCGACGCGGGCGAAGGTGGATTCTCCGGTGAGGCGATGCATCACGCGCAACTGCACGATGTGCAATTGATGGTAGAAGGGGCTGGCCACCATGGGCAGGCGCGTGCCGGACTGCTCGTAGAGCGACCAGAATCCTAAGTCGTAACGGTCTAGATTGTGCAGCAGGGTGCGGACGGCGCGCGAGAATAATTCCTGCGCGGAAATATCTTGCGTGGCCAGGAAATAATCGTAGAGGCCCCACGCGGCCCAGATGAATCCGTTGAGAATGTGGGTGGGCGGGGAGACGATGTACTCCTCGAACCAGAGGTCGCCGGATTCATCGGTGAAGGCGACGCCGCCGTCTTTCATGGGAACGTGGAAACAGGCAAGGGCGCGGCGGGCGGCGGCGAGATAGCGCGTGTCACCGGATTCCTTCTGAGTCTCTTTGTCGGCTCGAAGCAGCACGGAAATTCCCTGCCCTTGCGCCAGCGCCGAGTACCAGGGGGCGCGGAGCGTGTCGCGGTATTCCCAATCGAAGTGGTGGTTCCAGACGGCGAAGCCTCGGACGTTCTGCTCCAGGTGCGAGCAGAGCCAGTCGGCGGCGATTAAGAATTTTCGGCGGCGTTCCGGGTCGGCGCTTTGCCGGAAGAGATTGTAATTTCCCAAGCCGTACTGCGCGATCGCGATGGGGTTGTACTGCAGGCCGATCTGGCCGTGATAGTCGAGTTGGGGGACGCCGGAGGAATCGTAAGAACCCTGATAGTCGGCTTTCCCGGCGAACTGCATGTAGTACTCGCCGAGTTCGGCGGGGGTTGCGCGGGGATTCTCGGCGGGAGTTTCGTGCCAGAAGGTGAGGTGACTCTTGCCGCCGAGGAGGTAGGCGCTGAAGATGCGTCGGTAATAGCTGAGAGGGGGCAAGGGTGGCTGGAGATTTCGTATTCCATCTTACGGCAAGGCGACAGCGGTTGGGGAATGGCTCAGTCTGGGTTTTATCCCGCGCGAGATCCTTCGCTCCGCCTGAAAAACGGCTACGCTCAGGATGACGCCCAAATAGATTCGTTCCAAACTGAGCAGCTACCCGGTCGCGGTGTCGAGCTGCGCTCGATGGACGGGTGAGTCGCCCGTCCCCACACTAGGGATTTACGGAGTAGAGCGAGGTGACCAGGTCGTCGGATTCGACGGCGACTGTGGTCAGGGCGAGAAAGGGCGTGGTGTTTTCTCCGTCGGGCATCATGGCGTTGCCGTACTGGAACAGGCCCATGGGCCAGCGGTCTTTTTGCCATGCCAGCAGCGGGTGCCAGGGTTGTGCCTTGCCGCTGCTCGTCTCGCTTCCGTAGACGCGGACGTGGCGATCGCGGTTCACCTCGGTGGGTTCCACCATCGTGGAGAAGAAGACGCGGCTTCTCACGCGACATCCGTAGATGGACGAACTGCTGATGGGAGCGACTTGCAGCAAGGAATCCTGACGGTCGAGGCGGTAGATGTAGTTGGATTCGAGGGGAGTGTCGGAAGAAAAGTAGAGGCCGTCTTGGGTGGGAATGGCCGCGACGGCGCGGGCCTGCTGGCGGCCCTGCAGCACAGCCTCGACGCGGCTGAAATCGCAGGCGGCGCGCAGGATGCGGCATTCGTCGTCGTAGTCTCCGGTAAGCACCCAGAGGCAATTTCCCCAGGGATCGTGAACGATGTTGTGGACGTGACGGATGGCGCCCTTGGGGAACGTATAGGCGACGCCCCAGGTGGCACCGGCGTCGGTGGAGGCGTAGATGTGGACTTCATCGCGGGCGGCGTTGTCGAAGTATTCTCCCCAATAAACTGCGCCGCGTGTTCCGACGCCCGGAACGGCGGTGATGTGCAGTGGGCGCGTGCCGCGAAGAATCGTACGGGCTTGGCGGAATTCGGTTTCGCCGGGACGCAGCGTGACAATCGCTCCCGGCACGGCGGCGACGAGTCCGCCGGACGGCAGTACCGCGAGGGCGTGGAAACCGTCGCGGAAGAGGCGCGTGCTGAGGCGATTCATGACCGTGAAGCGGCGGCGCATAGCCGGGACAAATTTAGCGACGGGCTGCCAGGAGAGGCTGGCGGGAGGATTATTCATATTAATTCCGGCGCGCAGCATAACGTATCCGCGGGAGGCGTAGAGCTGATCGGCGGACCAGGCCAGCGCACGCAGGAGCGGAAAACGGGCGACGCGATTCAGGCTGCCGGTCCCATCGAAACTTGATTCTTGGCTTTGAACTTGCGGCATGATCGTGATCTAGGGCATGAACGCTTTCATGCCGAGACCGTATTCTCCACGGGCTTGAACCGCGTCGATCGTTTCGAGTTGACATCCGTTCTGTTGCAAAGCACTACAGAGAGTTTCCCACTGGATGCGCGCCTTGACCCGGTCGACCGCGGATTCTCTACTCATGTAAGGGTTTTTCTGATCGACAACATCGAAATAATTCGGCGGGCAGAGGAGGAACCGTGGCATAGGATTGATGGTAGCTAGCCTAACAGAGGCGGGGCAAGGGAACATCGACGGTGTATCGGCAGTGACTGCCGATTAGTCGGCAAAACGGGAAGAAACTGACGAGCGGGACGAGTTCAGGATCGGCAGAACCCTTACACACAGCCGGGAAAACACCTGTGGCATGCGACGTGCTTGTGATTCGGAATCCAGTGGCTTGGCGAGACTGTACCCGCTGAGCAGGAAGTAGTGAAGAAAATGCTCAGCCAATGCGCCAATTCGAAATGCTGCAAGCCGTTCCTTAAGCTGAGAGAGGGCAAACTGTTTCTGGTCGAGACCGACCGCGTGACCAAGCCGGGAGAATCGGTCGCGCCTCCGTTTGTTCGCGCCCGGCAACAGCAACGGTGTGTCGAGCACTTCTGGCTATGTGATGATTGCGCGACGCTGTGGACGCTGGTCTATGACCGGGAGCGCGGGGTCGCGCTGGAACCCCTGCGGAGGCCTGCCGTGAGTTTGGCTGCCACGGCCAGCGCTGCTCACAGCGGCGCGGCCTAGCCGACGAGCATACTCTCTTAAGCGTAGCCCTCTTTGCTCCATGTCTTCCAGTCGGTGCGGACGGCAGCCATCATCTTTTCTGTGGCCTGGGGCAGCCACTTCCCTTTCTGACCATGCATATCTCGCAGGATGGTTTTGCGCGCGTTCCTGGTTCCGAGATGGATGTTGGCGGTTTCCCAGCCCATGGCGCGAAGCAAGCGCAATTCCTGACCCTTGGCGCGAAGCGTGGCCAGTTCGATACGGGAGCAATGCGGACTCAGGCGGCGCACGATCCAGCGTCCGCGTAACTGAACAAAAGGATCGAGACAGCGAACGGCCCGAGTCATGATGGTCTGGTAGAGGATCTCAGGCGGTCGCCGGTCATCTTTCGCCCAGTAGCAGGCAGAGGAAACCAGGGCCTTGGCCTCGCGGGCAATTCTGCCGCCGTGCCAGTCGGCGATGGCGACATAGCGCGCGTGGCCCAGGCTTCCCAGGCCGGCCACGCGGCTCTTCAGGCGATAGGGCAAATCGCGGGCGGGCATGAGGTGCTCGATGGCTTCGATCGCGCTCATCGGGATGTCGGCTTTCTGGTTGGGCAGGGCGTCCATTTTGCCCCAGAAGTGAACCGGATCCCGCAGGTCGCTCTCCGCAATTTGCCGCAGCCAGTCGTTGTTCTCGCCGAGGACGAAGGGCAGTCCGTCCTCGAGCAAAGCTTCGCGATAGCCTTCGAGAATGGAATCGCAAATGTCCTTTTCCTTGAGGGGCAAGTGGCCCGCCTGGGATGCCAGGTGAGCGCTCACGGCGAGGCGGACCAGATCGTTGGCATACGCCGCGGGATGAGCTTCGTCGAAATCGTTGACGCCCCAAATCAGGCGCCCTTCGATGTCGCGCCACGTGCCGAAATTTTCCACGTGCAGGTCGCCCACCGCCAGCACCTGCGGGCCCTTGGCCAGATCGGGACAAACCTTCGGCCAAACTTGCGCCCAGCGGTAGTAGGTGGCTCGCAGAAAGGGAAAGACCGCCGCCTTCATGTTGACGTGCTTGAGGCGGAGGTCTTTCTTGACGATATCGGTGCGATGACCCAGCCACTCTTCAAACTGGCGGGTCGCTTTAACAATGTTCATAACGCCCGCAACGATAGCGGTCGGGGACGAGAGAAGTCAACGAGCAGGCGTCCGGATAGCCAAGGAGAGAGAGGTAAACCGCAACCGAACGGAATCCCATCGCAAAGTCAAATTCCCCACCCTGTCGCAAGAAACGCGACAAGGGCGGGGCACCCGAGACTGAGTGAACGCGAGATCAGTGCTTGTAGTGGACCGCGTTCTTGTCGATGAATTCCTTCTTTTCTTCAGGGACGTCTTCGAGGGCGTGAATCGAATCGGACCCGCAGGCGGGCACACAAGCGCCGCAGTCGATGCAGCCGTCGGGATCGACGTACATCTGGGTGGCGGCTTCGAATTCGGGCTCGTCCTGCTTGGGATGGATGCAGTCGGTGGGGCACACATCGACGCAGAGGGAGTCTTTGATGCAGGAATCAGTAATTACGTAGGCCATGATGAATCAATCTCCAGTGTGAAGTAAGCACATCCGCTCAAGAAGGAGTGTAAGAAGGCGGCGGGAGAAAGGGCGGTGATTCTGATCACAGGCAGGTGTGCGCGGGCGGGGCGAAGCGCGAGACGGTGTGCGTTTTCTGGAAGCGCGAGCAGCGGTTTTTGTCGCATGATGACAATCACGCGCAACTGTGACGGCCATCACAGAAATACGTAGTCCGCAGAGCTTAAATAGACACAATTGAATTAGGCCTTCTAGTCATAGGATCGCCCGGCCCCACCCACAGAACCCCACAAGCCGTTACCCCAGACGGCGGGGGCCGGGCGCTTGAAGGCTTAAGGTAAGTCGAGCCCTTCCTGCTTCTACTTCTCAGCACAAATATCCTTAGTCTCCAACCCTGTGTTTCGCCAGACACACCGTGGCTGCAAGCACACTGATTGCACCCTTCCGGACGCCACCAACTAGCTTATTTTCCAATCAGATACGTTTTGGCTTCCATCCTGCCCCTGATAAAGCGCACAGCAGTTCAGCAGGAGGGCAGGCATGGAACGCAGGGCTGGCGGCGGGACGGCGAAGCGGACACAGAAACTGATCCTGGCGGCACTCACCTTAGCAACCTTCTCGGCGGTGGCAACTCCATCGTTAGCGCCGACCTCGCCTGCTCAGACTTCGCTGGCACCGAGCTCGCCGGCTCAAAGCTCACTTGCTGAGAGCCCGCTTGCTCAGAGCTCGACGCCGGATAGCGCGGATCGCGGCCACCGGGTTGTGCTGGTCAGCATTCCGGACCGCAAGCTCGCGGTGCTGGAAGGCGGAAACGTCATCGCCACATTCTCAGTCGCAGTCGGGGCGGCGTGGAGCCCCAGTCCCACGGGCGAATTTCAGATCGTCAGCCGCGTGGTCAATCCAATTTATTACCACCACGGCAGCGTGGTCCCGAGTGGCAAAGACAATCCTGTGGGGACGCGATGGCTGGGACTGAGCCGGCCGCGCTACGGAATTCACGGCACGAACGCTCCGAAGTCGATTGGACACGCGGCCTCGCACGGCTGCATCCGGCTACGCAATCGCGACATCGAGCAGCTGTTCACGATGCTGCAGGTCGGCGATTCGGTGGAGATCCGCGGGGAGCGCGACCAGCAAGTGGGGCAGATATTCGGGAGCGGCACCGATGATTCGACCGTGGCTGCGGCGCAAGTTCCCGGGGAAAACAGCGGGCAATAAATGCAGTCGCGGGAAAAAAGTTTCGAGAGTGGCGGGAAATTCAAATTGAAATCTCAGGAGGACATTATGCAAATGGCAATCACATTCATGGCGGTGGTGGCAGGAATGGTGTTTTCGCTGGCGGTGGCGTTGCTGGCGGAAGAGCTGATCTTCGGACAAGTGTTCCGTCTGTTTTTTGCTTCGGGCAAGCTGTCGCAGCAGACGGGTGCCCCGAAGTCGGAAGGAACCGCCGAGGCGAAGAGCTTAATCTGCTAAGGGCAGGTTTATAATTTGGCCATCCCAAACGCCCTTCCGAACCGAGTGAGTCGCGCCTTACGCCGCACGCCCAGCCTGCGCAGTGTTGGGCAACTCTGTTGCGTGCTGGTGGGTCTGGCGATGACTGCTCGTGCAGTGGACTGGAGCGGCCCCGAGCGGCAACTGGCGGGCAAGATTGTCGCCGTCACGGGTGCGGGCGCGATCACGCTAACGGTCGAGAACCGCTCGTCCCTGGGCAGACGCGACAGTGAAGTGATCCAGAACGGTCTGCGGAGCGCGCTGGAAAGTGCCGGCATCCGCTTCGCCCGATCCGACCGGGCAACTTCCGACCGCGCAGCTTCTCAGCCGGCGACTTCCGAGGCCACGGCGGTGAAGATCACGCTGTCGGAGAATCCCACGTCTTATGTTTGGGTCGCTGAGATTCGTCGGGGCACGGGCGAACCGGTTGTAGTGATGGTGTCGGCGCCGCGGTCGGAAGGCTCGATGGCAGCGCATGAGTCTGTGCCGCTGAGCCTGCGTAAGATTCCATTGTGGACACAGGAGGATCCGATTCTCGACGTGGCCGTGCTGGAAGAAAGTGCGACGCCCACGCGGATGGCGGTGCTTGAGGCGGAGAAAGTTGCAATCTATCGTTTGGTGGCGGGAAAGTGGCAAATCGAGCAGACGCTGGGGATCGTGCATGCGCGGCCGTGGCCGCGGGATTTGCGCGGAAGAGTGATCCCGGCGAGAGCTCATTTGCTGGATGTTTATCTCCCCGGCGTGGTCTGTCGTGGGGCCGGGTCGCCGCTGACGCTGAATTGCCGCGAGAGCGACGATCCGTGGCCGCTGGTTCCGGCGGCTTTGAGCGGGGGGAGTTTTTCGGTCTTTCCAGGGCCGGAATCGACTGCAGTGGCCATTCCACCGGTGGGAGCTTTCTACGCTCCGATGCGCAACTTCTTCACTGGAGTCTTAACGCCGGGTGTGGGCAAGTTGACGACGGTGTCCAAGTTTTATTCGGCGGCGGTGCTGCCGCGCGATAAATATCTGCTGTGGCTGTTCGCAGCGACCGATGGTCGTGTGCACATGGTTGACGGCACGAGCGACCAAAACACCAATTTCACCTGGGGCAGCGATCTGACGAGCGTGAAGACATCGTGCGGTTCGGGCTGGCAAGTGCTGGCCACAAGTTCTGAAGAAGCGGACGGGGATTGGGTACGGGCGTTCGAGTTTCCCGATCGCGACCCGGTCGCGGTAAGCGGCGCGGTCGACTTTCCTGACAGCGTCATCACGGCGTTGTGGACGGAAGCGAAAGCCGACACGGCCATCGCAGTGGTGAGAAATCGAGAGACAGGAAACTATGATTCGTTTCGACTGGCGGTGGCTTGTAGTCAGTAGCGTGATGGTGGGCGCGGTGGCGGCGAGGGCCGGGACGCGTCCGCAGTACGGAGGAACTGTGCGCGTGGCGATGCGGGCCGCACCTATGTCGCTGGATCCGGCGGAACTGGGTTCGGGGGGCGTCGTTCCGGCGGATTCGTTCGCTCGACGCAGCCTGACCATGCTGATGTTCGACACGTTGGTAATGATGGATGAGCATGGACGGGTTCAGCGTTGGCTGGCGGAGTCATGGCAGGCATCGCAAGGGAATCAGCGCTGGCAGTTGCGAATCCGGCGCGATGTAAAGTTTCACGATGGGACGCCGCTCAGCGCTGAAGTGGCGGCCGCGTCGCTGCGCGCAGCGAATCCGACGTGGAATGTGCGCGCGGAGGGCGACTCTGTCGTGATTGAGCCTGGCGGACCTGATCCCGAGCTGTTGGCGGAGTTGGCGCTGCCGCGGAATGCGATTGTGAAGAGGAATCCTGACAGCACTCCGAGCGGCACCGGACCATTTCATGTGGTCGATTGGCAACCGGGAAAGAAATTGACACTGGCGCCGGATGAAGACTGTTGGCGCGGGCGTCCGCTCCTCGACAGCATCGAGATCGAAATGGGGAAGAGTTTTCGCGAGCAGATGACGGCACTGGAACTGGGAAAAGCGAGTCTGGTGGAAGCGTCTCCGGAGCAGACACATCAGTTCTCGCAGTACGAGTCGTCGCAGTATCAATCTTCGCAGCATCGCGATTCGCAGGCAGGACGCCGCCTGGCGAATTCGGCGCCGGTTGAGTTGTTGGCTCTTCTGTTCGCGCGCGAGGTAATGTCGCCGGACGAGAAGCTTCTTCGCGAGGCGCTGGCCTTGAGTGTGGAGCGCGGGTCGATCAAGAGTGTGCTGCTGCAGGGCGCGGGGCAACCGGCGGCCAGCATTCTTCCGAACTGGATGAGCGGTTACGGATTTGTGTTTTCAGTTGGCGCAGACCTGGCGCGAGCGCGTCAGGCACGCGAGCAAGTCCCGACGGTGCCAACGTGGACGATCGGCTACGACAGCGCGGACCCGGTGGACCGGCTGTTGGCAGAGCGCATCGCGCTCAACGCCAAAGATGCGGGATTGTCGCTGCAACCTACGGTGGCGGCTACGGCTGATTTGCGGCTGGTGAGAATTCCGCTGGCGTCGACTGATCCCTGGATCGCGCTGGCGAGTGTGGCCACATTGGCGGGAACGTCCGCGGGGAAAGCGGGAGGGTCCGTCGAAGAACTCTACGCGTCCGAACTGGCGGTGTTGGCGACGCAGCGGGTGATCCCACTGTTTCATCTGCCAGTGTCTTATGCTGCTCTGGGGACTTTGAGAAATTGGGCATTGCGTCCGGATGGAAGCTGGACTTTGGCCGACGCGTGGCTGGGTACCGGGAAGCCGTGATCGACAAATCAAATTCGGGGAGCGATGATCGACCCGCAATGATCGACCAACGATGACCGGCATAATATGACTTTCCGCCGCAAACTTTTGACCGTTTTCGCGCTGACGGTTTTCCTGTCGGTGGCGGCGGTCGCGTTGCTGGTGCTGGCGGTCACGCGCAATGCGTTTGAGAAGACGGAAGAGCAGCGCACGGCGGCGCTGGTTACGCAGTTTCAGCGCGAGTTCACGCGGCGGGGCGATGATGTGGCGAGGCGAGTGGAAGCGATCGCAGGCTCTGAGCCGGTCAACCGAATGGCGACCGTGCTCAACGGCACGTCCGCCGATTCTGCCGAGTATTTCGAGCTGGCGCGGCAAATGGCGGAGGGTCGTCAGCTCGACTTTCTGGAATTTCTGGACGGGCAGGGGAAAATCATTTCCTCGGCGCAGTGGCCGGCGAAGTTTGGCTATGCCGACACTGGGTTTGACAGCCTGCCGGCTTCGAGCGGGCAGGGTGCATTTCTGAAACGCGAGGAATTGCAGGACTCGACCGCGTTGGGACTTTTTGCGGTGCGAGCCACTCACATCGGGGAACATCCGGTGTACGTGGTCGGCGGCCAGAGGCTGGACAAGAATTTTCTTTCCGCGCTCGACTTGCCGGCGGACATGCGGGTGCTGCTCTATCAGAATCGCGGTGATCATTTTTCTGCGGATTCACTGCTTGATCCGTCGACCGCGACCAACGGCTCGGACGCGCTACGGCCGGCCGAAAAGTTTGCGCCTCTCATCAATGCGGTGCGGCAGTACAACCAGGAAATGACGGGGATTGTGTCGTGGTCTTCCGATCAGGCGGATGACGAGGTGTTTCACGCGCTTCCGCTGCGAGGTGCGGGCAATGATCGTCCACTGCTGGCCATTTTGCTGGTGGGGAATTCACGGCGGTCGTATGTGGAACTGAAACGGCGTATCGGCGCATCGGCACTACTGGTGGGCGGAGGCGGAATTATTCTGGCGATTCTGTTGAGCAGTTGGGCGGCAGCGCGAGTGACGCGTCCGGTAGAGCAACTGGCGCGGGCGGCGCAGGACGTTGCGGCGGGCGAATGGAACACGCGGGTGGACGTTCACGGCAGCGATGAGATCGCGCAGCTGGCCGAGTCGTTCAATCGCATGACGGCTGAATTGCTGGCGCAGAAAGAGCGGCTGCTGCAGACGGAGCGGGTGGCGGCATGGCGCGAACTAGCCCGGCGTCTGGCGCATGAGCTGAAGAACCCGCTGTTTCCGCTGCAACTGACAGTCGAGAATCTGCTGCGCGCGCGAACGCAGAGTCCCGAACAGTTCGATGAAGTCTTCCGCGAAAGTTCCAGCACTTTGCTGACTGAGATCTCGAATCTCAAGACAATTATTGGACGCTTCAGCGAGTTTTCGAAGATGCCGCATCCGCAGTTGCAAGCGGTGCAGATCAATGAAGTGCTGCGCGGGGTGGTGAAGTTGTTTCAGGCGCAATTGCAGGCGCCGGGGCGCGCTCCCATCGATTGCAAGCTGGAGTTGGACGAGAGTCTCGGTACAATCGCAGCCGACCCGGACTTGCTGCATCGCGCGTTGTCGAACCTCGTTCTCAATGCGATGGACGCGATGCCGAATGGAGGGACGCTCCGGCTGCGGAGCCGGCGCGACGATGGAAAAGTGATCATCGAAATCGCCGATACTGGCTCTGGGCTCACGCGCGAGGAGTGCGAGCGGATTTTCACTCCTTATTACACCAGCAAGCAGCATGGGACGGGACTGGGCCTGGCGATTGTGCAGTCGGTGGTGAGCGATCACGGAGGAAGAATCAGCGTGCAGAGCGAACCTGGGCGCGGGACGTCATTCGTGATCGAACTGCCGGAGAATCTTGAGGCACTGCATAGAATCCACGCTGAACAGAATGCAGTTGAGGGTACTGGGCAGGTTCGCAGGTGAAATAGCGAGGAGGACGGTTGCCACTGAAAGCGCATCTTTTGATCGTCGATGATGAAGCCAACACGCTGGCCTCGCTGTCGCGGGCGTTCCGGCTGGCGGGACACGAAGCCACGGTGTGCGACAACGCGGCGAAGGCTTTGGAACTTGCGAAGGTGCAGAACTTCGATCTCATACTTTCTGACGTGGTCATGCCCGGCAAAGACGGTCTGACGCTGCTCGAGGAACTGAAGCGGCAGGGAGTGACGGCGCCGGTGGTCTTGATGTCGGGGCAGGCGCACATCGAAATGGCGGTGCGGGCGACGCGGTTGGGAGCGCTGGACTTTCTGGAGAAACCGATCTCCAGCGACAAGCTGATGCTCACGGTAGAGAACGCGCTCAAGCTGCAGCGCCTGGAGAGCGAGAACCGGCAACTGCGGCAACGGCTGGGCAAGCACGAAATCGTGTGGAAGGGTGAAGCCATGCGGCGGGTGATGGCGCAACTGGAACGCGTGGCCGCCAGCGAGTCGCGCGTGTGCATCTTCGGCGAGACTGGCACGGGCAAGGAACTGGTGGCGCGAACCATTCACGAACGCAGCCCGCGCGCGGCTGGACCGTTCGTAACGCTGAATTGCGCGGCGGTGCCGGCGGAATTGATCGAGTCGGAACTTTTCGGACATGAGAAAGGGTCATTCACCGGTGCGTCCGGACGGCACATTGGCAAGTTTGAGCAGGCCGACCAGGGGACGATTCTTCTCGATGAGATCGGCGACATGCCCTTGAACATGCAGGCGAAGTTATTGCGCGTGCTGGAAGAAGGCGAAGTCGAGCGGATCGGGGGCGACAAGCCGGTTACAGTAAACGTTCGCGTGGTGGTGGCGACGCACCGCGACTTGGAAGCACGCGTACGCGAGGAAAAATTTCGGCAGGATCTATTTCACCGCATCCATGTTTTCCCGCTGGTGCTGCCTCCATTGCGCGAGCGGCGTGACGACATTCCTGCCTTGGTGGAACATTTCGCAGCACAGGTTTGTGCTCAGAATGGCTGGAAGCCCGTCCCGTTCACGGCGGACGCGATCGCGGAGATGCAGTCGCATCCATGGCCGGGCAACGTTAGGGAATTGCGCAATATGGTCGAACGGCTCATGCTGCTGGCGACCGACGGTCAAGTCGATTTGGCAACGGTCCAGATGGCGCTGCCGAAAACTCCTTTAGGTGCTTTTGCCACGCCGGTCGCCACAGGGTCCGGAGCGCTCGCGGACCGGGTGCAGTCGTTCGAGCGCGAGGTTATTCTTGCCGAACTGAAGCGTAGCCACCAGAACATGAGTCTGGCCGCGAAAACGCTTGGTCTCGAGCGCAGTCACCTGTACAAGAAAGCGGAGCAACTGGGAATCGATCTGCGCGCCATGCGCCGCGAGCAGGGCCCGCAGGATTGACCCGAGGTCAGTCCCGGGGATGACTTCCCCACTTCTCGCAAAGAGCGCGAGAAATGGGGCACCCAGACCCGCCCTGCAACTTGGGATACCACTTTGGCGAAGACGGCTTGTATCTTCTTCTTTATTCTCTTTGTCTCTGTCTCTACGACGCAGCGCTCTTCAGATCAGCCGCGAGCAACTGGTGGAACAACTGCTCCCCGGCCTCGCGCCGCACGGAGAGCCGGCCGGCGCCGTAGGCCCGCGATTTCAGGCCGCGCTGCACATCTTCGCAAATGCCGAGGTCTTCGTCCTGCACACGGTTGCCGACGTTCACCGACTCGTTGTTAAATTCGCGGCGCGACTCGCTCACGTCACTGAAATAGAAATCGAAGATTACCGTGCTGTGATCGGCGTCGACGGGGATGACATAGTTCGTGTCCATGTATCCCTCGTAGCAATTGATCATCAGGTTCGGATATTGCCAGAAATACCACGCGCGGTCGCCTTTGCGCGTGGCCCCGGTCGCGGCATCTTCGTCGGACGCGACCATGGGGCTGGACTGCAGGCAATAGCGATCTTCGTTCTCGATGGTGTACTGCTTGTAGTCGAGCACGGAGCTCAATCCTTTGTGCAGGTGTGGGACGTGATATCCGCCGTCCAGATAGTTATCGACGTAGACCTTCCAGTTGCAGTGAATGTCATAAGTTCTGCGGTCGAAGTGGTGGAGCTTGCTGATGCCGAGAGGAGCAACGCGCTTCACCAAGCCCCCGAGAAACTCGTGGAGCGGCACGGCTTGCGGGTCGAGGTTTACGAAGACGAAGCATTCCCAGGTTTCCACGCGAATGGGGACTAAGCCATTTTCCGCGCGGTCGAAGTTCTGCACGCCATCGAATTCAGGCATGCCTTTGAGCGAGCCGTCCAGCCCGTACTTCCATCCGTGGTAGGGGCATTGCAGAATCTCCGCGTGACCGCAGGGCTGGGTAACGACGGCTGCGGCATGGTGACGGCATACGTTGTAGAAGGCGCGCAACGTGCCGTCGCTTCCGCGCACAACTACGATAGGTTCTCCGGCGAGGCGCGTGGCAACAAATGCTCCCGGCCTCTGCAATTGATCGGTGCGGGCGACGAGTTGCCAGGTCTTGCCGAAAACCTGGAGCCGCTCCAGTTCGGAAATACGCGGATCGACATACCATGGCGCGGGGATGGTGGACGCCTCGGGCAGCGGGGCACGGTCGTTGTAGCTGGCGAGAATCTGCTCTATCGATGCTTGCATGTTTATGCTCTCGAATGAATAATGCGCGACATCTTAAACTTCGCGACCGTTATGCGAGAACCTGCGAACTATCTGCGATGATTCGCTCGCGGTTGCGGGCGGGCCCTGGGCGCAGGATCGGCGGCGGCGCCAATCGCACGCTGCAACACATCCAAAAACTGCTGGATTCGGGCTTCCTTCTTCTCGGCCAGTTCCCCCTGGCGGCGGAATAAACCCGGATCAAGCTCCGCGATGAGCAGCGCGTCCTGAAAACGCTCCATCATCCAGTCGAGGATGGAAACGATCATCTCGATATCCATGTCTTTGCGCAATTCGTGGCGCTCCAGTCCGTAGCGGACGAAGCTTACGGTGCCGTAAGGATCTTCACTCATGAGGAAGCGGTTAATCTCGCGCTTCAGCACGAGATCGGTGCCGTAATTGCCCAGCAGAGAAATTCGATAAGGAATCCAGTCTTCGTGCACAAGGTGCTCGGTGCGCACCAGCCAGTAACGCAGCACCTCGAAGAAGCCCGCCATGCGGACTTCCGAGGGTGCGTCCATGTATTTGGCGAAAGAGCGGACGGCGCGTTTGTAGACTTCGAAGAACAAGCCGTCCTTGCTGCCGAAGTGCTGGAAAATCGAGCCTTTGGCAATCCCAAGGGCGATGGCAATGTCGCCGACCCGGGCCGCGTGATAACCGTGCTCGGCAAAATGTTGCGTGGCGGCCTCGATGATGCGGCTACGCTTAGCCTCGGAGCGCGGACGAGTTGGAGACTGGCGTTGGTAGTGGGGCGGGGCGACGCGATTGCTGGCGATTCCCGGCATGGAGAATGAGAATGACTATAAGTCACACCAGCATACAGCAGTTATTTTACCGAATTCAAACTTCACTTTTTGCGCCCATCTGCGGTAGTGTTGTCCGGTTCAGGCAGCCTCCGTGACTTCAGGTCAAACAAGAACGACTCGCGCCGGCGACCCATTTACGACGCCATCGTGATCGGCGCGGGGTCATGACGGACTCACGGCGGCCTACCTTGCGCGAGCGGGACTGTCGACGCTGGTGCTGGAGTCGCGGGAGATTGTCGGCGGATGTTGTGTGACGGAGGAGATTGCGCGCGGGTGCCGTTTCCCTTCTCCGACGGCCAGGTTATGCCGTGGGCGATCACTAACGAGCGCGGCGGCAGCTGGAAGAAGGGCGGCGCGAATCCGATGTCCGGGTATGAATACTACGACCACGACAACATGAAGAAGTAACGGCGTCTGGTGAGGGCCCTCCCCGCAGGGAAGGCCCCTATTTTCAGCACCGCGAGGCCGCAGTCTGGGTCTTGCTACCCATCTCTTAGTTACCCGGCTTTTCGCACGTCCGGATCTTCTGCGTGCACGAGAGGAACGTCGACCAGGTGCTCGCTGAGGAACCATACCTGCAGTTCGTTCGCACGGAGAACGTCGCTGATGACCATATCGTTCGTGCCATCGTCGCCCAGTTCGGAGGCGCGGCGCGCCAGTTGGCGGCAGTGACCGATGATGATCTGATGCGCGTCGAGCAAGCGTGAGATCTGGACCGGCACTTCTTCCCGGCCGCGCGGCGGGCGCGCGATGCGCGTGGTCTCGGCGACATCGGCGGCCATGGCCAGCGAAACTCCTCCGAGCACCTGAATCCGCTCGGCAATCTCGTCGACCACCTCCACTTGCTCGTTGTAGTGCTTGTCGAACAGCAGATGAAGCGGATAGAACGTGGGCCCCGCGACTTGCCAGTGCGACTTCTTGTAGAGATCGCGTAACGTCATGGTATCGGCGAGCAACAGATTCAGTTGCTCGGTCATTTCCAGGCGAACCGGCTCTTCCAACTCAAGCGGCAAGGCGTGCGAGACCGTGCCATAAGCTTGAATCTCACGGGCGTGCTGATGAAGCCGGGGCTGGGCGTTGATGGCGGTTTGAGGGGCGGAGTGGACTTCTTTCTTGGCCATAGGGGAACCTCCTGGTTCCGCAAATCAAACTGATAGGATTGCCCAAACGAAATGTGGACTAGAGGGAGACCGGGCAACACTTTTTGGATGCCGCGACCGGAGATAAGATGCTACCGTTTTTTCCAGAGAAAAAACCGGATTGGGCGAGTTTGACGGCACCCCGCGCGGTTGCTATGATCAAAATGCGGGGTGGAGCAGTCTGGTAGCTCGTTGGGCTCATAACCCAAAGGTCGGTGGTTCAAATCCACCCCCCGCAACCAAC
>Ga0209040_10000396_pt1 | contig 33039 bp, 28 predicted proteins | sample BogFormECP12_OM3_FD_188240 | JGI IMG/M metagenome (GOLD analysis project Ga0209040, IMG submission 188240) | Bog forest soil microbial communities from Calvert Island, British Columbia, Canada - ECP12_OM3 (SPAdes) (version 2) | ecosystem: Environmental > Aquatic > Freshwater > Wetlands > Bog ... | reverse complement strand
GACGGGCGCTCAGGAGCACGAGCACCAGATCGGTCAGCCGTTCGAGGCGGTCGAGCTTGGCCACAAGCAATGTCGCGCCCGTTTTGCGACAACGTGCTACAGCCTCGCGAAGCTTCGGCCTGTCGGGCTTCCGTCCACTTTCGACCTCAACATGGATTGGTTCAAGCAGCTTGTCGTGCGGCCCAAGGAATGCGCGGATCGCGGCTTCCTGCGCTTCAAGACCAAGGCCGCTCCGACCCTGCCTGGCGGTTGAAACGCGGGCGTAGGCAATGAAGCGCCGGCTAGCGGCGGCCGTGACAGAGGCTTTGGTGGTGGACTTCGGGGAGGACTTTGAGCGGGCCATGACGGCCTCCGCAATGCGGACGGAGGTCAGATGGTGTCGCAACCGGTCTGTGTCAATACCTAATCAACGTCCGTTGAGAGCTGGAGATACAGCAGCTGTGAGACCGGGCGAGAGCGCGTGTCGCAATTACCCGCCGGAGTTAACGAGCTTTCAGACCCGCTGAAGCTGCCCTACTCCTCGCACTGCCGCGTCAACCTCCGAGCGCAAACTGATCGGCACTGTTCCCCTCGCCGCTTCAAGTGAGCCCCCTACGCTCTCCTTGCGCCGGCCCGATGCTATCATTGGGTGGCGTCGCGCCGCTCGCATCATGAACCTGACAAAGGCAGTTCGGTGCTCGCTTAGAGTCGGTTCCGTCGAGTGCCGCGCCATGCACACCTGCGTCGGGTAGAGAAGCCGTGACTTGCCAAGGATACCGGGCCGAACACGACGCGGCGGCTGCCGAGACCCGCCGGGGGTCGCGAAAGGCGCTTTCAAAATCCCGCTAAAGCCCCCGACTACTAGTCCTGCTTGAGCCCCTTCGACCGACGGGCCTGCCAAATATTCCGTTGCGTCTGCCCAATGGCAGCCAAGAAGGCCGTAGAATCTAGCCTCTCCAGGTAGTGGGATAGCGGCCCCCTTTCCAGACGCCGCGTAGCGAGACCTCGTGGCCAGAAAAGTGTTTGTTTTCAATGAGGACACTTTGCATTTTTGCGGGGGGGGCCGGGCAAGCCTAACGGCCTCTTCTGTAGCGTCTGCCGTAGCGGCTGACATCGGTCTAGGTCGCTGCGAAATTGACAAGACTGCGCCGCTGGTCCTTGCGCCGCTCATCAACACCAACTGACTGCTGATACTGGCCGAACCGTTTAGAGACCGCCATTGACCGCTCGCGACCCGCTCTTCGTGCTTCTGGTTCAGGCCGTCGTCTGACCGCGAACTGGTCGCGGCGGGAGAGCGAGTGGAGGGAAGTGCTGGACAGGTGATACAAAACAGTGATACAGCGTCCGTCCAAGGGGCGCCGCTAAGTGCTTGATAAAGCTTCTATCTGGCGCGTGAAGTCGGGGTCCAGGTCCCCCAGCCACGAAATTCACCAGTACATATCAACCTCTTGCTGACATGCGCCCGTGCTGGACTCGAACATGGTCATTGTCGGAACGTTAGCCAATCGCCCGAGCGCTGCGGGATGTCGCGCCGGGCACCGGGCGATATAATACCAGAAGCCCGCAGTGTTGACCCGCCGGCGATGCCCACACCGTCATGCCGACGAAGGTCGGCATCCACGGTTTTGCCGCACGTGCGAAGGCAAGTCGTGGATGGCGGGGCTCCGCCCGCCATGACGATGGGCGGCGGCCGGAGAGTCGAGACTTCCGGCTTCTGGTATCAATCGTCAGATCAGTGGATTGCAGTTGCTGGCGGACGCACGACTGTTGCAGACCGGCGACCTGGTCCCGATCGTGCTCCCGGCGGCACGCTTCATCCACACCTCGCACCTGCTCGATGACCCGGGACGCACTCCGCTGGCGGCGTGCGCGCTGAGTTGATCCTGTCCGCCGGTCTGGCGTTGATCGTCGCCGGCCGAACGCCTATCTGGTGCTCGTCTGATCGCCGATCGCCGGATACGGCGGATCGCGCAGGATCAGCATCATCAGCAGCACGCCGATCGCGGCGAAGCCGATGACCATGAAACCGTCGATATAGGCCAGCACATACGCCTGAACCTGCACCGAATGGGCGAGTAATCCGGTCGCGCGCCCATTCGCCGCCGCCGGACCGACCGAGCGCGCGGCGACGGCCTGCGCATATTCCTGGAGCCGTTGGCTGGTCTCCACCGAGCCTGTGGTGACATGCAGCCCGACCAGGTTCGAATAGACCTGCTCGCGCGTTCGCACGAAGGTCTGGATGAACGCCGCGCCCAACTGCGCACCGAACAGCCGCCCGGTCTGCAGCACCGCGCCGAAGGTGAGCACCTCGCTCGGCTCGAGATGACGGAGAAAGAACCAGACCAAGGACGTCAACCCGATCGACTGACCCAGCGCCTGCACGAGCTGCGAGGGCAGAAAATCCACGCCGACCCAGTCATGCGTGAGCTGCCCGGCCATGAAGCAGCCGATGCCCACGAGTGCGAAGCCGACGGCCAGGAGAATGCGCGGTTCCACATAACGCAGGATCGTCGCCGTCACTGGCGCGATCAGAAACTGCGGCAGCGCGATCCATACCAGCACGCCGCCGATTTCGATCGCGCGGTAACCCTGCACATTCCCGAGGAACTGCGGGATGATGTAGGACGTGGATAGGATGGCGAAACGGAAGAAGGTGACCAGAAGGAACAGCAGCGGAATGTTGCCCTGCGCGGTATAGCGAAGATTGATCCAGGGTCGCGATGACACGAGCTCCTGGACGATGAACGCCGCCACCAGCAGGATGCCGCCCAGCAACAACCCATTGATGAGGCCGGAATTGAGCCAGTCGAGCCTATTGCCCTGATCGAGGGCTGCATAGAGCAAACTGAAGCCGCCCGCCGCATACAGCATGCCTGACCAGTCGGCGCTCTTGAGCAGCTCGCGATTGATCGTCTGGCGTGGCATCCCGAAGTAGATGCACACGATCGTCAGTGGCGCCAGCAGCGCGGTGTCCCAGAAGATCCATTGCCACGCGCCGTTGTCGCTGAACCAACCCTCGATCGAGGCAGCGATGTTGAGCGAAAGCTCGATGTTGAGCGAGTAGGCTGCGACGCCATAGATGACCATCCGCGGCGGTAGGTTCAGCACGACGAAACCGATCGTCAGCGGGATGAATGTGCCGGAGGCGAGCCCGCTGATCAGCTGGAACGCCAGCACGAAGCGCAGATCAGGCGAGAACGGCAGCAGCAGGTTGGAGATGCCGAAGATCGCGGCCGAAATCATCAGCACGCGACGTACGCCGAACACGGCCCCAAGCCAGGGCGAGACGGGGCCGATCATCATCTGGCCGACGGTGAGGGCGGTGGTGATCCAGGCCCCCTCGTCGAAGCCGGCATGCACCGCGCCGCGCACATCGGCGAGCCCGAACGTGGTGATGCGGCTGTCAAGTGTCGCGATCACCCCGCCGAGCAGCACGGCCAGCGTTCCGATGTAGGGGCGGAAGGAGATGGCGGGTCGCGGGTGTGCCGCCTTGTCGGCGGGATGACAAAGCGTATGGGCCGATCCGACCGCGGCACTCATTTCGTGTCGATGGTTGCGATCATGGACATGCCCGGCCGCAGCAGGTCGTCCACCGCCGGATCGGGCTGCAGCACGATCTTCACCGGAATCCGCTGCACGACCTTGGTGAAGTTGCCGGTCGCGTTGTCGGGCGGCAGCAACGAGAACTGCGCCCCGGAGGCCGGAGACCAGCTGTCGACGTGACCATGCAATACCGTTCCGGGAAACGCGTCCACGGTCACACGTGCCGGCTGGCCAATCCGCACACGCGTCATCTGCGTCTCCTTGTAGTTGGCCACGACCCACACATGCGGCAGCGGCACGACCGAGATCACCTGCGTGCCGGCATTCAGATACTGGCCAGCCTGCACCTGGCGCTGGCCGACCATGCCGTCCACCGGGGCGGCGATGCGCGTGTAGCCCAGGTTGATCTGCGCCAGATCACGCGCCGCCTGCTGCACGGCCAGCATCGCCTGCGCCTGCTTCTCCTGGCTGTCCAGCACGTTCACCTGCTGGCGCTGCTGCTCGAGCTGCGCAAAGTTGAGAGCGAGCGTTGCCTCCACCCGCTTCTCGTTGTCGACCGCCTGCTCGACGGTCTGGCGCGTGCCCGCGATGCCTGTCGCCAACAGTGCCTGCTGGCGCACGGTCTCGAGATGATAACGGGTGAGATCGGCTTCGCTCGCCGCGACCATTGCCTCCGCTTGCGCGATCAACGCCTTTTGGAGCGTCTTCTGCTGTTCGATTGTGGCGATCGCGACCTCGGCATTGGCGACGTTCCCCTCAGCCTGCCGAAGCTGCGCGCGGTAGTCGTCGTCATCGATCTCCACCAGGAGATCCCCGGCCTTGACACGCTGGAAGTCGTTCACCACCACCCGGCGCACATAGCCCGGGACCCGTGCCGCCAGCGGCGTCAGGTCGGCTTGGAGATAGGCATCGTCCGTGCTTTGCAGCCGCGCCGAACCGACCCACCAGTCCCATTCGGCGGCAACGAAGGCGACAAGTCCGCCCGCCAGCAGCAGGATGAACAGCCTGAGGCCCACGCCGCGCCAGGCGAGTGCGCGCCTTTGCCGGGCGGGCGGCGGTGGCGCCGTCGCCTCATCGGCGGCGCGGGCGATTGGCATGTCCGAAGTGGTCACTTTGTCGTTCATGGCGCACGCCGCCCCTCCGCTCCTGGCGCTCGGTCGCCGCGGTGCAAGCGCGCCATCTTGTCCTGTCTTGCCGTTTTTGTCGAAAGCGGCGATGAGTCCGCCGTTCAGTGGAACACATGGACCACGCCGGCAAAAGCGAGGAGGAGGGCGACTGCGGCGGCCGCTTATTCCTTGAGCGATCTTGGCCCGCTGACGAACGGACTGCCCCGAAGATAAAATCGCAGGAGAAGGTCCGCATCCCGCGAAATGCCGATCCTGATGCTCTGCCCGATTTCACCGGGTTTGTGGTCACCGTGTCCGAGCCACAGCGGACCTTCGCAGCAAAGATCGATTGCATCGAGGCAACGATCAATCCGCAACGCCGCGGCGAGTCTTCCTGGTCCTCGCGCCAGGTCACCCAAGCGCTCGATGCCGCGATTTCGCCGCATGATCGGGATGCCTTCGAGTGGTTCGAGCGCCCTGATCAGGACGCCGGCTCCGATCCCGGGCATCTCGCTCGAGACATTCAGCATGTACGAGGTGCCGTAGGCGAGATAAATATAGGCGTGCCCAGGTTCGAGAAACAGCGAACGATTACGCCGAGTCATCCCCCGGTAGGCGTGCCCGGCGGCGTCGCCGACGACATAAGCCTCGGTCTCAACAATACGACCGCTGGCGACGCCTTCAGGCAACTCCCGCACCAACACCGTGCCAATGAGATAGCGGGCGAGAGAGATCGTATCAATCGGCAGCTCCGAGCGAGCGAGCGACAGACGGCCACCCCTACGCGGGTCAGGTTTCAGGGCATCAGCTCGACCCATTGCGCGCGCGAAGGCCCCGGCTCGAAGGGATCGCCGAAATACTGGGTCTCGCGGGCCACCTTCCCATCGAGGAACTCCATGATGCTCACCGTGTAAGACGGCCGCCCGTCATAGGTCAGGATAAATTCAGTGACCCAGAGGTCGCCCACGCCGGTTATCCGCCGCACTGTGAAGCGTTTCCGGTTCGGCTGCGCGGCGCGAGACCACTGAATCTTCTGCCGCCCGCGGATGCGCTCGCCCGATTGCGGATATTCGAGCACGGCGTCCTCTTGGTAAATCTGGTGCTCCGCCTCGAAGTCGTTTGCATCGGAGGCGGCCCAGTGGCGATCTAGAGCCGCTCGAATCTCTCGGTCTTCCATACCAAGTCTCCTTGACCATCCTGGTCGATGTTGAACCCTCCCTACCATGCGCTGGCCCGGACACGCCTTCCAGATGGGGCCGGAGGGCCATTCCCAGCGCGACGGCTGAGTGGCCGAGAAGGGTCGCAAGCGGCGGTTCAAGTCGGTCGGCGGTATTTTGGCAAACCTATTACACCAAAACCTGGCGTCGAGGCATCATGCGGCAAGCCGCCTCTCCCGGAGTTCCTCAAGCACACGCCGCAATTGAGGCTCCGGCGCCACGCACATGGTTCGATACGTGTTCAGGAAGGGCAGCCAGCGCGCCGCCTGAACCCCGCGGAAATCCGGAGGCAGGGCGGCCGTTTTCTTGCCATCAGTTTGACCTACGACGTGATGACGGGCCGAGCAATCACCGTATATTGTTTTATTTCCTCCGCGACTACAGGGGGTACGAATGCGCTACGTTCTGCTGTTCCTTCTGCTGTTGCCGCTATCAGGGTGCTATGAAGGTTATTACGGATCCGGCGATTACCCATATCCTGACAACCGCTACCGCTACGGTTATCCTCCGTACAACGTCTACGGCGATTACACATACCCAGGCTACGGCTACCTTGGGTGGGCGGGTGGCGGGTGGCGTGGTGGGCCGCCCGGACCACCACCTCGACCCCCCGAATTTGGTGTAGCGCCTGGGCCCGGATTTGGTGGGCAGCCCGGTAGACCCCCTGTGCCTGTGGGAGTTGCTGGTGCACCTGGATTGCACGGATTCGGCGGCGGGCCTGGGCTCGGCGGCCGGCCCCCCGAAGGATTTCACGGTGGACCACCTGGTGGATTTGGCGGTGGCCACCCTGCCGGACTCGGCGGTGGGCACATCGGTGGATTTGGCGGCGCGCATCCTGGTGAGCACTCCCGCGAATGATCGCGACGAGGGTGCGGTGATCGCGGCTCCCGTGCACGAACGCTGACATGTAGGCCAGCCAGCCCACTGCAGCCCCAAACTTTGGCCGACCAGAACGCTTGGTCTCAACCCTCTACCATGAGAAGGTCAGCCTCCGCTTGACGGAGACCACATTCGACCTGCCGAGGCGGCGAAGGCCACGGATTTTGCTGAGTGTTCAGTGGTCAGAGCAGGTTCCAGGTTCCCCAGCCAAACTCGACGTATCCAGCGCCCTCACGCGCCATCCGCTCGGCATGCGAGTTATGATAGTCAGTTGAGCCGTCCCGGCGTATGCTGCGCGGCACGGGGAGCCGGGGCTCTCTGAGGCCTGCGGTCCCCGAACCGACAGTTCGGGAGGAACGAGCATGGTTATCCAAAGCCCACCTGGATGGGGATGGGATCGGCTCCGGCTGGCGATTCAGGACATAGGTTCCGGCACTCCCGCGGAATACTGGAGCGACGAGACCCTGGCGTCGGCGACGCCTGTCGTGCGCACGATAGGCATTGCCGATCTGCGGGACGCACTCGCACAGGGGCTAGGTGATTTCGCGGCTAACCGCACCGACGTGGTATTTCTGTGCGTCATTTACCCGATTGTCGGGCTCGTGCTTGGCCGATTGGCGTCAGGCTACGGTTTTTTGCCATTGATCTTTCCACTCGCGTCCGGTTTTGCGCTGGTTGGCCCGTTTGCCTCGGTCGGTCTCAACGAGATGAGCCGACGACGCGAGCGGGGCGTCACGGTCACCTGGATGGATGCCTTCGGCGCGCTCCGTTCGCCTTCGATTGGAGCGATCATGCTGCTCGGTCTGCTGTTGATTGCGGTATGTCTGCTCTGGCTGGTGGTTGCGGAGATCATTTACGATCTCACACTCGGCCCTGTCCCTCCCGTGTCGATCGCGACATTCTTCAGCGATGTGTTCACCACCAGCGCAGGCTGGACCATGATTGTTGTCGGCGTGGGCGTCGGCTTCCTGTTTGCGGTTCTGGTGCTGGCGATCAGCGTCGTATCGTTTCCGTTACTGCTCGATCGTAACGTGGGGATCGGCATGGCTGTTGCCACATCGGTGCGCACGGTCACCGCGAACCCACTCAGCATGGCAATGTGGGGGCTGATCGTGGCCGGCGGCCTTGTCCTGGGGTCGCTCCCATTCCTGGTCGGGTTGGTCGTCATTTTGCCGGTGCTCGGACATGCGACGTGGCATCTGTACCGCAAGGTCGTACAGCGCTGAAAATCAGCGGAGCTACGGTCCACGGGGACTGCTTTCCTGCGAGTCCCTCACCCGGCACCAGCCAGTGCTAGGTGCCAGCAAGGATCGTCGTTGCCCTAGCGAGCTTGCCCACGTCGGTGTCGCCGCCAAATCGCTCGACCCACTGCCTCCCAAGGTCGGCAGCTTCGACAGGCGTGAGATATGACCATTCCGCACCGCGAGCGCGAATCGCAACCCAGCGGGTTTCGTCCCCTACGAGGCGTTGCTCGACCTGATATGGGCCCACTGCGTTAGACATGGTGGGCCAACGCCTGAACAAGGAAACCGACGCTGTAGATCACGGTGGCGATACCTCCGCAGGCGATTCCGAAGCTGGCGAACAGGACGCCGATGCGATCCCAATCGAGGCGCAACTCCAGGGTGACGGTCCCGATCCTGGGCGCTTCCATGAGCTCCTCCTTGGCTCGGCCAAAGGTGCCGAACCAGGCCGTTATATATTCGGCTCCATTGGCGTCAACCTATGAGGTCGACCACACATTGCGCCGAATTTTCGCCACATTTGCCCGGCCCGCGCCAGGCTTCCACCTCGGATCAAACATTGGCCCGCCGCCCATCGCGCCGGTCCTGACCTCCGGACCGGGGGCTACGATCTGTCCGCGGTATCGGCCGCCGCGGGCGCTGGACGAGGCGATGGCGCGTAGCTGGGCGCCTCGCCAAAAGCCACTGAAATGGGGCGGGCGTCAGATTGTGAACGCGGTCCACTCCTGCTGCGCGGCGGTGATTAGGCGGGCGATGGTCGGGCAAGCCTGCATGGTGGTCCAGACGGCAGGCGCGACGATCAAACGTCCGGCCTCGCTGTCTGACGGGTAATGGAGCCCCAGCACCTCACGGTTGCGGGCGATCCGCTGCGCAAGCCTTGTGGTTACATCTACGGCGGATGGTACAACGTTTGCGCCACCCGGGCCGGCAATATTCTGAAGCAGTAATGCGACAGTGTTCGCCTGGGTGGAATGCGAGCTGGGGAATGACGCATGGCCCGGCACCTCGATCGGCGGCATCAACTCCGGCCAGAGCTGTGAAGGCCGCGGTCTTTGGTACATGTTCTTGTAGTACATCGCCACGAACTCGGCGATGCGAACGGCGGCCTGGGCGAGAAAGAAGGTGCACGGGTGCGTTGCCTTGCTGAATGACAACGCGCCGCGGAAGTACGCGATGAAGCTGTCCTTCTGCGCCAGGGCCTCGGTCAGCACGCCGTCGCGAAACTCGATCATCTCGACCAGGTTCGCCTTCTCGGCGGCAAGATTTACGCCGGCCAGCAACGCGTCCAGGGCCGGCTTCTCGGCGCCCGCTGTCGGTGCCCATTGCTGAGCGAACTCGGTCAGCAGGACGATGGAATAATGATAGGTGCTCCAGGCGCGTGGCGGCAGAGCGACGGTGACCGGAGGAACGGGATTGGTGACCGGAGTGAAATGCAGATTGGTGTTCTGCTGCCATGGGGCGGGTGCGGCAGCGCTCGGGGGCTCGGTGTTCTCCGGCGGCCAATCATTGCCACGATGCCAGGTCTCGCCGGGTGCGACCCCGATGGACGGCGAAGGACCGATCGGACGGATAACAATCGATTGGGCGGTGATCGTTCCGACCAGGCCGCTGCCGGATGCGTCGGATGCATCCGATGCGTCTGATGCGTCGGATGCATCCGACGCATCGGCCGGCCCGAATGTATTGGTCATGAGAACGCTCCCTGTCCGGTGGATCGACTGGTGGGTCGGTGCCTGCCTCCTCAGGGCGGCAGGCCGGCCGTGCGGAGATGGTCGAGATACTGGATGCGGCGCGCGCGGTCGCGGTACGGTAGCAGAGTTCGCTCAAACTCGTCGAGGGTGAAGCCCGGCTCCAGCGACATCAGACGAGACGCGATGCCGTGCGCTTCGTCCACTCGCCCCGACGCCGCCAGCGAGGCAGAGAGAATCCGCAGGTTGGCAGTGTAAAGCGGCCGTTCACTGAGAGCCATGCGACCCCATTTCACCGCGTCGTCGTACGTGCCGTTGGTGTAGTGCGCCAACCCCAGAAACGTGTAGTAGGCGAACAGGTTCTGGTCGAATGGCGACAGACGCATCGCCCGCTCCGCATGCCGCACCGCGTCTTCGCCGCGCCCGACATAACTCAATGTTCCACTGCACAGTATCCAGGCCAGCGCACTGTTCGGACATGCCGTCAGCGCACGGTCGAAATACAGCAGAGCCACATCATAGTCGTGAAAGAGGTACGACTTCAGATGTCCGTAGGTCGCCAGTGCCAGGGCATTCTGACCATCGAGCTCGATCGCCTTCGCCGCCATGTCGCTCGCGGTTTCCCGATCCTTTCGCGGATTGACCGACCATCCCTGGCCGATGAGCAAGCTGTACCAGCGCGCCAGCCAGGCTACGGGCATGGCAAAGTTGCGATCTTCCGCAATGGCCTTTTCCAGGTACTCCCGTGCCTCGAGGAAGGTAGCCCTTTCAAGGCTGCGGATTCGATCGAGCGCCTGCAACGTATAATCATACGCGGTGAAGCTCTGCGGCCGCTTGCGCAAGGCGCGGTACAATTCGGCCGATTGCACACGGGGCGCGATGCCGGCGACGACCCGTGCGACGATGCGGTCCTGGATTTCGAACAGTTCGTCCGGCGCCCCTTCTGCCGTGTCGCCCCACAGACTAATGCCCAACTCGACGTCATGCAGCTGCACCGCCACGCGCACCCGGTTCGGCGTTCGCCGAACGTTGCCAGCCAGGACATAGCGAACACCGAGCGATCGGCCAGCGGCGTGCGGGTCGGTCTGCTGTCGGCTCATCGCCACCGACGATCCGCGTGCTATCACCAAAAGTTCATGGAGGCTGGCCAGCGAAACGGTGATGTCCTCGACAATGCCTTCGGCGAAATAGGTGTCGCCGGGATCGCCGTCTCGGCTTTGCAACGGCAGCACCGCGATCGACGGCAGGGTTGCGTCGTGCCGGAACTGCGGCACTGACGGGACCGGTCCGGTCGGGTCGAGCGCATATGCCCTGATTGGATCGGGAATATTCTTCAGACGGAGCAACCCAAGATCGCGCGATGGCCGATCCAGACCATCCCGCACAAGATCGAGTACCGCATCCGACAGCACGATGCCTCCGGGCTCGGAGTACTCCTGAAGCCGCGCGGCGATATTGACGCCCGGGCCGTAGATATCGTCCGCGGTGACAAACACCTCGTCCACATGCACCGCGATCCGCGCGACGATTGGGGTTCTCGACACATCATGCGCCGCATCCACCGTCAGCAGCGAATTTTGCACTGCGCTGGCCCACGCGACCGCAGCGCGCGCGTCGGCGAATTCGGCCAGCACGCCATCCCCGGTGGATTTCACGATCCGCCCGCCGTGCTGCTGTGCCGCGGGGCGGATTATCTCGCTCAGCACCTGCATCCAATCGAGATGCGTGCGTGCCGCGTTTTCCGCCATAAGGGTCGAATAACCGACGATGTCGAGAAACGAGACAGCGCTCGACCGTCGCGCGCCCGCGGTAGTGGCGTCCAGATCTGTGGGCTCATCCGCCTTTGGCACGACACGCCACCTTGGCAAAACGCAATATTTTGCGCAATATTCGTGCGGTCACGCTACAAGGATTCCGGTACCGGTTGCAAGTTTGCTCTGTCCGCGTCCCCCTGCCATACACGTCACAGCCCGCACCGATTGCGGCAACCAACCGGAGGGTACCTGAGATGGCGACGGATTATCAGTTCCGGCTATACGCCACACTGAAGTACACACAGGATCTTTTCACACGATACAGCACCGCGGTTTCGCAACGGGATTTGCAGCTATTGACCGAGTACACGCACATGCTGCTCGACGGGAAGCCGCACGTTTCGCAGGAACTACTGAAGGAAATCAGGGTCGTATCGGCGCCATCGCTGGACTGGCAGCCGACGATCGTCGGCGCCACTCCCCCGCCCGACATTCCTCCCGACGAGCTGGTCATCGCCTACGGCTTCGACCGCGCCTACATTGCGGAGCAATTCATAAACTTCGTGATCACCAATCGGGACGCGCCACTCGATGTGCACGCGAACGCCTTTCTCGATGTCGGCACCGACCCTGGCGGCAGCACCGCCGACCACTGGTGTCCAGGTCCTGCCAACCGTGCGATCTTCCGCCACCGCGCCAGCGCCCGGCAGACCGTGAACGCCGACGCCCTGACCCAGCTCACTGGACAAGCGGTCAACGTGGTGATCATCGACCAGGGGCTCGACAAGGACGCCATCCCCGCGCCGAACTGGGGCGGCGGTCTGGGGCCCAATATCGGAAAGGCGGAGCGCACGTCCCACGGCATGATGATGGTGCGCAGCATCCTCGACCTTGCCCCGAACGCCGTGCTGTATGACGTGCCGCTCATTCCGCCGAGGATCACCAACATCCCGGCGTTCCTCAGTGCAGCGGAGGTCATCTTCCATAATCTCATCAAGATGATCGAGCAGTACCGGCTGCAGGCGGCCTGGAGCGGTCCCTGGATCCTGGTCAACGCGTGGGCCATCTACGACCGCAGCACGGACCTTCCCCCGTTCGGCAGCTATACCGAGAACAAGGCCTTCGGCGGACACCCATTCATCAAGCGCGTTACGCGGGCGGTGCAGCATCACCATCTCGATGTAATATTCGCCGCCGGCAATTGCGGCGAGTTCTGTCCAAGCCAGCGTTGTGGCGGCCTCGATCGCGGGCCCGGCCACAGCATTTGGGGAGCAAATGGACATCCCCTGGTGATCACGGCCGGCGCGGTCCGGACGGATGAAATCTGGCTAGGCTATTCCTCGCAAGGGCCCGGCCCGGCGGCATTGGCCACACGGAAGCCCGACTTCTGCGCGCCGAGCCAGTTCTGCGAGACCAACGACGCCGCGGTGCTGAATTCGGGAAGCTCGGCCGCGTGCGCCATGACGGCGGGTGTTGTCGCCGCGCTGCGCAGCAACCCGGCGTGGAACCAGTTCACGGTAACGCCCGCGGCCATGAGGGCCGCCCTGATTGCATCCGCGCGAAAGACCCTGGGTCCCGGTTGGAACGAGAGGTTAGGGTTCGGCATACTCGACGCCAGGAGCGCAATCGGCCAGCTACCCTGAGGCTATCCTCAGGCACGCGAGACGTGGGTGGCACCAGCCACGGCGTCAGGCGTTTATCGTTACCGCGGCGGGACGCGCTCAGTAGCCAGGCACGTATCCATAGGGCGCATAGTAGCGTGGCGGTGGCGCGTAGTAGACGGGCGGCGGCGCATAGTAGACCGGGGGTGGCACGAAAAGAGGCGGCAAGCCGATAAAAACGCCGCCGCGCCAGCAACAGCCCCATCCCCCGGGGCGCCAACCCCAGCCGCCGCGCCAACCCCATCCTCCGCCGCCGTGCCAGCCCCATCCGCCGCCGTGCCAGCCGACACCGCCGCCGCGCCACTGAGCATGCGCGGCCGGGGCCTCGGCCAGGAACATCGTAACGGCGGCAGCAATCGCCACAGCGCCAGCCATGGGTCGGAGCGAGGACAGAAGATGTCGCATTACACGAACTCCGGATCGCCATTCAATAATAGCACATTTCGTGGCGACGGTGTGACGGCGATGCGGCCCGCAACCCCTTGACTGCGTGTCGCCCCTCAGCGCCCGGCTCCGACCGACCAGTTCACCGTAGCTCGGCTGCATCTTGCGCAAGAGCTCAGATATCCACCAACATCTTGTGGTCAGCGACTCGATCCAGCGAGAGAGACCCAATGTTGGACATGCCCCCGCAGCTTGCCCGTCCCAGCGGCCTGAATGGAGGACACCCGATCCCCACGCGGCGCCGAAAGCGCGCCAAACTGCCCGCGGACCGCGCCCCGGCCCTGGTCGGTTGGCTGTCGAACGACGCTGATGAGATAGCGCGCCGCCGCTGGCGCGGCCGCACCGAAATCGGCCAGATCGAGCCGCTGGAGCGCGACCCGCCCTACTTCGGCAGCTTCCGCGTGCGTTCCGCCGGCGGCAGCCTGTATGACGTGGAGATCCGCTCGCTCGATCAGCCGCTCAACTCGTGCGGTTGCGCCGATCATCGCGTCAACGGTCTCGGCACCTGCAAGCACATTGAAGGCGTGCTGACGCGGCTGCGGCAGCGCGGCGTGCGCGCCTTCACGGCAGCCCAGCGGCAGGGGTCGCCACGGGTCGAACTGTTCCTGCCGCGCACCGGCGATCCGGTCCCTCGACTGGTGTGGCCCACGGACCCGGCGGTGGTCGGCGCCGCGCACGAGATGCTCGCACCATTCCTGGGGGCCGATGGCTCGCTCGCGGACCCCTCGGCCGACCGCATCGCCCCGCTGCTGCAAGCGGTCGCGAATGCCGATCCGCTGGTGCAACAGCAGCTCCGCGTGTCGCGCTACCTTGAACCGTGGCTTGCCGAGGCGCGGCGGCGGGCGGCACGCGTTGAGGCGCGCGCGCGATTCCTTGCCGAGGTCGCCGCGGGCGCGCAGACCATCGATGTGCTGAAACATCCGCTTTTGCCCTATCAGTGCGATGGCATGCTGCACCTCGCGTTCGGCGAGCGCGCGCTGCTGGCCGACGACATGGGCCTCGGCAAGACCATCCAGGCAATCGCCGCCGTGGAGGTGCTGCGCCGGCTCCATGGCATCGCGCGCGTGCTGGTGGTCTGCCCGGCGTCGCTGAAGGGCGAATGGCAGGAGCAGATCGCCCGCTTCAGCGGTGCCGCCACGTTGCTGGTCACCGGCAGCCGGCCGGCACGCCTCGCCCAGTACGCGCATCCCGGCTTCTTCACCGTGGTGAACTACGAGCAGGTCGTCATCGACGCCGCCGACATCAACCGCACGCTGCGGCCCGACATCGTCATCCTTGACGAGGCGCAACGAATCAAGAACTGGCACACCAAGACGGCACGCGCGGTGAAGTCGCTGGCGTCGCACTACACGTTCGTGCTCACCGGCACGCCGATCGAGAATCGCATCGACGAGATCTATTCCATCGTGCAGTACCTGGATCCCGGCCTGCTGGGACCGCTGTTCCGCTTCAACCGCGACTTCTACGATCTCGACGAACGCGGACGGCCGATCGGCTACAAGAACCTCGACGAGCTGATGCGCCGCCTGCAATCGGTGATGCTGCGCCGTCGCAAGCGCGACGTGGAAACCGAGCTGCCCGGCCGCACCGTGAAGAACTTTCTCGTCGGCATGGCCGACGAGCAGCGCCTGCGCTACGACGAGTACAAGGCGCAGGCCGCGCGCCTGGTGCACATCGCGCAGCGCCGTCCGCTGACGCAGCAGGAGTTCGAGCGGCTGCAACGGCTGCTCGCCTGCATGCGGATGTTGTGCGACACGCCGTTCATCCTCGATCCCGCCTGCCGCGTCAGCCCGAAGCTCGAGGAGCTCGAGCGTGTGCTGACCGACCTGCTGGCCGAGCCGGAGCGCAAGGTGATTGTGTTCTCGGAATGGGAGCGGATGTTGACGCTGGTGCGCGAGCTGGCCGAGGACATGGGGATCGAGGTCGCCTGGCACACCGGCTCGGTGCCGCAGGACCGCCGCCGCGCCGAGATCGCCCGCTTCAAGCGCGATCCGGAGTGCCGGCTGTTCCTGTCCACCGACAGCGGCAGCGTCGGGCTCAACCTGCAGACGGCGAGCGCGGTCATCAATCTGGACCTGCCGTGGAATCCGGCGAAACTGGAGCAGCGCATTGCCCGTGCCTGGCGCAAGAACCAGATGCGCACGGTCGATGTGATCAACCTGGTGACCGAGGACAGCATCGAACACGCGATGCTGCACGTGCTGTCGCAGAAGCAGGCGCTGGCGGATGGTGTGCTGGATGGCGATGGCGATCTGAAGGCGATGGCGCTGCCGTCCGGCCGGCGCGCATTCGTTGAGCGCATGGCGGCGATGATGGCACCGCCGGCCGCGCCGGAGCCTGAGCCCCTAGCGGAGCGAAGCCTGCGCGACGAGCTGATCGAGCAGCACGGCGACGGGCTGTTGCTGCTGGAGAGCCGCCATTCCGCCGATGGCAGCGAGGTGCTGCTCGCTGTGTTGGAGGATGCCGATACGGCGGCAGCGGAGCAGCAGCGGCTCGCCGCTGCGGACGGGCCGCGGATCGAGGTGCTGGACCGACGCAGCTACGAGACGGTCCAGCGCCTCACCAATGCAGGCGCATTGTCGGCACCGCCTAACGCATCGCAGGAGCTGCATCGCTCACCGAACCTTGCGCCCGCGGCAGCCGATCAGGATCGGCAGCGACTGGCCAAGGGGGCGGAATTCCTCGGCAATGCGGAACGCAAACTGCGCATGGCCTTGCTGCTGGCAGAAGGTGGTTTCGCGGCCGAGGCGATGCCGGCGTTGGACCAATGTCTGGAACTCGCCGCCAATGCCCGCAGGCTCATGACCGGCGACGAACCGGTCGAGGACGCGGACATTGCCGAACCGCCTGCCGCGTCGGCACTGCCGATTGACGAGGTCGCCGGCTCGATCGCAAGGCTACTCGCCGACATCGGCCGGACCTTGCGGCCGGCTGTTGCGGTGGTCTGAGCCGCACCGCATCGCAGAATTACCTCTCCCGCACGCGGGAGAGGTAAACAGTAGGGTGGCCGGATCGAGTTGGCGCCTATCCGGCTCGGCTCCCGACATCCGCGTGCAAATGCACCACCGGCTGGCCCGTCTCCGCCGCGATCATCTCGGCGACAAAGCGGCGATGACACGTCATCGGATCCTGCTCGAAGCACAGCAGGCACACCCGCCCTTCCCGCCCCAGCCCCTTCGCTTGCGCCAGATCGGCCTGCGCGCGATCCGACGTCATGTGCTCGCGGAAGATCGGCTCCATCCGCTCAGGATGCCCGGCACGCACCGCATCACGCCCTGGCTTCGGTGTGCCCAGCCCCTGCAGATGCACGTAGGCGATGCCCTGCTCGTCCAGCCCGGCGGCGAGCTGGCGCTTGGAGAAGCCCGGCTTGCGCGATTGCGGCACTGCGCGTACGTCGATCAGTAGTGTCACGCCGGCCGCTTTCAGCTCAGCCAGCACGTCGTCAATCGTGCATCCCTGGTAGCCGATGGTCAGCAGTTCGTCGGACATCGCTCAAAAGGCCGGCGGCCGGATCGGCTCCACGCCCCCCGGCGGCGCCAGTCCCTTCTCCTGCATGCATGTCAGTGTCGCCATGCGTTTCGCCCACAGCAGGTTCGACCGCGCCACGCCAACCCGCGTGTAATCCCCCTGGTCCCCGCGGTAGATCGACCGCACCGTTGGATCCTGGTCCGCCTGCCGCTCGCATTGCGCCTGCGGACTGTTGTCGGCACTGCCACATGCTGCCAGCACGACCGCGAGCAGAGCAACCAACCGTCGCTTCACTCGGTCGCCATCCAGTCCTCGATCAGCCGCCGTGCGATGCTGTCGACCCGTGGCAGCAGGAAGCCGTTCGCCTCGCAATTGCGGATCTGCTCGCGCGAGAACCACCGCACGTCGAGCATCTCTTCCGGATCGATGGTGATGTCTTCGCTCAGCCCCTCGCCGTAGAAGCCCAGCATGATGTTGCCGGGGAACGGCCAGGGCTGGCTCGAGTGGTACTGCACCGCGCCGACCTTGATGCCAGATTCCTCGAACACCTCGCGCCGCACCGCCTCTTCCAGCGTCTCGCCCGGCTCCACGAAGCCGGCCAGCGTGGAATACATGTTGGAGCGCGGGAAACGCTGCGAATGGCCGAGCAGCGCGTGATCGCCGCGCGTCACCAGCATGATCACGGCCGGGTCGGTGCGCGGGAAATGCTGTGCCTCGCAGGCGGTGCAGACCATCATGTGGCCGGCACTGCGCGCATCGCACACGCCGCCGCACACGCCGCAAAACCGGTGGCGCGCGCGCCAGTGCATCAGCCCGCGGGCATGCGCCAGGATCGACGCCTCCGGCCGCGCCACACCCCAACCCACCGAGCGCAGATCGACGAATTTTCCCAGATCCTCCGGCAGCAACGGCACCGGGTCCTCGGCCGTGCTGATGTCCACGGCGAAGATCGCCAGTTCGTCATGCAGGCCGAGGAACGCCCAGGGTCCGCCCTGCATCCGCAGCGTGTGCGCCATTTCGCCGGAGATGAACACGGCCTCCGGCGCCCCCTCGTCGATTCCACGCACCAAGTTGCGATTGCGCCATACCGGGACGAACAGCGTGTCCGGGTCGTGCAGCCGCTGCTCGATCCACGCGGCGTCCTCGCGCCTGGTCCCAATGCGGTCGAGCGGACTTGACGAATAGACGTTCGGGCGGCTGGCCAGGATGAATGTCACGGAACGCGCTCACTGCTTGGATACGGCGGTGTGGACCGTGCCATGCTGGGGGCGGAGCGGCAACCGCCGGTGACGCGGAGTGGTCATCGTGGGCGGCGAAATCGGCTGTGCTACAGAAGGCGCCATGCGGACTCCGCCGCCACGTGTCTGTCCCAGCCGATGAGCCAGCCGGAGCTGATGGTCGCCTCGGGTGCCATCGTCGCGCTTCGGCTGTTCGACGTCGCGTATGCGATCGACCTGGCACGCGTGGAAGCGCTGCTGGCCGAGCAGGCGCGCACGGCACGCCGCAGCCGGCTGAGTGCCACGCCGCCCAAGGCGATGGCATTTGGCGTGCCGCCGGTGGCGCTTGAACTCGAACCGGTTACCCTGATGCTGGACAGCAGGCAGATCGCGGCGGCCGTGACCGTTCGGCTGTATGATTTCGGAGCGCTGACGATTGCGCTGCGCATTCCGGTTGTGGACGCGCCCTGGGCCGACTTCGTGCGGCAGTTGAATGCCGCCGAGAGCAGCGTCGAGGCCGCCGGCGACACCTGGGATCGCCTGCTCCGACAGGTACGGGCGCTGCTGGGCGCGGCACTGGTGCGGCCCGAGGAAACCAAGGTTCAGGAAGACTACCTGATCGGCGTGGTGCATGGTTTCGACCGTGCGCTGACCGCGGCGGCGTTGCAGGACAGCGTCGATCTGGTGCCGCTGCTGTCCGGCGAGCAGCGTCCCCTGTCCGACAGTGCACGGCAGGACCTGCTGCGTCAGCGCTTCTCTTACTACACCGACGATCTCGTCGTGCTGACCTGGGACCGCGCATTCATCTATGAGCCGCGCGGTGACTCTGACGTGCTGGATGTGCTGGAGGTCGCTAACGCGCAGTTGCTCGAGATGCGCTACTACGATGAGCTGCTGGATGATGAGCTGCCGCGCATGTACGACCTGGTGGCGAAGGCGCGGCGCAGGCGCACTCTGCTGGCGTCGCGACGGTTTGCGGACCTGGCACGCCGGCTTCACACGCTGGTTGCCGAGGTCACCGAACTGACCGAGCGTGTGGACAACGCGCTGCAGGTAACCGAGGACGTCTATCTCGCGCGCATCTATACAGCCGCGCTGGAGCTGTTCCGTGTGCCTGCGGTGACCGCGGCGGTGGAGCGCAAGCTCGCGATCATCCGCGACACCTATTCGGCGCTGTACGACGAAAGCTCCGCCAGCAGGACGGAGTTGATGGAATTCCTGATCATCGTGCTGATCGTGGCCGAAATCGTCATCGCCTTGGTGCGGCCTTAGAAAAGTCATTGCGAGGAGCCTGCAGATGCCGATACCGACCACAACGTATGCGCGGATCGACGGCCCTCTGGTAATGGTCGGCTTCGGTTCCATCGGCAAGGGCACGCTACCATTGATCCTGCGCCATCTCGACGTGGCACGCGAGCGCATGGTGATCATCGATCCAGACGATTCGGCACGCGCCATCGCAGAATTTGCCGGCATCCGCTTCGAGAAGGTCGCGCTGCTACCGCACACGCTGCGCGACATCCTGACGCCGTTGCTGACGCCCGGTGGGTTCCTGGTCAACCTCTCAGTCGGTGTCTCGTCGGTCGCATTGATTGAACTGTGCCGCGAACTCGGCGTGCTCTATTTGGACACCTGCATTGAGCCGCCACCGGGTGGCTACACCGATCCCAGCAAATCGATCTCCGAACGCTCCAACTACGCGATGCGCGAATCGGCGCTGAAGCTGCGTCGACCGGGATCCGATCCGACTGCGGTGGTGGCGCACGGCGCCAATCCCGGCATGGTCAGCCACCTGGTCAAGCGCGCGCTACTGCATCTGGCGCGCGATCTCGGCCGCGGTGCTGCGCCGGCATCGCGCGACGATTGGGCCAGACTGGCGCGCGATCTCGGCGTCAAGGGCATCCATATCGCCGAACGCGACACGCAGCGCGCGCGCATCCCCAAGCAGAAGGACGAATTCGTCAACACCTGGTCGATCGACGGCTTCCTGTCGGAAGGCCTGCAGCCGTCGGAACTCGGATGGGGCATGCACGAGAAGCACATGCCGCCGGAAGGTGCGCGTCATGCGTTCGGCTGTGACGCGGCGATCTATCTCACGCGTCCCGGCGCCGGGACGCGGGTGCGGAGCTGGACGCCGCTCGCCGGTCCGATTCAGGGATACCTGATCACGCACAACGAATCGATCAGCATCGCCGACTACCTGACGCTGCGCGAAGATGGCCGGGTGGTGTATCGGCCGACCTGTCATTACGCCTATCACCCGTGCGACGATGCGATGCTGTCGCTGCACGAACTGCAAGGCAACGCGTTCCGCCAGCAGCAGCGCTTCCGGCTGATGAACGACGAGATCACCGACGGCATCGATGAACTCGGCGTGCTGCTCTACGGCCATCCGAACAACGCCTACTGGTATGGCTCGCAGCTTTCGATCGAGGAGACCCGTCGCCTGGCGCCGTATCAGAACGCAACCGCGCTGCAGGTGACATCGGCGGTGCTGGCCGGGATGGTGTGGGCGATCGAGAATCCGCGGCGCGGCGTGGTGGAGGCCGATGAACTCGATCACGAACGCATCCTGGGGATCATGGAACCGTATCTTGGTCCGATGGCCGGCGCCTATAGCGACTGGACGCCGCTGTCCGGCAGAGGCGGTCTGTTCCCCGAGGACATCGATGCCGCCGATCCGTGGCAGTTCCGCAATGTGATCGTGCGCTGACCATGTCGCTCACGCCCACGTTCGCCACCACCTCCGGCTTCCTCGGCATCACGCGAAGCGATCCTGGCGCTGACTTCGTGGTGGCCGGCGTGCCGCTGGACATCGGCACCACCAACCGTGCTGGCGCACGCGACGGGCCGCACGCCATTCGGCGCGCCAGCCGCATGCTGACCGATGGTGACCATCCGGAATTCTGGATCGAACCCGCGACGTTGAACGTCGCCGACATCGGCGATCTGCAGCTTGCGCTGGGGGACATTCCCGAGAGCCTGCGGTTGATCGAGCAGCAGGTGGCCGGTCTTGGCCATTTGGTCGCTCTGGGCGGCGAACACGGCATCACCTTGCCGCTGCTGCGCGCCTTGTCACGGCGCGTGGGTGGCGGCCTCGCACTGGTGCATTTCGACGCGCACGTGGACACTTGGCCCACCAACTTCGGCCAGACCTACGCGCACGGATCGGTGTTCTATCACGCGATCGAGGAACGCCTTGTCGAGCCGCATCGCATGATCCAGATCGGCATCCGCTCGCCGGTGCAGCACGAGGTGTGGGACTGGACCCTGGGTCAGGGCGTCACCGTGCTGACCGCGCAGAATGTCTACGCGATGAGTCCCGATGCGATCGCACAACGCATCCGCGATGTGGTCGGCGACGCACCGAGCTATCTCAGCTTCGACGTGGACGCGCTGGATCCGGCGTTCGCCCCTGGCACCGGGACGCCGGAGATCGGCGGCCTGGCGTCGTGGCAGGTGCAGGCGATCCTGCGCCGGCTGCGCGGCGTCGCGTTCGCGGGCATGGATATCGTCGAGGTCGCGCCGGCTTACGATGTCGCGGAGATCACCGCGCTCGCGGCGGCCACGATAGCATGGGAGTACCTGGCATTGATGGGATCGTTGCTGTCTCAGTCGGCATGACCAGGATGATTACCTCACCATCGATCATCGCATACCTCCTCGACCCTTCCAGTCCCTATATCCGCGCTCCCGCTCCACCCATGTGGTGGCGCGGTCGCTGACGCATCGCACGTGCCGCGAGCCCCACGCTGGGGCACAGCAACGACGTAACGCGTCCTTTTCGTCTGGCCGGCCCAAACGTGGGGCCGGGGTCGTTAGGGAGTCGCCTATGTTGGCTGATCGCCACACCACGGTGCGAAGTACTCGCAGCACCGACTGAGTCCATCGCCGCAGCGCGTCCGCGCGGCGATCGCTCCTCGTCCTGTCTCTGTCGTTGGTCGCGCCTCACTCGCGCGCCGGGTGCTTGCGAGGATTCCTGCCATGAACCATGTCCGTGTCCGGGGTGCCGTATCCCCTCTGCGCCGCCGCTTTCCTGACCCGGAAGCGGCGCTGCCGTCGGTTGACGAACTCATCGCCGTGGAACGGCCCGAGGAGCCGATGCACTGCATGCGTCCGGCCACGGTCGAGGCGACCGCGCGCGAGTTCGTCGACGCGTTTCCGGGCGATGTGCTGTACGCGGTGAAGTGCAACCCGGAACCGGCGATGCTGCGGGCCGTCCACGCCGGCGACGTGTCTCATTTCGATTGCGCGTCGATCAGCGAGGTTGCGCTGGTGCGCCAGATGTTTTCCGACGCCGCGATTCATTTCATGCACCCGGTCAAGTCGCGCGGCGCCATCCGCGAGGCGTGGGCTCGGCATGACGTCCGCGACTTCGTGCTCGATAGCCCCGAGGAACTGGCGAAGATCCTGCACGAAACCGCTGCGACCAGCGTTTCGGGCGAGCTCGGCCTGATCGTGCGTGTCGCCATGCCAAAGGGCACGGCGGTGCTTGACCTGTCCGGCAAGTTCGGCGCTCCGCTGGCGCTCGCGGCCGAGTTGCTGCGCGCAGCGCGGCCGCACGCGGCGCGTCTCGGGCTGAGCTTCCATGTCGGTTCGCAATGCCTCGAGCCGCTCGCGTGGCGCAATGCGCTGGCCATGGCCGGTGACGTGATCCGCGAAGCGGGCGTGGCCATCGAGGTGATCGATGTCGGCGGCGGCTTCGCGGTGCCATATCCGGACGTCGAGCCGCCGCCGCTCGGCGCCTACCTCGCCGAGATCGAAGCCGGCTTCGAGCGGCTTGGCCTCCCGGATGCGCGGCTCTGGGCCGAGCCCGGCCGCGCGCTGGTGGCCGGCGGTGGATCGGTGGTGGTGCAGGTGCAGCATCGCCGCGGCGATGCGCTCTACGTCAACGACGGCGTCTACGGCGCGCTGGCGGATGCCGGCGCGCTCAGCTTCCGCTATCCGGTGCGGCTGATCCGGCTGGCCGGGCCGGCTCCGTCGGGCATCCTGGCCGGCTACTCGTTGTTCGGGCCGACCTGTGACAGTGCCGACACGATGCGCGGTCCGTTCCATTTGCCCACCGACGCCAGGGAGGGCGACTGGATCGAGATCGGCCAGCTCGGCGCCTATGGCGGCTGCCTGCGCACCGCGTTCAACGGCTTCGACCGCGCCCGTCTGGTTGCGGTGCGCGACGGCGCGATGATGGGAGCCGTGCAGATGCCGGATCGTCTGGCTGCTTGATCACGGTTCAATTCGCCACCGACTGCACCTTGGAGAAATCGACCGACAGCGCACCCAATTGCAACTGGATGCTGTTCGACTGGTTCTGCACACCGGTCGCGGTGCCGACCACGCTGAAGGTCAGCGCGCTCGTCGTGCCGTCCGCATTGGCGCCGGCCACAGCGACCTTGTAGCTGCCGTCCGGCACGGTGTGACCGGAACTGTCAGTGCCGTCCCAGGTCCACGTATTGCTGCCCTTCACCGCCATCAGCGTTGCGTCGCGCAGCTTGGTGCCGGAGTCGCTGTAGATCGCAATCCCCACCGGTTCGGCTGCCGGCGCGGTGAACTGGATCGTCCCCTTGCCGTTTTGCAGCGGCACGTGATCGGAACTGACCGTCACCTGCTTGCCGGTCATCGCCGAGGCCTGCATGACCTCGCCGGCCTGGGTGAGCTGGATCAACTGCGTCAGACTGGTGTTGGTGTTGATCTGCTGCTCGACGCCGGAGAACGCCACCAGCTCGCTGGTGAACTGATTGGTATCCAGCGGGCTGGTCGGATCCTGGTTCTGCAACTGCGTCATCAGCAGCTTGAGGAAGTCGCCGAAATTCGCCGACAGCGAATTCAGTGCCGTGCTGCCGGATTGCGATGCCGCCGTCGAACTGGCAGTGGCCGCTGTCGCATTTGCGCTGTTCTGCTGCGCGGTGACGGTGGCAAGGCTCATGGGACGGTTCCTTTTCGCGTCATGCGGTGATGTCGAGGCCGCCGCGCACCCAGCCCGGCAGCATCATCGGCGTGAATTCGGTGTCGGTGCCATCCGGCGTGCCGGCGTGCTGCCGTTCGGGCTCGCCGCCATGCGGCGGGGCGCCACGCGAGCCATCGCCGCTCGGTCCCCCCGCCTGCATGCCCGGCGCGGAGGCGGTTGCCGGCTCGGGTGTTGCGACATGGAAGGTGACAGTGCGACCTTCCGCCGGGACGCCGGCCTGGTCCAGCGCGCGCTGCAATTGTGGCTGATCCCGTAGCAGCAGCGTGAGGGTCTCGGCCTTATCGACGGTGATCTCGACCCGTGCCGCGGCTTCGGCCGGACGATCGATGCGTACCTGCACGCGGCCCAGTTCCGGCGGTTCGAGACGCATCGTAAGCCGCTGCGCGCCATCCGGCGCATGGCTCGTCTGCACCAAGGCTGGCGCAATCTGGGCGGCAGGTGACGCGGTACGTGGCGAAGCAGTAGCCCCAGCCTCGGTCGGCGCGGCGGGCTGAGATGCCGGTTGCGGCACTGTCGGCAGCACCGCCGCCGCGAGATCGGTTGGCGAAGACGCCACAGGCTGGGCCGACGCGATGGCTGGCGCGTCCTGGAGCGGCTGCGGCGGGGCCGCCTCGAGAGCCGTGGGCTTCGCCTCGGGTTGCCCTGGGGCAACCGACGCCATCGGTATGGGCCCGGCGTCATCCGTTGCCTTGGGCGGTTCGGTGTGCTGCCGTGGCGTCGCCGGCTCCGTGCGCTCAGGCGTGGTTTCCGGAGCGGGCATGCCAACCGGCAACGGCTGCACCGCAGTTGTCGCGACCGGCTGATCCATCGGGGTCTCGAGCGCAGCAACTCCCGTGGTCGCTGCGCGGCGAAGCGACGGCGAAGCGCGGAAGCTCTTGCTGGGGCCGGCATCGCGCGTGATCGGCGTCGCCATCTCCGGCAGAGGCAGCGCGGATGCGACTTGCGGCTCCGGCGGCATTGGGGTTGGTTGCTGCGCCGCGGCATCCGCCGGCGAATGGGGCGTGGGATTCGCAACGGCGGTCGGCGCTTGCGTTGTCGCGGCGGGGGAATCCGCTGGCGCCGCGGCATCCAGGAACTTCACCAGTGCGTCGCCGAATCCCGTCGCCCCGGCCGACACCGTGCTGGCAGCCGGCGCTGCCGGCAGCGACGCCCGTGCCGGCATCTGCGGTGCCATGGATACGGTTGGCTGCATCGCGATCGCTCCTCGACAGTGCGATCAGCAAGCGATGTGCCACGAAGAACTGTAGCCGGAAGCAGCGAAGCAGTGGCCGGCTAGGGTCAGTCCACCGCTTCCCCCTGTGCAACAATACCGGACCATCGGCACAAATTGCCCAGCCTGTCGTGCCGGCCACACACCCGCCCCGCGCAAATCCCAGGGGAATCGCTGCCCCGGGGTTGGCACGCTTCCTGCCACGCACCGTGCAGACGAACCAGCGGAGCGATCCCATGTCATTGTTCGGGGCGATGGACACCGCCGTCAGCGGGCTGACGGCACAGTCCAGTGCGTTCACCAACATCAGCGACAACGTCGCGAACAGCCAGACCGTCGGCTACAAGCGGGTGGACACCAATTTCATCGACTACCTGACCACCAGCACGGCCAGCCAGAACGATTCCGGTGCCGTGGCTACCACGCCCGACTATGTCAACAATGTGCAGGGCACCATCGCCCAGACCGACAATACGCTCGGTCTCGCCATTGCCGGGCAGGGTTTCTTCGCGGTGTCACAGAAGAGTGGCGAGGCGAACAATATCCCTACCTTCGGTACGCAGCAGTACTACACGCGCACCGGCGACTTTCAGATGGACAAGAACGGCTACCTGGTGAACAGCGCGGGCGAATACCTCGACGGCTGGCCGGTCGATTCGCAGACCGGCGCGGTGAACCGGAACACGCTGACTCCGATCCAGGTGACACAGACGGTGTACAATCCGGTGCCGACCAGCACCGTGACGCTGTCCGCCAACCTACCGGCAACACCGGCGACAGGCACGGCCACCTCCGCCTCGCCGATCTCGTCGGACGTCGATGTCTACGATTCCCGCGGCACCATGCACACGGTCACGCTGAACTGGGTGCAGACCGCGCAGGACACCTGGTCGGTGCAGATCAGTTCTGCGGATGACACGACGGCTGCCGACCGCGGCACGGCCGATGTGGATTTCGGCCCCACCACCAGCGGCAACCCCGTAGCGTCGGGCACGGTGGGGAAGCTCGCGGCCGATGCCACCGATCCCGGCACCGTCGCGGTTTCCGCCTACGCCGCCAACACGGCGGCGACGCTGAGCTTCACCACGGACTTCGGCTCCGGGGCGCAGACCATAGCGATCAACCTTGGCACGTTCGGCCAGACCAACGGCGCAACGCAATATGCCGGCACGCAGTACGACCTGCGCGGGCTGACGCAAAATGGCGTCCCGCCAGGCGCTTACTCCTCGGTCACAACGCAGGCCAACGGCAACATCGTGGTGAATTACGACAACGGCCAGTCGCGCACCATCGCGCAGGTGCCGGTGGTCACCTTCAACGATCCGAACCAGTTGCAGCGCCAGAACGGCCAAGCCTACACCGCCAGCGCGCAATCCGGCACGCCGCTGGCCGATCCCGCCGGAGTCAATGGGGCGGGCACGCTGGTCACCCAGTCGGTCGAAAGCTCCAACGTCGATATCGCCACCGAGTTCTCCAAGCTCATCGTCGCGCAGCAGGCCTATTCCGCCAACACCAAGATGATAACCGCGGCCAATCAGATGCTGCAGCAGACGATCGACATGAAGCAGTAGGAACCGCATCGTGACCGTCGCCGCCGCATTGTCGATCGCGACCAGTGGGCTGGCCAATATCAACAGCCAGTTGGCATTGACGTCGCAGAACGTGGCGAATGCCAGCACGCCGGGCTACGCGGCCGAGGTCGCCACCGAGCAGAGCGTCGTCGCGGATGGCATGGGGCTTGGCGTACGCAGCCTCCCGGCCACGCGAGACGTCGATGCGGTATTGCAGGCGGAGGTGTTCAGTCAGAATGCGACCGTCACAGGCCTGCAGACCCGGCAGAGCGCCTTGCAGGCAATCGATGCGGTGCAGGGTACACCTGGTCAGAACGGCGACCTCGCCAGCCTGCTCGGCAATCTGCAGAATCAGTTCTCCACGCTGCTGAACGATCCGAGCAGTCAGGCGCAGCAAAGCCAGGTGGTATCGGCGGCAACCAACCTGGCGCAGAACATCAACACGCTGAGCAACGCCTACACCGCGCAACGCCAGAGCGCGCAGGACGGTATCGTCACCGAAGTGGCAACGCTGAACGCCACGCTCGGCACGATCGGCGGGCTAAGCGACCAGATCGTCAGCCTGAAGTCGACCGGCCAAAGCACCGCAGATCTCGAGAACCAGCGTGACGCAGCCGTGGCGACGCTGTCGCAACTGGTCAGTGTGAAGGTGCTGCAACAGCCCAATGGCGACGTGCTGATCGTCACGTCCACCGGTCAGCCACTGCCGATCCACGGCACCGCCAATCCACTGAGTACCAGCGACGTCAACGTGTTGCCCGGGACATCTTATCCGGGCGGCGGCATTCCGCCGATCATGCTCGGCGGCGTCGATGTCACCAAGCAGCTTCAGGACGGGCAGATCGGTGTCAACATCGCGCTGCGCGACGCAACGCTGCCGACCGACCAGGCGGAGCTGGATGAATTTGCGCAGAACCTGGCGAGCCGATTTGACGCGCAGGGGCTCACCCTGTTCACCGATCCGACCGGCAACGTGCCGAGCCCCGCCGCGCCGCCGGCGCCGGTGCAGGCCAACTACGTCGGCTTCGCCGGCACCATCCAGGTGAACCCGCTGGTGCTGGCGACGCCGTCGCTGGTGCGCGACGGCACATCGCCACTGCCGCCGGCACCGCAACCCGCCGGCGGCAACACCGGCATCATCCAGAACGTGCTGACCTACACCTTCGGTTCCGATCAGGCGGCCGGCGTACCGCAGCCGCCGTCGAACACCCGCAGCCTCGGCCCCGCGGGCACGCTGAACGCGCCCTATACGGCGCCGTCAACCCTCGGCGACATCGCCGCGACGATGCTTGCGGCGCAGGCGCAGGAGAGCGCCACCACCAGCACGCAGGCCGACACCGAGCAGGCGGTGCAGACCACGCTGACGAGCAAGCTATCGACCCAAAGCGGCGTGAACATGGATACCGAAATGTCGCACATGATCCAGTTGCAGAACGCCTATGGCGCGAACGCCAAGATCATCGCCGCCGTGCAGGCGATGTGGACGCAACTCCTGCAGTCGGTGACATGAGCAGCACGCCATGAGCAGCAGCATCATCATGACCGGCGTCAGCGGCGACGCCACGCTCGCCCGACTGATCCAGGACAGCCAGACGATCCATAGCCGGCTCGACACCCTCACCAATCAGGCGAGCACCGGTCTGGTCGGCGACACCTATGCCGGTCTCGGCACCGGTGCTTCGGTGTCGCTCGATCTGCGGCCACAGATCGCCAACTTGCAGACCTGGCAGAACAACGTGGATGCCGCGACCGGACGCATGGCGGTCGCGCAGTCGTCGTTGACGCAGATCCAGTCGATCGCCGCCAACTTCTACGCGCAGCTCAACAACGTCCAGGGCGTGGATGCGAGCGCGGTGGACACCATCGCCGCGTCCGCGCGCGATGCGCTGAACCAGGTAGCGAACCTGCTGGATACCCAGGATGGCGGCGTGTACGTGTTCGCCGGCCAGGATACCGCCAACCCGCCGGTGCCAAATCCGAACAACGTCCTGACCTCGGGTTTCTATACCCAGATCAATGCGGCGGTGGGTGGCTTGGCGATCAACGGTGCAGCGGCGACCGCGACCGCAACTTACACTGTCGCAACTTCCAATGCCGCGGGCACATCGCCATTTTCGGCCTGGCTGTCGCAGCCATCCGCGGTTTTGCAGGCCAATCAGCCGGTCGTGCAGGTGGGGCAGAACCAGACCGAGCCAGTCGGCATTCCGGCCAGCGCCAACGGACTGATCCCGGATTCGGTGAGAAGTGGGAACACCATCGCCGGCGGCCCACCCTCAACCACCGGCTCCTACATGCGCGATGTGCTGCGGGCGCTGGCGACGATCGGTTCGCTCAGTAGCTCCCAGGTGAACGACCCCGGCTACCAGGACCTTGTGCAGGACACACGCGTCAGTCTGTCGGGAGCGGTTGGCGCCATGGCGCAGGACGCCGGCGTGCTGGGCAACGTGCAGTCTTCGCTCACCGCCACGCAGACCCGGCTTGCCGACACCCAGACAGTGCTGACCGGTCAGGTCTCCTCGGCCGAGGACGTCGATATGGCGGCGACGCTGTCGCAGCTTTCTCTGGTGCAGACGCAGATGCAGGCCTCCTATCAGCTCATCGCCACGCTGAGCGGCCTGTCGCTGGCGAAGTTCCTGCCGGTTGGAGCATGAAAACGCAGCGCGCTTCATCGGCCGTTAACCCGGGTGCCTCAGGATGGCCTCAAGCCCGCAAAAGGCGGGGGCATGCGTAACTCTATGGGCAAGAAGGGTAAGACACCATGTCCCTCAACTCCGTGAATACCAACACCGGCGCGATGATCGCGCTCGAATCGCTCAATCGGACCAACGCGAGTCTGGCGGCCACGCAAAAGCGCGTCTCCACCGGCTATCGCGTGGCCGATTCCACTGATGACGGGGCTGCCTATGCGGTGGCTCAGGCGGTCCGTTCCACGGTTGGTGCGCTGACCACCGCGAACCAGCAACTCGGCAACGTGCAGGGGCTGCTGTCCACGACGCAGTCGGGCCTGAACAATGTGTCCAACACGATGGCCAGCATGCGTAACGTGCTGGTCAGTCTGTCCGACTCCAGCGTTCTAGGCGACCAGCGCACGCAGTACGTGGCGCAGTACCAGTCACTACTGGCGAACGTGAAGACCTTCATCATGGACGCCGGCTACAGCGGCAAGACGCTGATCGGCGACATCCCCGGATCGACTGGAGCGTTCGGCCGCCAGACCACCGTGCGCAACGAGATGGGTGCCTCGTACGGCATCGCCACCTTCGGTGGATCAGCGCTGTACGCGGCGATCAACTTCACGACCACGCAGTTGGGCGTCGCCGCGACGGTGGCAGGGCTGATCAGCGCAACCGGCACGTTCCTGACCCAGATGAACTCGGTCGGAACGGGGCTGAACACCGTCGGCGCCGAGGTGAACTACGTCAAGAACCAGATCACCTACAACAGTGACAAAATCGATGCGCTGAACACCGGTCTTGGCTCGCTGGTGGACGCCGATCTGGCCAAGGAAGCGGCACAGTTGCAGGCGCTGCAGATTCGTCAGCAGTTGGGCACGCAGGCCTTGTCGCTGGCGAACCAGGCGCCGCAGACGCTGCTGAGCCTGTTCAAGTAACGCCGTAGGCAACCGCTGCTCCGGGTTGGGCAGAACGCCCGCCCGGAGGCGGTTTCCCACCGCGCCATCGATGGCCGCACATCGTCCCGTCGGGGCGAGGCGAGGCAGGGAAGGCCACATGTCCACTCTTGTCTTGGAGCTGCGCCAGGGCGAAATGATGATCGTCAACGGTGCGCCCATCCGCTTCCGCACCAAGTCCCGCATCGAGCTGACCGCCAAGGCACGCTTCCTGTTCGGCAAGCAGATCATGCCGCCGGATCAGGCCGACAGCCCGGCGCGGCGCATCTACTTCGCATTGCAGTCAGCCTATATCGGCTCCGAGGAGGAGCGCGGCCACGGCCTCATCGCGGCGCGCGAACTGATCGCGGCGTTCAAGCAGGCGACCACATCGGCGCTCGCATGCGAAATGCTCGATCGCGCGATGAGCGCAGCCGAGGCAGACGACTGCTATCAGGCCCTCAAGCTCGCGCGGCGGATCATCCGCCATGAGGATGCCGTACTGGGCCGCACGCCTGAAGCCGCCACCCGACGATCAAGCATTCCATGCCACACCACAGGGACCACCGATAGCCATGCAGACCTTGAGCCAGGCAGCCCGCGCCTACCAGGCGGCGGCGGCCCATCGTAACCAGCGTGAGCAGGAGGCGGACGTGTTCCGCCGTGCCAGCAGTGCGCTGAAGGCGGCGCGTGATTCGGAACCGCTCCACCGCGTGCAGGCGCTCGCCGACAATCGCCGTCTGTGGACAACTGTGGCCGACCTGATGCGCGATCCGCTCAATGCGCTGCCGCAGGATCTGCGTGCTTCGATCGTTTCCGTCGGCATCGTCGTGCAACGTGAGATGGAACAGGAAGCGCCGGACTTCGACTTCCTGATCGGCATCAATGAGAACATCGCTGCCGGCCTGTCCGGGCAGGTCTGACGTCTCTCGCCATCATTCCGATCGCTGCAAGCGGCTCAAAAGGAGCCCCGCATGGAGCAATTGCAGGCCACAGCCGACGCCACCGCGCTGACCGCGCGCATTGCTGTCCTGATTGACGCGAATCGCCCTGTCGCTGCGCGACACCTGCTGTCGGCGGTGCGCCGTCTCGTGCCACCTTCGGCGGCGCTCGCAGAGCTCGCCGCGCGCGTCGCCGTGGGCGAAGGACGCCTGGACCAAGCGCTGGCGGAGCTGGACGCCGCGGTTACGCAAGATCCGGAGCACGCCAGTCTGCGCAAATGCCGTGCCGAGCTGCGTCTGCAGACCGGCGACACTGTGGGAGCACTGGCGGATGCCGCCGAGGCGGTCATTCTCGACCGCACCGATCCGGCGGCAAAGGCGTTGCTCGGCGTCCTGCTGCTGGAGCACCACCGGGCGGGCGACGCGATTGCCTGCCTCGGCGAGGCCGTGGCGGCCGACGCTGCCAATCCCGCCTATCGACAGGGTCTGGCCGCGGCGCAGGAGGCGAGCGGCGACACCGATGCCGCCCTGGCCACACTCTCCGCCGGCATTGCTGCGGCACCGTGGCGGGTGGATTTGCGCAACGCCGCCATTCTCGTCACGGTTCGCCGGCGGGACTTCACCGCAGCGTGCCAACTCGCCGAGGCCGCCCGGGTTGCGGGTGTCGCCGACGCATGCTCGTTCGGCCTGATGGGCCACGCCCTGTCGAGCCTTGGACGCCACACGGACGCCGCCGATGCCTATGCCGAGGCGCTGAAGCTGGGGCCCGATGATCCGTATGTCCGCCACCTTGTGGCGGCCTCCGGCATTCTGCCGAGCGCACCGCGTGCGCCGGTTGAGTATCTGCGAGCCGTGTTCGATGGCTATGCCGACCGCTTCGAGGCGCACCTCATATCGCTCGGCTATCGCATCCCTGGCCTGATCCATACAGTGCTCGCGCGACATCCCACGATTGTCGCGGGCGACCGCCTCGGTCCGGCACTCGATCTCGGCTGCGGCACCGGGCTGGCCGCGGTCGCATTGTCGGATCTGCCCGTGGCGCCGCTGGTCGGCCTGGATGTGTCCCCGCGCATGCTGCAAGCCGCGGCAGCAAAGCAGCTCTACGCGGAACTGCACGAAGCCGATCTGATGCGCTTCCTGGCAGAGGATACCAGGCGCTGGCGGCTGATCCTGGCCGCCGATGTGCTGATCTACTTCGGCGCCTTGGCCGAGTTGCTGGCCGCCGCGTTTGACCGCCTGGAACCCAGCGGCTGGTTCGTTTTCTCGCTCGAGGAGCTGCTGCCGGACCACGATGGCAGAGTGCCCGGCGATGGCGACTGGGCGCTGCAACGCCAGGGGCGCTACGCGCACAGCATAGGCTACGTCATCGCGGCGGCAGGCAACGCGGGTTTCGCGGTTCGTGTACTGGAACGCCAAACCGTGCGCTTCGAGGCGGACGCGCCGGTTGCCGGCATCTTTGTCGTGCTGGAGCGGGCGCCGGATGACTGCTAACGCGGCCCTCCAACGGCTGCATGCCGGTGACCCGGCCGGTGCGCTGACCCTGCT
>Ga0209040_10000395_pt1 | contig 33123 bp, 32 predicted proteins | sample BogFormECP12_OM3_FD_188240 | JGI IMG/M metagenome (GOLD analysis project Ga0209040, IMG submission 188240) | Bog forest soil microbial communities from Calvert Island, British Columbia, Canada - ECP12_OM3 (SPAdes) (version 2) | ecosystem: Environmental > Aquatic > Freshwater > Wetlands > Bog ... | reverse complement strand
GTGGCCGACCCGGTCGAGCAAAATGCACACCATTCTGATCGTGGATGACGAGTCCCAAATTCGCAGCTCGCTGCAAGGCGTGCTGGAGGATGAGGGCTACAAGGCGCTGCTCGCCGAAAGCGGCGAGGAGTGCATAGACACCCTGCGCCACAAGTCGGTTGATGTTGTCCTGCTGGACATCTGGTTGCCGGGAGTGGATGGCCTCGCAACACTGGAAAAGCTGGTGGAGAATGAAGACCACCCTGAGGTCGTCATGATCTCAGGGCACGGCAGCATTGAAACCGCGGTGCGTGCCACCAAACTCGGGGCCTTCGACTTCCTGGAGAAGCCGCTGTCGATCGAGAAGACGTTGATCGTGCTGAAGAACGCGATCGAGGCCAAACGGCTGCGCAGCGAAAACCTGGAGTTCAAAAAGCAGTTTCAGGCCAGGAGCGTCATCGTGGGCGACAGCGTCCCCATGAAAGCACTGCGGCAGCAGATTTCGCTGATGGCGCCCACCAACGGGCGCGTGCTGATCTATGGCGAATCGGGCACAGGCAAGGAGCTGGCAGCGCACGCCATTCACGCCCAGAGCCTGCGCAAGGACGCCATGTTCGTCGAGGTCAACTGCGCGGCCATTCCAGAAGACCTGATCGAGAGCGAACTGTTCGGCCATCGCCAGGGTGCATTTCCCGGCGCCGCCGCCGACAAGGAAGGCAAGTTCCAGAAGGCTGACGGAGGGACGCTCTTTCTCGATGAAGTCGGAGATATGAGCCTCAAGACGCAGTCCAAGGTGCTGCGCACGCTCGACGAAGGCCGCTTTGCACCGGTCGGCGAGGAAGAGCCAATCACCGTGGATGCGCGGGTCATCGCCGCGACGAATAAAGACCTGGAAGAGGAAATCTCCAAGGGTAACTTCCGCGAAGACCTTTTTTACCGCCTGAATGTGATTCCCTTCTACGTACCGCCGTTGCGCGAACGCAAGGAGGATGTCCCGCAACTGACGCGTTACTTTCTGCGCGAGTTCTCCACCAAGTACGACCGGCGGCAGAAGGAGATATCCGACGACGCGCTCGATGCGCTGGTGCGTTACTCGTGGCCGGGCAACATTCGCGAATTGCGCAATTTGATTGAGCGGATTGTGATTATGAATCCGACCGTCAGCAAACTGGAGCGCAAGCACATGCCCACGCTGATCTATCGCGAAAGCGGACGCCGCACGATGGGAGATTTCTCCAGTCTGCACCAGGCCCGCGCCGCTTATGAGCGCGACTACATCCTGAAGAAGCTTGACGAGAACCACGGCAGCGTGAGCCGCACCGCCGAGGTGCTCGGGCTGGAACGCAGCCACATGTACCGCAAGATGAAGGCGCTGGGAATTGCGGTGAAGGAATAGTGGTTAGTGGTTAGACTCCGCGGTCGGCTGTTTGAATATCTCATGAGCAAAACCGTTAGCAACCTGGTCGGTTTGAACTCCCCGGGCCGGAAACTCATTCTGACTGCCTCGGTCCTTCTGTTGGCGATCAACTTCAACCTCGCCTTCGCGCAAGAGCCCTCGGCAGCGGACGAGATGCGCGCCGGCATACTGGCTTACAAGTTTTCGGATTACTCCGGCGCGGTGGAACACTTCAAAACGGCGCTCGAAATCAATCCTGATATGACGCAGGCGCGGCTCTTCCTCGCGACGGCTTACGCGCAGCAATATATTGCGGGCGATCCTTCGGCGGCGAATGTCGCCGTGGCCGAGCAGGCCATCGACGAGTTCAAGAAGGTCTTGAATGGCAAGCCGACGGAGACGGAAGAATACAAATGCGTCGTCCCCATCGCGTCGTTGAGCTTCAACCTAAAACTCTTGAACGATGCCCGCGAGTACTACGGGAAGGCGATCGAGCTCAAACCAACGGAGGCGCGCAATTACTTCATGATCGGGATGATCGACTGGAGCGAGGCGTCCACGTCGCGAAACAAAGTTCGCAGCGAGCTCGGCCTGACCGAGAGCCAGATGATCAGCAAGCCGGAGGCATGTGTTTCCTTGCGGGCCCAGAACCAGCAGAAAGTCGAAGACGGTATGCAGCGGATGCAGAAGGCGCTTGAGCTGCAGCCTGACTTCGACGACGCGATGGGCTACATGAACCTCCTCTACCGCGAGCGCGCGGAGTACGAGTGCGATGACCCCGAAGTGCGCAAGGCCGATCTGAAAGCTGCCGACGACTGGACGGACAAGGCCATCGCGGCCAAGAAAGCTAACACCGAGAAGGCGCCAGCGGAGAAACCTGCCGCCAAGCAGCCATAGATCAGGAGTTATTGCTCATCTTCGGAACCGGAACCGGAATCGGAATCGGAATCCGGCCCGTCGATCTTGCCTGACATCTGCTCCAGTTGGGTGCGCCAGTCCGTCTCCTGCACGAAGTCGCGCGAATCGCGCCAGCCCGGACGTACCTTGACGAACAGCTCCAGGTAAACCTTCGTGTTGAGCAGTCGCTCGATCTGCAATCGCGCCGCAGTGCCGAACTTCTTCAGGTTTGCACCCTGTTTGCCGATGAGGATGGCCTTCTGGCCGTCGCGCTCGCAATAGATGGTTGCCGCAATGCGCGTCAGCCGGTCGCCTTCTTCGTATTGCTCGATCAGCACCGTGGTTGCATACGGGACTTCCTGCTCCGTGGCCAGTAGCAATTGCTCGCGGATGAGTTCAGCCACCAGGAACCGTTCCGGCTGGTCGGTGATCTGGTCCTTGGGGAAATATCGCGGCCCTTCGGGAAGCGCTTTGACGACGGCGTCGAGCACGGTGTCAAGCCCCTGGTGCTTCATCGCCGAGATGGGGATGACTTCGGCGAAGTCGTGCCGCCCCTTGTATTCCGCGATCAGCGGCAGCAGGCGTTGTTTGTCCAGCTTGTCAATCTTATTCAAGAGCAGAAAACACGGCTGGCCGCTCTTCTTGACGATATCCAGCACGAACTTGTCGCCGGCGCCGAATTTCTCAGCCGCATCCACAATGAGCAGCAGCAAGTCGCAACCCTCCAGCGCGTCGTACACTTCTTTCATCATGCGGCGGTTGAGCGAGTTGATAGGCTTGTGAACTCCGGGCGTGTCCACCAGGACGATCTGTCCCGCGGGATGCTTGCTTTTGCGCTCGACGTTGACGATGCCCTGAATGCGATTGCGTGTGGTTTGCGGCTTGCGAGTAACGATGGCCAGCTTCTCACCAACCAGCGCGTTCAGCAGAGTCGATTTGCCTGCATTGGGACGACCGATGATCGACACGAATCCGGAACGGAATGCCATGTCAGGCCTGGACCTGCTTCGGCTCGAGGCTGACTCGGACGCGGTCCACCCGGCGCTCAGTGGATTCGAGGACTTCGAAGCGCAGTCCGTTCTCGTGGAAAACTTCGCCCGCCTTGGGAATGTGTCCGGCGAGTTCGCTTACCAGCCCGGCAATCGTGGTCGCCTCTTTTTCCTCTGGCCGGACGCCCAACAGCTTTTCCAGCAAATCGACGTCGGTGTTGCCGTTAAAAATGTACGAGTGCTCGTTTTCCTTCACGATCTCTGACTTCTCGTGTTCGTCGCGGATCTCGCCCACAATTTCTTCCACCAGATCTTCAATGGTAACCACGCCGATGACGCCGCCGTACTCGTCAATCACAATGGCCATGCGGATGTTGTCGCGTTGCATCTCGCGCAGCAATTCGCTGCCCAGCTTGGTTTCGGGAACGAAGTACACATCGGTCTTCATCAGGTCGCGCACCGTCTTGCTGTGCGCCTCAACATCGGGTACCTGCAACAGGTCCTTGGCATAAACGATGCCCTTGATGTGATCGATATCGCCTTCGTACACGGGAATGCGCGAGTAAGGATGTTTCCTCACCAGATCGGTAAATTCGGCGATGGTCATGCCGGTTGGCGCGGCGACGATCTCGGGACGCGGCGTCATTACCTCACGCACCGTCTTGTCGCCAAACTCGACCACCGACTGAATGAGATCGCGGTCGCCCTCCTCCAAGATTCCTTCTTCCTGACCCGCTTCGATCAGCGCGTCAACCGCTTCCGACGGATGCTCCGGCTCCTCGTCGGTGTGTTCCTTGGAGAGCGATGTGACCGAAAGCGCAAAACCGAGAATCAGCGTAACCGGCAGCGCCAGATAGATGAGCCCGCGCAGCACGGGAACCCAGTGCCTCAACCACTCGCCCCGGGTGCGCACGAAAAATACATAGGGCAGCAGGCGATTGAAGACCACGATGATGAGGCTCAGGCTGACCGCCGCCTGCACCAGGTCAAGCACGACCCAGAGCTTTTCCATGAACACCACATAGCCGATAAGCACGCCGATGCTGGCCATGCAGATTTGCGTCAGCACCGCCATAGACAGCGCCGCCCGCTCCCGGCTCACGTGGAGGCGAGGCTCGACTTGCTCCTCGTAAGCGTCGATGTTTTCTTGAAACTCGCGCGCCAGAAACTTGCCCATCTCGGCGTGCAGGCGGTCAACGTATGACACCAATGCCAGCAGCGCCAACAGGAGCAACAGCAAGATGAATAACGGAAGGGTCATGGCCGGCTGCCTTGACGCTTGCGGAAGGCCCGGCGTTTGCTGGGCTTGCCGGCGCGCTCTCGTCCAGCGGAGTTAGTGCGCTCGATCAATCCAGTCGGAAGTCCCAGTTGTTGCCTCAATTTCATTTCGCGCGCCTGCATGTCACCATCGTCCGCCTCGTGGTCATAACCGGCCAGATGCAGCAGTCCATGCAGGATCAAGATTTTCAGTTCGACCTCAGTCGAGTGTCCGATGTCGGCAGCATTCGCGGCGGCGATGTCGGCCGAGATTGCAATGTCGCCCGCCAGTTTCGGCATGGCAGCCGAAAAGGAAAGAACGTCGGTCGGCTTGTCTTTCTTGCGGAAGCGGCGGTTCAACTTCTGCAGTTCGCGGTTTGACGCGATGCGAACATTTACTTCCCCTTTGAGCCGCAGCGCGCGCTGGGCTCGCCCTGCGAACAAGCTCAAAGCTCGTGCCCTGACTTCTGGGATATTGTGTTCCAGCAAGACCACTTTCTTCTCAAGAACAAAGGGGAGGGCATGCACGCCCTCCCACATCATGATAACAAGTCTCTACTCGGAAACGCGATTTTGCGCCGCGGGCGGCGTTTCTGTTGGAGGGGACTCTGCCAACGGAACTTCGCGTTCGACGCTGCTCGAATACGCCTGACCGTTGCTCGTGCGTGTTGGGGCATAGCCATTGCCGTTCTTCATCTCGAGCGTCAGGGACAACTGCTCGTTGCGGCCCTTATAGTCGTCGTAGGCCCGGATAATGCGTTGCACCAGGTGGTGCCGCACCACGTCGCCTTCGTCGAAATGGCAGAACCGGAGTCCGTCCACGTTTTTCAGAATATCGATCGCTTCCACCAGACCGCTGCGGTTCGAGTTGGGCAAATCAATTTGCGTGATGTCGCCGGTAATGACCGCCTTGGAGTTGAACCCCAGGCGGGTGACGAACATCTTCATCTGCTCGGAAGTCGTGTTCTGCGCTTCGTCAAGGATGACGAACGCGTCGTTGAGCGTCCGTCCGCGCATGAACGCGATGGGCGCAATCTCGATGATGTTCTTCTCCAGATAGCGGTCCACCTTGTCAGGCTCCAGCATGTCGTAGAGCGCATCGTACAGCGGACGAAGATAGGGATCGACCTTCTCCTGTAGCGTTCCGGGCAGAAAGCCCAAACGCTCGCCGGCCTCCACCGCAGGCCGCGCCAGAATGATGCGGTTGACCCGCTTTGACATCAGCGCCGCAATTCCCATGGCCACGGCGAGATAGGTCTTGCCCGTCCCCGCCGGACCAACGCCGAACACCATGTCGTTCTTCTCGATGGCCTCGATGTAGCGGCGCTGGTTGATGCTCTTGGGCTGCACCGTGCGCTTGCCGAAGGAGCGTTGCTTGCCCGCCTCGGCGAGCCCGCGCAAGGTCGCGGTCGAATCGGTGGTTAGAACGCGGATCATCGATCCGAGGTCCCCGTTGACGAAGGTAAAGCCGTTGCGCAACAAGTGCTGGTAGTCGGCGAAGACTTGTTCGGCGCGGCCCACGTCGCTGGCCGCTCCCGCAATCTCGATGGAATCGGACTGCATGGCGATGGTGACGTTCAAACCATCTTCCAGCAGGCGGAGGTTTTCGTCACGGGTGCCGAATAAGGTCTCGATGTTGGGGCTGATATCGATATTCTTTTTCATCTAGACTCGGAAGTTAGCCTCCTGGGCATTGTGCTCCGATTTGATGTTTTCGATTGGTGACAGTATTTTGACGCGGGAAAGGGATTGCTACCGGAAGATTCGCCGAAGCGAAAAACTACTCTCATTGGCCGTTAGCCTATCTCCGATTCGGGAAAGAGTCAATGGCACCGAAGCGCAAGTAGTGGCGCTCAGGGTACATCTTGACCAACTTTTAATAATCGACCGCCGCAGTCCCTTAGATGGCCAAGCTAGCTAAAAGGAGCGCTTTTCGGTTTGGTGTGTCCGGGTAGAGCGGGCCTTCAAGGCCCGCGTCCAAGCTGCGCCTCCGGGGTCCAGGCTCTCGGCCCAACCGCACCCGCACTGGGCCGAAAGCCTCATCGAAGAGAACGCCGTTGACGCGGCGCTGAAAGCCTGCCCTGAGCTCAGCCGAAGGGCGCCGCTCTACCCGAGCTTCCTGGATCATTCGGAAACCGCTCCAAGAGGACTCACTTGATAGCTCGAAATGCCGGCCCACTCGCAGATGGGATTCTCGATATAGCCAGGCGCAAAAGCTAACAAGTGCGGGTGAAATGCGAAATTAAAGCAATCTAAGGGCTCCGGCTTACTGGACAAACACAACTAGATTGCTGTCCCTCGATTTGCCGGATAGGCGCACCATCCGCTAGAATCAAGTATTCGACTCACGTCGACATTTTCACCAAAGGATTACAGCAAAGTATGGCAGACCATTTTTCGGCGCTCAAGCGTGCGCGCCAGACCGAGACCAAGACTACGCGCAACCGCGCCAACAAATCACGGCTGCGGAGCGCGTTGCGCTCTCTGCGCGAAGCCATTGCGAAGGGCGACAAAGCCGCCGTCCAGACCGCCTATCGTTCGACCGTTTCCGTCGTAGATAAGGGCGTCCAGAAGGGCGTCCTGCACAAGAACACCGCAAGCCGCTATAAGGCGCGTCTGAGCGCGCGGGTCAAGGCCGTGGCAGCCAAGTAACTGAAACCCCATTTCAAGAATGAAGGCGGGCCTCAAAAGCCCGCCTTTTTGCATGTCCGAGATTCTTATTTTTACCACCCCGAGGCACAGAAAATTGATACCTTCAAGACTCTGTGCCTCTGCGGTAATTATTTCGTTGCTGCCTCGCTCTGCGGCCGCCAGCGCAGGACCGGCTTACGCGCGGCTGCCGTCTCATCCAGGCGCGAGACGCGGGTATTATGGGGCGCCTCGAGGATGATCTCGGGATGCTCCTCGGCCTCCTCCGCAATGTTCTTCATCGCATCGATAAAGAGGTCAAGCGACTCCTTCGACTCGCTCTCGGTAGGCTCGATCATCAGCGCACCAGCGACCACCAGCGGGAAACTTACGGTGTAGGGATGGAAGCCGTAATCGATGAGCCGCTTGGCAATGTCGCCGGTCTTGATGCCCTTGGGCGTCTGCAGGCGATCGCTGAACACCACCTCGTGCATGGTCGGCGTTTTGTACGGCAGATCGTAGCTGTCTTCCAGACCTTTGCGGATATAGTTCGCGTTGAGCACGGCGTCTTCCGTGGTCTGACGCAGCCCGTCGGGCCCGTTGGCCATGATGTACGCCAGCGCGCGCACGTGCATGCCGAAGTTGCCGTAGAACATGCGCACCCGTCCGATCGACTGCGGGCGATTGTAGTCGTATCCCAGCGTGCCATCCGGCTTGGTCACCAGTACCGGGAGCGGCAGGAACGGCTCAAGAATTTTCTTGCACGCCACCGGCCCGGAGCCCGGACCGCCGCCACCGTGCGGTGTCGAGAAGGTCTTGTGCAGGTTCAGGTGCATCACATCGACACCGAAGTCGCCGGGCCGCGCCTTGCCGACCAGCGCGTTCATGTTGGCGCCATCCATGTAGAGCAGCGCGCCCTTAGCGTGCAACACCTCGGCGATCTTGTGGATCTCCTGCTCGAAGACTCCCAGCGTGTTGGGATTGGTGAGCATCAGCGCGGCGACATCTTCATTCACCTGCGCTTCCAGTGACGCGATGTCCACCATGCCGTGCGCATTCGACTTAAGGTTCTCCACGGTGTAGCCCGCCATGGCCGCCGTCGCCGGATTGGTCCCGTGCGCCGAGTCGGGAATGAGTACCTTCTTGCGCGGATTCCCCAGCGACTCCAGATAGGCGCGCACCATCAGGATTCCCGTGAGTTCGCCGTGCGCTCCCGCAGCGGGTTGCAGGGTGATAGCGTCCATGCCTGTGATTTCCAGGAGTTGATCGCGCAGCATCTGCTGGATGAGCAGCGCACCCTGCGAAATGCGCTCCGGCTGATAAGGATGCGCCTCCGCCAGTCCCATGAGCCGCGCCACGTATTCGTTCACGCGTGCGTTGTACTTCATGGTGCACGAGCCCAGCGGGTACATGCCATGGTCCACGGCGTAGTTCCAGGTGGAAATCCGTGTGTAATGCCGGATGATCTCGATCTCGCTCACCTCGGGCATGTGGCCGAGGTCCTCGCGCGCCTGCTCGCCCAGCAACTTCGCCGGATCAACCTCAGGCACATCGAGCGGCGGCAGCTGGTAGGCTTTCTTGCCCGCCGACGATCGCTCGAATATCAGCACTTCATTCTGGCTGATGTGGGTGGTAGCTTTGCGGATCTTCTCATTCCAGTTCACAGCGCCACCTCCCTTGCAGCCGCGTCAATCGAGGCTTTCGTGGTTGTCTCCGTGCAGCACCATAGCGAGGCATTGCCGAGCTCGGGATAAAGCTTTTTCATCGGGAAGCCGCCGATGATGCGTTGCCCGAGCAGCTTGTCGTTGACCGCATAGGGGTCGGCTTTCGTCTGGACGACGAACTCGTTGAATCGCGGCGCGCCTTCGAACAGCAGCGTCGCACCGGCCTTCTTGAACTCGCCAGCGGCATAATGCGCCTTGGCCAGGTTCTGCTTTGCCAGCTCCTTCAGTCCTTCGCGACCGTACACCGTCATGAAGATGGCGCACATCAGTGCCACCAGCGCCTGGTTGGTGCAGATGTTCGAAGTGGCCTTCTCGCGGCGGATGTGCTGCTCGCGCGTGGAAAGCGTCAGCACAAATCCGCGCTTGCCGTTGCGGTCGCGGGTTTCGCCCACCAAACGTCCGGGAATCTGGCGGACAAACTTTTCGCGCGTCGCCATGACTCCGCAATACGGTCCGCCGAAGCCGAGCGGCACGCCGAACGATTGCGCCTCCATGCTCACGATGTCGGCCTCAGCCGGAGGCTTCACGATGCCCAGCGAAACCGCCTCCGCAATGGAGACGATCAGCAGCGCGCCTTTCTTGTGAACAATATCGCCGACAGCGGCGACGTCTTCGATCGTTCCGAAGAAGTTCGGCGACTGGATCAGCACGCCGGCAGTTTCGTTATCGATCGCCTTGTCGAGCGCCTCCAAGTCCACCCGGCCGTTCTTCAGGTAGCCGACGGTCGACACCGGCATGCCTTGGTAACGCGCGTAGGTGGTGATGACCTCGCGATACTCCGGGTGAACGCTGGTGGCGACGACAGACTTATGCCGTCCGGTTACGCGGGCCGCCATCATCAGGGCTTCCGCCGCGCCGGTTGAGCCGTCGTACATCGATGCGTTGGCCACGTCCATGCCGGTCAGCTCGCAGATCATGGTTTGGAATTCGAAGATGGATTGCAGCGTGCCCTGCGCGATCTCGGGCTGGTAAGGCGTGTAGGCGGTGAAGAACTCGCCGCGCGAAACCAGCGAGTCGATCACTACCGGGCGATAGTGCGAGTATGCGCCTGCGCCGAGAAACGTGGCATAACCCTGTGCGCTCTGGGTCGCGCGCTGTCGGAAGAACTCCACGATCTCGCTTTCCGCATAAGCGCGCGGGATGTTGAGATCGCGTTTGAGCCGGTATTCCGCGGGTATGGCGGCGAAGAGATCGTCGATGGACTTGGCGCCGATCTCGCGCAGCATGACCTCGCGGTCAGATTCAGATTTGGGAAGATAGCGCATGGGTACCTGTAGCTTTCCTGGGCGAATAATGAAGAGCGTCGCGGGTGAGACGAATGCCCGGAGGCCGAGTAATTGCTATACATCAGAATTGTCATCCCGAGTGAGGACGTCAGTCCGAGTCGAGGGACCTGCTTTTTTGTATCCTTGCCACGAGACTAAGGTTCGCGTTGGTGCGGGCCTGAGTTCCTGCTGTTCTTTAGTGCCCGCCCTCTTCGGCGACGAACTGCTCGTAATCTTTGGCGTTCAGCAACTGATTCGCCTCACCCGGGTCTTTTAGCGTGAGCTTGATCATCCACGCGCCATGTGCGTCTTTGTTTACCTGCTCGGGCGAGGTGTTCAGCGCCTCATTCACCGCCGTCACCGTGCCCGACACCGGCGCAAATAAGTCCGAGACGGCCTTCACCGATTCAACCGAGCCGAAAGTTTTTCCAGCAGTGATCTCGGAGCCGACTTTGGGCAGTTCGACAAACACAATGTCGCCGAGCGACTCCTGGGCGTGGTCTGTGATGCCGATGGTGCCGTTGTTGCCTTCCACCTTCAACCACTCGTGTTCTTTGGTGTATTTGTAATCCGCGGGATAAGCCATATGACTGCCTCCTGAGCACCGACCGCGTGCATCGGCGAAAATTAAGTACGAACTATGATCACAGCAAAACTTAGAAACCAAGGGTGTCGTCCGCCGAAGGACCGTAAATCGCCGGAACCTTTACCTCGTTCAGGCGCAGATAGACGCCAAGTTGCGCACGATGATGCACCAGGTGATTGAGGAACATTTCGCGGTACGACAGGAACCGCGAGCCCTCGAAGATGCTCTTCCCCTGGAACCCGAGCTTCCAGTGATCGTTCCATGCGTCATCGCGCATGCCGGCAAGCGCCTCCCTTGTCTTAGCCGCGCCTTCATCGAAGAGTCGCACCAGTTGGGCCGCCGACTCCATGGTCGCCGGTTTGAGGCTCCCTGTTGAAAAGTCCAACTCAGGAGTCGTCAAGATGGTCAGCCCCAAGCTGGGCAATTGAGCAACATGCGGCGCAAGCTTCCCCAGCGGCATGGACTTCGGATGAGGTGCGAATTCCGGCTTGTCTGCTGGAACTCGTTCCAACGTGACACGCGTATTCTTCATCTCTGCATCAAATTCCGGCAATAACAATTCACTGATAAGCACAGGCTCTCCATTCATGTCAGGACTGCTTTTTGGGACGCTTGTAAAACGGTGTCGGAACCACTTTGCATTTCACCGGCTGGTTCCGGATTTCCACGGCCACCTCGCTGCCGATCGCCGAGTGCTCGATCGGAACGTAGGCCAGCGCGATGTTCTTCTTCAGAAACGGCGCGTACGATCCGCTGGTGACACAGCCGATCTCTTTGCCGCTCAAGTCGAGTACCTTGTAGCCGTCCCGCGGAATGCCGCGTTCCACCGACTCCAGGCCAACCAGCGAGCGCTTGATACCGTCGGCCTTGGCGCGGTCCAGCGCAGCGCGGCCGACGAATTCGCCTTTCTCCATTTTGAGGAAGCGCTCCAGTCCGGCTTCCCACACGTTTATAGTGTCGGATATCTCGTGGCCGTAGAGCGGCAGCCTGCCTTCCAGCCGAAGCGTGTTGCGAGCGCCCAGTCCGCAAGGCACGATGCCGAATTCTTTGCCGGCTTCCATCACCTCGTACCAAACGCGGGCGCTGGTGGCCTCGTCGGTCGGCACGTAAATCTCAAAGCCGTCTTCCGCCGTGTAGCCGGTGCGCGCAATCAAAATATTGCGCAGCCCGCAAACCGTTCCGTGGGTAAACCAGTAAAACTTCACCTGCGACAGGTCGGCATCGGTCAGCTTCTGTAGCGTGTCCACGCCCTTCGGCCCCTGGATGGCGATCTGCGTGAAGTTGTCGCTCAGGTTCTCGACCTTGACATCAAATTGCCGGGTATTTTCCGTGACCCAGTTAACGTCCTTCTCGCGCGTCCCGGCGTTGATGACCAGCATGTAATCGTCTTCACCGAGGCGATGCACGATGACGTCATCCACAAATGTCCCTTGCGGATACAGCATGGCCGAATAGCGGCACTGGCCAATCGCCATTCCGGCGGCGTCGTTCATGGTGATGTGCTGCACCGCGGCCAGCGCTTGCGGCCCCGAGATGCGGATGTCGCCCATGTGGCTGACATCGAAAACACCGACTCCGTTGCGCACCGCCAGATGCTCCTTCATTAGGCCGCCCACGGTGGGGTATTCGACGGGCATGTCCCAGCCGTTGAAATCGACCATCTTCGCGCCCATCTGGCGATGGGTCGCATTTAAAGCAGTCTTGCGGATTGGCGTGGCCGGCAGGGTCTCAGGGGACAAAGGGAAATCCTTTGGCGTACAGATCGCGCAAAATGAGGTTGGTGTAACTAAGTACGGTACCATGCGCGAAATTAGGGGGTCAACGGAGGGGTTACGTTGGCTCCGGAGGCAGATCCAGCAACGATTGCAAATCGCGCGCCGCATGTAGCGCACGAACAATCTCGAGCGGCTTGGTCTGTGGACGATAGACGATTAAGTGCGAATAAACCAGCAAGAACCGGTGTCGTTTATCAGCAAGATCTTCTCTGAGATGGCCGAGGCCAGGACGCCTGGCAAGCTTGTTCATCGCTTTTTCGAGCGCCAGCAAAACTCGGTCCGCAGCTTGAAGATTGTCTTCGGCAAGATAGTTCCATATGTCGCCCAGATCGCGGGCTGCGAGCGGAGTGAGGACAAACGCCGTCACTTCCGGGCCCGGCTCCTTTTCACGCTTTTCTGCCGAATTCTTGCGAAGGTCCGGGGACCATCCACGAAATTCCCGCGGTCGGCTTGTTCAACCCCCAGCGCGATTTCTCTGCGCAGCTCCGCCAGTCGGAGTTTCTTCAGGTCTTCCCGTTCCTTCAACAACCGCAGTCCTTCCCGCAGGATCTCGCTTTGCGACTGGTAAAGGCCGGTCTTGAGCATCTCCGCAACGAAATCGTCGAATGTCCGTCCAAGGTTGACGTTCATGAGTTGAGGTTAGGACCATTAACAACAATTGTCAATTGATGATAACCACAGGACAGCGAAGCCCGCCCGTGTAAGCAACTCGGGTTCCATCTTCTCCAATTCCAAGAAAAACCTCTGTTACGAAGGTACATGTCCGTCCCGTTTTGGTCGTGCACTTTCGTAACCCCGCACGACGGCCTATATCACAGACGCGTACGACAACCCTCCGCTATACCTGGAGCCAGGTTGTACTGCAATGGGAATGTTGCCCGATTGGGGAATCAGCGCCCTGCCCGCCTTGGCCCGCCTGCTTCGCATCGGTGTCATTATGTCTCTACTGATTGTCCTTCTGCCGCATCGCACGTTCGCTCAGGATGGCTCCTCGGCGCTAAGCGGCGTGGTCGAGGACATCACAGGAGCGCGCGTGGCGTCGGCCGCCGTGGCCGTCGCCAATCCGGAAAACGGCTCTCACCGCGAAGCGGTGGCCGACGCCGGGGGAAATTTCAGTTTCGGCATGTTGCTGCCCGGCCGTTACATCGTCAGCGCCTGGACGAACGGAATGGCGACATCAGCCGGCACTCCCGTCGAGCTCTACGTTGGCGGAGTCGCACAGGTGCAACTGCGCCTCGCCCCCATCGGACGGACGGAGACGGTCGCCGTCAGCGCGCAGCCGGAGGCAGGAGAGACGCAAAGCAGCGAGGTGTCCCACGTGGTTCCGCAGCAGGCAATTGAGAACCTGCCGCTCAACGGGCGCCGCTTTACCGATCTGGCGCTGCTAACCCCCGGAGTGACGCAGGACCCGCGCAGCCTGACTTCCAACTCCAATGGCGATCTATCGTTCGGCGGCACACGCGGCTTCCAGAACAACTTCCTGGTGGATGGCACCGACAATAACAACTCCTTCTACGCCCAAGCGCGGGGACGCTACCGTTCGCCCTATCAGTTCAGCAACGAAGTCATCAAGGAGTTTCGCGTCTCTTCCAACTCCTATAGTGCGGAACTGGGCCGGGCCGGGGGTGCGGTGTTCAACGTCGTCACCAAGTCAGGCAGCAACGATTGGCATGGCACTGCGTTCTACTACCTGCGCGACCGCGACTTCGACGCCCAGCAAGCCTACGCCAACTGCAAGCCTGACGATCGCCAGCAGCAGTTTGGCGGCACTTTGGGGGGACCGATTCGCAAAGACCACGTTTTCTTCTATGCCGGCTTTGACGAGAATCTGTTAACGGTCCCCTCCATCATGCAATTCGCCAACGGCGCCAGCAGCGTGGTTGCCCAACCTGCCGACTACGACTACACCGACAAGCAACTGGTACTGGCGGCAGCACAGAAATTGAATGCTATGGGGGGCGAGTATCCCACCACCATGCAGGGCAATGCCGGATTTGCCAAGTTGGACTTCACGCTGTCCCCCAAGCAGTTGGCGTTCTTGCGCCTCAGCACCTCGCGTTACAGCGGAACCAACAACGTCTTCTTCGATCCATCCAGCCCGCTGACCAGCTACGCCGAAAGCGAAAACGGATCGGAGAACGTAAAGACGGAAAGTCTGGCTGTATCGCTCACCAGCGCCTGGACCAGCAAGCTGACCACCAACCTGCGCGCCCAGTTCTCACGCGACGACGAATCCTCGACCGCCAACACCGATGCCCCCATAACCAAAATCTATGACCTGGTTGCCGGCTTCGGGCGCTCCAGCATTCTGCCGCGCAACACCGACGAACACAAGCTGCACATCGCCGACACCCTTAGCTACAGCACCCCGCGCGTGCAATGGAAGTTTGGCTTCGACTTCATGCAGGCGTGGATCTACAACTACTTTCCTTCGATGTTTGGCGGAGAGTATTACTTCGACGACATCAAGGTGAATCCCTGGACGTACGCTCCCATGAAGTACGGCGAACCGCTGACGCCGCTGCGGGCTTACGCACACGATGTCCCGCGTTATTACATGCAGGATTTCGGCAACGCGATTTCACACCCCAATTCGCGTTTCTATGCCGCTTTTATGCAGGACACCTTCCGCATCACCCGTCACTTGACGCTTAACGCTGGAGTCCGCTACGACCTGCAGACGTTTCAACCTGGCAACCTGACAACTAACCCTTTGTATCCACCCTCGGGGAAGGTTCCTACCGACAACCACAATGTTTCGCCACGTTTCGGTTTTGCCTACTCCATCGGCGACCGCCGTCCGTGGGTGCTCCGTGGGGGTGCGGGGTTGTTCTATGTGCCGATTCCGGCTATCTATGCCTCGCAAGTGGCCATCGATAACGGTGTCTCTGGGGGCCAGATCTTTCTCGACAATTCGATCCCGGCGCAGGCCGCGGTTTTTCCCAAATACCCTACGCCGCTGGTGAATTGTCCATCAGGAACGGTTGTGTGTACGCCACCGCCGTCGGTTGCGCCTTTCGTCACCACGCAGATTTCCGCCTTTGCGCCGAACTTTCAGACACCGTACACGGAGCAGGCAAACTTTACTTTGCAACACGAATTCGGGGCCAAGATTGTAGGCTCGGTCAGCTACTTGTATGTGCATGGCGTGCACCTGCTGCGCTCGCTTGACGCCAACTTGCCCAAGCCCACCATCGTTGATTATCCGGTTTACAACGACACTGGCTCCGTCTTCCTCGGCCAGTACTACCAGGTCGACTCCTTCAGCACCTGGCAAACGACCCGCTCGGTGACATGTCCCTATCCACCGTGCATTAATCCCGTGCAGAGGCCGATCCCGCAACTTGGCACCATCAATTCGTTTCAGAGCGAATCGATGAGCCTTTATGATGGAATGGCGGTCTCATTGCAGCGGCAAATCAGCCATGGCATGTACTTCAAAATCGCTTACACCTATTCCAAAGCCATCGACGACGGTCCGGATGCGCTGGTGGTCGGGCGTCCGGGCAATGTGCAGAACGCCTACGCTGCTACCGCGGAGCGTGCCTTAAGCGCAGATGACCAGCGGCATCGCTTTATAGCTTCGTGGGTTGCTGAACCGCGAAATTTCGAACTCGGCCAACCGTGGCTCAACGCTTTGATCAATCACTGGAAGCTGGCCAGCATCATCAGCGTTGCCTCCGGGCGCCGCCTCAATGCCACCATGGCAGGTGACCCTAACGGCGACGGCAACACTTACAACGATCGCTTACCTGGGAATAGCAGAAATGCATTTACTGGTTCTGCCTACCTCACCACCGACCTTCGCATAACTCGAAATCTGAAGTTCGGTCAGCGCTGTCAGTTGCAGCTTGTCGCAGAGTCTTTCAATCTAACCAATCGCGTGAACAAGCGAGTCGTAATTAGCGACGATGGCTTCTACAATTCTGCCGGCCAATTTGTTGCTTATTCCACCAGGCCGGTTGGGATGAATGGGAAGTGGTATCCCGGCCAGTTCCAGATCAACGAAACCTTTCTGACGCCCACCAACGCCTACGCCGCGCGGCAGGTTCAACTCTCCCTAAGACTCAATTTTTGATATAGATACGGCCACTCATAGCATCTTTGTGTAGCCACAGTTCCGCGCTTTAGTTGGGTCGCCTAAAGACAATCTTTGCTTGACTTCCCTGCTGAACACTGGGATAACTAGATGTCCCTGTCGGACGAGTTTGGGGGTGTTTGCTTTTTGGCAGAAGTTCGTATTCAAGAAGGTGAATCTTTAGAAAACGCGTTGCGGCGTTTTAAGCGTAAGGTCCAGCAAGAGGACATCATCAAGGAAGTGAAGCGTCACTCCTTCTACCTCAAGCCGGGCGAGAAGAAGCGCGTGAAAGAAGCGCTGGCGCGCAAGCGCAGCCGCAAAAAGGCGCGTAAAGAGCAGGACTAATAACGGAAGGGGCCGCCGTTTCCGAGGCGGCCTTTCGTTTTTCCCAATTTCTGTTCGGGAATTTTATTTAGCTGTACCGCAGTCTTACAGCAGTAACCACGCGCATCGCGTGGGGGGCCGAACCCAGGGAGATATAACCGAGCACTGGAATTTGTGGCTGGCGGTTGGGACGCTCAGTCCGGTCCCGTCGGCAGTTGCAGGTAGTCCCCGTCCATGGCTTGGGATCGCGGGCTGAAGGGAGCAACTCTCCATGGAATTCCAGGACAAGGTTCTCAAGTGTATCGACTGCGGTGCTGACTTCGTTTTTACCGCCGGAGAACAACTGTTCTTCCACGACAAGCAATTCAAGAACGAACCAAAACGTTGTAAGGCCTGCAAAGCCAAGAAAATTAGCTCATCGGGACCGATGGCCACGGGACCGCACTCCCGAGTGGAAACCCGGACCAACTGTTCCGCCTGCGGCAAGGAGACCACTGTCCCCTTTAAGCCGACGCAAGGCCGGCCAGTTCTTTGCAGGGATTGTTTCCAGCATCGGCGTACCGCCGCCACAGCCTGAGGTCTCCAGCCGTTCGTTAGCGCCCGCCCCCCTAACGTGAATCTGAGGGATTTCTTTGCGCCGGACGCTCAGCCTCTCGACGACAGCGATCTCAAGGCTTCCGCGGCTTTCCCTTGCTCGCCTTCTTAGTTTATGTTTCCGAAGGTTGGCGATGCTGCCCGCCAACAGCCCATTCATGCGCCCTCGTTACAAACTCATCGCGATATTGGTCATCCTTGCCACGGCGCTTCCGGCGATCGGCCGGGAGGTCTTCGACGACGTCTCCTGGACTCCTCGCGCTATCAAGGTCGGTGCACCATGTCTCTTCAAGGTTGAGGTGTCGGCTGCTCCTTCCAGCGTGAGAGGAAAATGGCAGGGACGCGATCTGGTCCTTTTTCCCGTCGGCCAGCATGTTTGGTATGGACTCGCCGGAGTTGATGTCGAGGCCATGCCGGGCGATGACAAACTGGAGCTTGAGGCCACCATGCCAGACGGCCAGGTTGTCCGTGCGGTGCGCCAGATCCAGGTCCAACCCTCGGTGTACAAAACCGAAAAACTCAAAGTGCCGGCGCGATTTGTGCAACCGGACGCGGAGACCCTGAAACGAATCGAGGCCGACAAAGCCGCCAAGCAGGCCGCGTTTGCCCATCAGATTGCGGCTCCGGAATGGTCGGGGAGTTTTCGCGCGCCGGTAACTTCAACCGCGTCGGAAGGGTTTGGAACAAGACGGACCTTCAACGGCCAGCTCGCCAGTATTCATCGTGGCCTGGACTATCACGCGCCAGAGGGAACGCCCATCCGGGCAGCGAATGCCGGAGTGGTTGTACTGGCCCAGGAGCTTTTCTACGAAGGCAACTGCGTGATCATCGATCACGGCCAGCAATTCATGACCGTGTATATGCACCTGTCGAAAATCCAGGTCGCGCCGGGCGAAACGGTCAAGCAGGGTCAACAGATTGGTTTGAGCGGAGCCACGGGCCGCGCCACGGGGCCGCATCTCCACGTGGCCGTCCGTTGGCAAGGCGCCTATCTCGACCCGGCCCAGCTCTGGCTGTTACCGCTGCCGACTCTGGAGGGGGCTGATGTCCACTAAAGCAGTTTCCGCATTGCCGCAGGCGAGACAGCTCGGGTAGAGCGGCGCTTCAGCGCCGCGTCAACGCCGTTCTTTATCAATGAGGCTTTCAGCCCACTGCGGGGTGCAGTGGGCTGAAAGCCTGAACTTCGGAGGCGCAACTCCGGAACCACTGTAAACGGAGTTTCTCTAGCTCACGGCGGCTTTTCTCGCCGCGACCTCGTGCGCCTGCGGTTGCGTGCGGAATTTCGCGTCCTGGTGGGTGATGAGCAGCGCTTCCAGTTGCCGCAGCAATTCCGGAGTGTTCACCGGCTTCACCAGCAATCTATGTGCCCCGTGGTTCTTCCATTCGTCGCCCAGCGACGGATACGCCGTGAGCACCGCCGTGGCCGGATCATACGGTTGCTGGCGCGCGGTGCGGATTACGTCGTAACCCGCGGTCTCGCTGCCCATCCGCATGTCGGTGATGACCATCTCGTAAACGCCGTCTTTCATCTTGTGCTCAGCCTCTTTGGCCGATGCGGCGGTGCTAACTTCGAAACCGTTCATTTCCAGAATGGCGCGAAGCGTTAGAAGAATGGCAAGCTCGTCATCAACCAGCAGAATGCGGCGTTTCATTGGGCAGCTCCCCGGATGTTCGTGCCCAGTATAATCGTTTGGTGGCGACTTATCATGTGGAGAACTTTGGATGCCGCGCGACCCAGGCGGATGGCGCGGCCATCGAGCGCCAATTGCTCGACCGCGGCATGGGGCGCGCCGGCGCCGCCGCCGAAGCTGAGGTCGTCGTCCTGAACACCTGCACCGTTACTGCGTCCGCCGATCAGGATGCGCGCGCCGCCATCCGCCGCATTCATCGTGAAAACCCCAACGCGAAAATTCTGATCACAGGCTGCTACGCGCAACGCGCTCCCGCGGAATTGTCGGCGCTGCCGGGAGTGAGCCTGGTCATCGGAAATTCTCACAAGCACGCATTGGCCGACTATGCCGCTCCGCTGACGAGCAGCAACGCATTTGTGCCGCTGGCGCAGGTCGGCAGCGGCGACTCGAGGATGATCGTGGGCGACATCTTTGCCCACACCGAATTGCTGGCGGCCCCAGTTTTCGAGGCCGACACTTTCGAGAAGACGCGTCCCAACCTCAAGGTGCAGGACGGCTGCAATAATCGCTGCTCGTTCTGCATTATTCCCTACGTGCGCGGCAAGAGTCGCTCGCTGAAGCAGGAACACGTGCTGCGCGAAGTGGATGCGCTGGTTGCCAACGGCTATCGCGAGATCGTTCTGTCCGGCATCAATCTCGGCCGCTGGGGACGCGAATTGTCGCCGCGTACCAATTTCGCCGCTATGCTGCGCGCGATCCTGGAGCGTACTGCGATCGAGAAGCTCCGCATCAGTTCGGTCGAGCCGATGGATTGGACGAACGAAGTAATCGAACTGGTGGCGTCGTCGCCGCGCATCGCCAGGCATGCGCATGTGCCGCTGCAATCGGGCAGCGACCGGATTCTACGGCGAATGCATCGCAAGTATCGTCCCTGGCATTATGCCGACCGCATCGAGCGCATCCGCCGCGCCATGCCCGACGCCGCAATCGGCGCCGACGTCATGGTCGGCTTCCCCGGCGAAACCGACGACGACTTCGAGCAGACACGGACGCTGATCGAACGTCTGCCGTTCACGTATCTGCACGTCTTCACCTATTCGTCGCGGCCCGGAACGCCGTCCCCTACAATGCCCGATCAGGTTCCGGTGCCCATCGCCCGCGAACGCAACCGCGTACTGCGCGAGCTGGCGGCGCGGAAGAAGCGGGGCTTTATGGGGTCGTTCGTCGGCCGCGAACTGGAAGCGATCACGCTCACCCACTTCGACGGCGAGTTCACCGAAGCGCTGACCGACAACTACCTGAAGCTGCGTATTCGCGGCCGGCAGATGTCCAACCAGTTGCTGCGCGCCAGGATCGAAGCCGTCGCCAACGACGCGCTGGTGGGCGGCAGCGGCCTATTCGCTCCCACCGTTCCAGCCGCTGTTTTCGCGCATCCCATGCTATACTTCTGACTTGGTAAGTTTTACCGGAGGGCTGTATCGATAAACGTTTCATCCGCACCAACGAGCGCATTCGGGCCCGCGAAATTCGCGTGATCGATGACGAAGGCAACCAGCTTGGCATCATGACGCCTTATGACGCGCTCAAAGTTGCCCGCGAAAAAACCCTGGATCTGGTTGAAGTTTCCCCCACTGCGCAACCCCCTGTGTGCCGCATCATGGACTATGGGAAATACCTGTACCAGCAGGAAAAGCGCGAACGCGAGGCCAAGAAGCACCAGCACCAGATTACGGTCAAGGAAGTGAAGTTCCGCATCAACGTGGACGATCACGACTACGAGACCAAGAAGAACCACGTGCTGCGTTTTCTCGCTGAAGGCGACAAGGTGAAGGCGACCATCTTCTTCCGCGGACGCGAGATGTCGCGGCAGAACCTGGGGCGCATCATTCTGGAACGCTTGATCACAGACCTGGGCGACAAGGGGATCGTGGAATTTCGTCCCCGGCAGGAAGGCAATACGCTGCACTTGATTCTGGCGCCGCCGAAAGCGCAGCCGCCGGGCAAGACGCACGCTCCCAAGGGCGAAGCGAAACCGCAAGCGCCCAAGCCGCAGAAGATTGCGGCTCCGCCTCCACCGCCGCAGCAGCAGTAGTCTAGTTAACCACGGATTATTCCAGATCAACACGGATCGAACTGAAACCAGTAAAGAGAATCCGTGTTCATCCGCGAAAATCCGTGGTTAAACGAGATTCTCTGTGCTCCGTCTCGGAGCCTGCCCAGAGCGAAGCTGGAGGGTGGTAAAGCTACCGCGACTGGCGGCGTTCGCGCGATTATGTTGTAATAGAGAGATATTATGCCGAAGCTGAAAACTCATAGCGGAGCGGCCAAGCGCTTCAAGAAGACAGGTACGGGCAAGATCAAGCGCGGACACGCGTACAAGCGCCACATCCTGACTTCCAAAGGGACCAAGCGCAAACGCCAGCTCGATCAAGACGTGATGCTTGACAAGGCCGATGTGCCCAAGATCAAGCGCATGATTCCCTACTAGCGTCCCCAACGAGCGCAAAAGCGGCGCTCGTTGGGGTCCCCGTTCAACCGCATGGTGCGGTACCCGGCGCGCGTCACAACGGCGACGGTCAACAGCGTGTGAAGAGGTAAATCCGGCCCCTCAGTTAGCCGAAAAGGCGATACGAGCGTGGTCAACTCTCTTGCCTCCAGCCGCTTAACGATTTGAAAAAGGAGCAACCATGCCTCGCGTAAAACGTGGTACCAAGCGCCGCGCCCGCCGCAAAAAGATACTGGAGCGCGCCAGTGGCTATTACTTAACAAAATCGAAGCTGTATAGGCAGGCGAAAGAATCGGTCGAGCGTGGCCTGAAGTTCGCCTACAGCGGCCGCAAGCAGAAAAAGCGCCAGTTCCGCTCCATCTGGATTGTGCGCATCGGCGCTGCCGCCAAGTTGAACGGCCTCAGCTACAGCAGGTTCATCAACGGCCTGAAGAAGGCCGGTATCGAACTCGACCGCAAGATCCTCGCCGATCTGGCAGTCCACGATCCGGCTGGATTTACGGCACTGTGCAAGCAGGCGCAGGCCGCAGCGGCATAGTCTGCTGTCCCAGAAACGTTGCACCCACTTCCCATGGGCGGCCCGCGTGGCCGCCCGTCGTGCTTGGAGCGATAGATAATTTTATAATAAACAATTGAGAATTATCTGGTAAACAATTTCGCGAGCGCCCACGGCCGCTGCGCACCGGCGAAGGCGCGCCCGAGAAGCCGCCACAGGCGAAGCTGTGAGGCAGAGGCTTTCCGCCCCTTATTGTCAGCCCGAGCGGTGGGACCTGCTTTTCCCAAAACAGGAATTCCGCTTCTAGTGGCCCTAGGAGGCCCGCTGTCGATTTGGAGGTACTGGAGGCCGTCCGTTAACCTAAAACGCCTCCCAGGGGCCTCTACGCGCGTTCTAGGGCTATTCTGTGAGGCGAGCCGACGGTGGCAAAATAGTGGTCAGCTAAGTAGCGCGTTAGGTCAGGCAATATATACCCTATAAGTGCTATAAACGGCGCAGATAGCGCCATCTCCTCCCCGAATGCCCAGCAGCGATAGCCGTATATGCCAGAGAAGGGAGCGACGAGTTCGGCTCGTTGCTACCGGATATACCTGCAGTAGGCTTGGTCAATTCCATGAAAGCATTCCGTATGCGGGGGACAGTCGTGGATCTCCCATTGCCCGTCCCTGCAAAGCTCGATTTCCCATCCCTTTTTGGAGACGCACCTTGATGACCCATCCCTGCATTCGCGACGGAGTGTGAAAGCTCCCGAGATCGCGCTGATTTCGCGGAAGAGGGGTTCCGCGCTGGCCGCTGCCGGCAGGACATTCGCGGTTGCGACCGGTGGTTGACCGGCCGGAGAACTACGGTCAGAGGAATCTGCGAAACAAGTCACCGCGCACGCAGCGGCCAGGGCGATAACAGTTGCGCAGCACAGAACGGCGTTGCGCCTTGCATTCGGCATACCTCACCCCCGAGGCGGAATAAGTTACCATCGCAGGGGGCCCGCGTCAAGTTCAAAAAGGGCGGTTCCGAAGCCCCCTACCCCCTAACTCTTCACAAACAGCAGCGACGCCGAATTCATGCAGTAACGCAATCCCGTCGGCTTGGGACCGTCATCGAAGACGTGGCCCAGGTGGGCGTCGCACTCGGTGCACTTCACTTCATCGCGGGTCATGCCCAGGCTGCGGTCGGTGCGGTCGGTGACGTTCTGTTTGGCGATGGGCTCCCAGAAGCTGGGCCAACCGGTGCCAGAGTCGAACTTGGTGGCCGAGGTGAACAGCGCGTTCTTGCAGCACACGCAGCGGAAGATCCCCTTGGCGTGCAGGTCCCAGTACTGCCCGGTGAACGCCATTTCCGTGCCCGCCTGGCGGGTCACGTTGAACTGCGTGGGCGTAAGCTGCGCGCGCCATTCGGCGTCGGTCTTCACGACTTTGGGCACACGCTTGGGCCCGATCTTCTGGCCTTGGTCGGTGAACTCCACGATCTCGACGGTGTCGGAGGCCGCCGGGGCCTCGGCTTCGGAACGGTCCAATATGCTCATGATCGCTACTCCTGATAGGGAAAGAAACGCTGTTTTGAGAAAATATCTGCGGTCGCTCATAGGAAATATTCGCTCTTCGCTACTCGCCGCTCGCCATCTTAGTGGCCGGCGATGTTTGCCTGGTAGAGATTGGGAAACTGTCCCTGTAAATTCGCCACTTTGGGCAAATCGTTGAACCGGATGTAGGGGTTGTCAGGATGAAGTGTCGCGTAGTTCTGGTGATACCCCTCCGCCGGATAGAACGCCTTCAACGCTACGACTTGGGTCACGATAGGGCGCGGGAACGTCTTGGCCTGGTCTAGCTGCACGATGTAGGCGTTAGCAATACGTTGCTGTTCAGCATTGCCGTAGAAGATGACGGAGCGATACTGTGTCCCCTCGTCAGGTCCCTGACGGTTTAGCTGCGTGGGATCGTGAGCAACGGAGAAGAACACCTTCAGCAACTGCCCGTAGGTAATCTTAGACGGATCGTAGACGACCTTAACAGATTCAGCATGGCCAGTAGTACCGCTGCTGACGACGTCGTACTCAGCCGTATTGGCTGCGCCTCCGGAGTACCCCGAGGTGGCGCTGATAACACCCTTAACGTGTTGAAATACAGCCTGAACTCCCCAGAAGCAGCCGCCGGCAAGGACCAACGTCTCCTGGCCACTCTTTGCTACCAGCGTCTCGTCTACTGCGGGGTTGGGTAAGGCGACAGCGTTCCGGTCACTGGCGCTGGAAAAGATAATTAAGCCCAAACACGTTAACAGCAACAATGAAGCTATAAACCAACGAAACTTCAACATAGCCATCCTCCCTCTGACTCTTACTTCTACCCCGAGGCCGTCCATAACCTTTAGAGTCGTTGGCGGGGTAAAAGTTACAAGAGACCAACGCTGTGGGGAATCCAGAGTTGTCACCGTCCCCACAGCTACGTATAAGGTACGGAGACAGCTCGGGTTTGGATTGGGGTCGGCTAAACCTAATTAGAGCGCTGATCAGTTGCTATCGTCGCGGGGAGGAAGTTCTCAAACGTGAAAATCTGTCCCTCACTTTTTCTGGGATTCTGCTATCGATTCTCTCAACCCATCAGTCTAATGGAATGGCGGGGGCGATTTGTGTCCGGGTTTCCTGCCACCCACGGAACTATTTCCACGCTCCACACGTAACACACAACAGCAGAACAGAACTCCGTCCGTTATGGGAGGCGACAGTGGCGAACGGCAACGGGAAGAAGAAAAAGAAGCGCTGGCTCATCATCACCATCGCCTCGGTAGCGATCCTCGCGCTGGTGATCGTTGGAGTGGCAGCGACTCGAGGCGGCACCAAGATCGATCCCACCAAGCTGGCGAAAGTTGAGAAAGGCGACTTGGCGAAGAGCGTAGTCGCGACCGGCAAGGTCACGCCTATCACCAAAGTCGAGATCAAATCGAAGGCCAGCGGTATCGTCAAAAAGCTGTATGTGGACGCGGGCGACAAAGTGAAGGCAGGCCAGGTGCTGGCTGACCTTGATCGTGTGGAGATTGAGGCCCAGGTGAACTCGGCCCGCGCCCAACTGCTCTCAGCGGACGCCAACCTCAAAGGCGCCGAAGCTGATTTGAAGCGCGCCGAGGTGGACGCGCAGGGGGTTGATATTCCCACCTTGCAGCGCGCCTATGAGCGCGCGCAGGAAATGTCGAAGGACGGCGTGGTATCGCAGTCAAACCTCGACGACGCGCAGCGAAGCTACATTATGGCAGTCAACAAGCGGGACGTGGCCCGCGCCCAGTACACGGTGAATAAGGCCAAGGTCGCGCAAGCCCAGGCCCAGGTAAAGAAAGACCAGGCCACCCTCAGCCAGCTTGAAGAGCAGCTCAGCTACACCACCATCACAGCCCCAATTGATGGCGTTGTGCTCTCGCGAGATGTGGAAATGGGCGACGCAGTTAGCTCTATTCTGGTCCTGGGCTCCGGAGCAACTCTGGTCATGACCCTCGGCGACACCAGCGAGGTGTACGTCAAGGGCAAAGTCGACGAGAGCGATATCGGCAAGGTATATCTGGGACAACCCGCTCGTATCCGGGTTGAGACCTTCAAGGACAAGACTTTCACCGGCCACGTTACCAAGATCTCGCCCATGGGAGTTGAGAAGGACAACGTGACAACATTCGAGGTGCGCGTGTCCATCAACAATCCTGGCGGCGAGTTGAAGGCGGAAATGACAGCCAATGCAGAAATCCTTCTCGACGAGCACAAGAGTGTGCTGATGATTCCCGAGGGGGCGATCCTGTACGACAAGGACAAGAAGGCATCCGCCGAAGTGCCTGATCCCAAGGGAAAAGACGGCAAGCGCAAGGTCGCGCTCACCATTGGAATCTCCAACGGCGCCAAGACCGAGGTAATGTCAGGCCTTAAAGAAGGCGACCAGGTTGTTCTACAGCAGTAGGTCATTCTTTCCTCGGCGGGCTGCCTGAGACGACAGCCCGTTTTTTCGAACGCTCTTATCTCATCTCCCTGCGAGGCTTTATGAAGAAACAAAGCATAGCCCTCCTGTCAAGCCTGCTGGTTCTTCCGGTCTTGCTGCACGCCCGGGTCGATGGCCATTTCGACCGCACGCTCACCGTCTCCGGTGTGGTCCACCTCGACCTCACTACTGGCTCCGGCGACATCACTGTCAAGGCCGGCAACTCCAACCAAGTTGTGATACACGGCAGGATAAGCGCCAGCAACGATTGGTTCTCCAGTTCTGACAATGCGGTGCGTCAGGTCGAATCCAATCCGCCGATCCAACAGAACGGCAACGATATCCGGATCGGCTATAACTTGCCTGAGGATGTGAAGCGGCACGTTGCCATCAGCTATGAGGTGACCGTCCCGGCCGACACTGCCGTGCAGGCGCATAGCGGATCGGGAGGCGTCAACCTTGAGGGCATTCGCGGTGAGGTCCAAGCGCAAACCGGTTCGGGTGACATCCGGTTGCGCGATCTCGGCGGCCGCGTGCATGTGCAAACCGGAAGCGGCGGCATTCGGGCGCAGGATGTCGCGGCCCCGTTTTACGGTCACACCGGAAGCGGAGACATTGAAGCCGACTTGACCGGCTCGGGCGACGTGGACATTCAGAGCGGTTCGGGCGGCGTCCGGCTGAAGGGTGTTAAAGGTGGATTGCGCGGGCGTACCGGGAGTGGGGACATCAGCGCCGATGGCAGCGTGACCGGCCCGTGGCAACTGCACACTGGGTCGGGAACCATTCGCCTGGCTGTCGGCTCCGGCGGCTTCAACCTGGATGCGCACACCGGTTCCGGCTCCATCCATTCCGACCTGCCGATTACGGTACAAGGATCGATGGGAAAGCGGGAACTGAAGGGGAGCGTGCGCGGTGGCGGACCGGAAGTCGATATCTCTACGGGCTCGGGAGACGTGGATATCCGTTAGTCTCGCGCTTCGTCACAAAGCCTAGTCGATCGCCTCGATCAATCCTGCCAACAATGCCGCGCGACCAGGCAATTCCGCCGCGACTATTGACTCGTGCGCTGCGTGCGCGCCCTCGCCAACCGCGCCCACGCCATCGAGCGTCGGCACACCAATGCCGGCCGTAAAGTTGCCGTCGGAACCACCACCGACCGCGATCTCCTCCAAGGAAAAGCCGAGATCGCCGGCGATTCTCCGCGCCAATTCGAACAGAGCGACGACTCGCACCGTTCGCTCCAGCGGAGGCCGATTGATGCCGCCTTCAATCTCGATCTTGCAGTTCTTGTTCACGGGACGAAGTTGCCGAATCTTGCGCTCCATAATCGCGCCGTCTTCTTTGTGCGCAATGCGAAGATCCACTTCGGCGACGGCTTCGGCAGCGACCACGTTGGTCCGGGTTCCGCCGCGGATGACTCCTACATTGAGAGTTGTACCTCGCTCCAGGTCGGTCAGTTGAGAAATGGCCAGAATTTGATGAGCGAGTTCGATGATTGCGCTCTGTCCTTTCTCGAAATCAAGGCCTGCGTGCGAAGCCTGACCAGTGATCTTGATGATGAACGATCCGACCCCTTTGCGCGCGGTCTTCAGAGCGCCTCCCGGCCCGGATGGCTCGCACACCAGCACCGCCACACACTGTTGAGCCACGCTCTCAGTAATCGCGCGGGAGCTTTTGCTGCCTCCCTCTTCGTCGGAAACCAACAGCACCTTCACGGGCCGAGGAAGATCGCCGCGGACTTCACGCATGGCATTAAGAGCAAATATCATCTGCGCAATACCGCTCTTCATGTCGAAAACGCCAGGCCCATAGAGCCGTCCGTGCTCCTCGCGCCACGGCATGGACAGAAGCGTTCCCAGGTCGTACACGGTGTCGAAGTGCCCCAACAGCAGCAGCGGATTGCGATCGCTGGCACCGCTGAAATCCACTTCCAGGTGATCGCCTGCAATGCCCTGCCGATGCAGCTTCACCTGCCCGCCAATGCGCTCGAATCGAACCGCGAGGTAAGAACATAGCTTGTCGCAGGCCAGCTTGTCGTGGGTTGGTGATTCGCGCCCCACTAGCTCGCGCACGCAGTCGATCATCTCCCTCTGGCGGCCAGTCAGCCACTGCATGACAGATCTGGCGCCGTCGTTCAACTTGGGAGACTTCGGCCCGTCCATCTTTATGATCTTTGCCATTCGGACCTCGCAGTTTCAGCGGAAATGTATAATCGTGACTTTCACGAGAGCCTCATGAGTGACATGGCGAATCCGCCGGACAACGGCGACAATCTTACGCTCGACATTGAGGATATCCTGCGTATCCTGCCGCATCGCTATCCATTCCTGCTGGTCGACCGCATTACCCATATCACTCGTACCAAGCGTATTGTGGCGATCAAGAACGTTACCGTCAACGAGCCGTTTTTTGCCGGACACTTCCCCGATCACCCGATCATGCCCGGGGTGTTGGTAGTGGAAGCCATGGCGCAGGCTGGCGGAGTTCTTCTCTTGACGGAGTTTCCCGACCGCGCGGAGAAACTGCTGCTGTTTACCGGCATCGAACGCGCGCGCTTCCGCAGACCTGTCAGGCCCGGCGACCAGCTTCGCATCGAGGTGGACGTTCTTGCCTGGCGCGGAACGGCAGGCCGCATGCAGGGCAAAGCGTACATCGGCGAAAAGCTGGCCTGCGAAGCCGTGGTCACCTGCCGTTTGCTGAACCGGTCGGCGAAGTCGCCCGAAGCATCTTCAGAGTAGCAGTAATCCAGATGAACATTCACCCGACGGCGATCGTCGATCCCTCTACGAAGATTCCGGCAACATGCAGTATCGGGCCGTACTGCGTCGTTGGCGCCGACGTGGAGCTGGGAGAGAACTGTGAACTGGTTTCGCACGTCGTTTTGGACGGACCGTCGCGGTTGGGCATCAACAACAGGATCTATCCCTTCGCAGTGGTTGGTGGGGACCCGCAAGACGTAACCTTCGCTGGTGAGACTACCTGGCTTGAAATGGGCGACCACAATGTCATCCGCGAATACGTGACCATCACGCGTGGGACTGCCAAGGGAGGAGGAGTGACCCGCGTCGGCAGCCATACTCTCATCATGGCGTACACGCACATTGGACACGATTGCATCATTGGCGATCACGCCATGCTGATCAATGCTGCAACGCTCGCAGGGCATGTCACGGTCGAGGAGTGGGCGGTCGTCGGCGCACTCTGTCCGGTCCATCAATTCGTGCGCATCGGAGCGCATTCTTACATCGGCGGTGGAACCACAATCACCCAGGATGTGCTGCCGTATTCGATGACCAGCGCCGAGCGCGATACGCACGCCTATATGCTGAACAAAGTCGGCCTGCAACGGCGCGGGTTTTCGCCGGAGCGGATAGCGCAACTGCATCATGCTTTCAAAGTCCTGCTGGCGTCCAAGCTGAACACTTCGCAAGCGCTGGAAAAACTGCGCTCGGAGAGCAACCTTGGTGACGACGTAGAGACGCTGGTGCGATTTGTGGAAACATCGCAGCGTGGCATTATCAAATAGGCGACGTTCCAGGTCATTTGCTATGACAGACCCTTCCCAGAAAATCGGCCTCATCGCCGGGAATGGCAGGTTCCCATTCCTGGTCCTGGATGCTGCGCGCTCACAAGGCATGCAGGTGATCGTTGCGGCCATCAAGGAAGAGAGTTCTCCTGATATCGGGCAGCACGGCGCCGCTGCGGTTCATTGGCTGTCGCTGGGTGAATTGTCGCGGCTGATCGAGACCTTCAAGAGCGAAGGTGTTACCCGCGCGATCATGGCCGGCCAGGTGAAACATAAACAAATTTTCAGCAGCATCAAGCCTGACTGGCGCCTGGGCAAGCTGCTGCTTTCCCTGACCACGCGAAATACCGACTCGCTGATTGGCGCTGTCAGCAAAGTACTGGCAGATGAAGGCATTACGCTGATGAGTTCTACCGCTCTACTTGAGCCGATGTTGGCCGTCGAAGGTCTGCTCACACAACGCGGGCCGACCGACTCCGAGCAGACCAATATCACTTATGGGCGCGCGGTGGCCAACCACCTTTCGCGCTTCGATATCGGCCAGACGGTGGTTATCGCCGAGGCCGCCTGCGTGGCGGTGGAGTCCATGGAAGGAACGGACGCAACGATTCTGCGTGCCGGAGAGATTATGAAGTCGCCATCGCTCGGAAGAGAGCCGTCAACCTTGAGCCGTTGGTTGACCGTAGTGAAAGTCGCCAAGCCGAACCAGGACATGCGGTTCGATGTGCCCGTGGTTGGGCTCAAGACGATTGAAACCATGAAGCAGGCGGGCGCAACCTGCCTTGCGATTGATGCGGGCCGTTGCCTTCTGCTGGACAAACAAGCGCTGATTGCGGCTGCCGACGAGGTGCGCATTTGCATTGTCGCCGAGACGCAAGTCAGCCATATTCCGCATCACAGCACGCCGTGAGCTTCGCCGATGCAGTCACGGATCACGCACAGCGCAGAGTCTATCTGTGCGAACCCAACACCGAATGTGAAGGGGAGATTCTCGAAGCCTCCAGACATAGCGAGGGCCTTCATCATCCCTGGGTCTTTCCCCCGAAGAGCAGTGAGGAGTACGAGTCTTACCTGCAACGCATTCGCAGTGGCCGCACGATTGGGTTCCTGGTTCGACGCAAAGCGGACAATTGCCTCGCTGGCGTAATCAATATCAGCGAACCTGTGATGGGAGTATTTCGAAGCGCCTATTTGGGGTTCTATGCTTTCTTTGGTTTTGAGGCACAGGGCTATATGACCGACGGTATGTCGCTGGTGCTGGATTGCGCCTTCGAGGGACTTGGGTTTCATCGCCTGGAGGCGAACATCCAGCCTGCCAATATCGCGTCGAGCGCTCTGGTGGAACGCTTGGGCTTTCGCAAAGAAGGCTTTTCGCCACGCTACTTGATGATCGACGGCGCGTGGCGAGACCATGATCGCTGGGCCATGCTCAGCGACGAATGGCCCGAGCATCGCCAACGTCTTTTTGCGCCTTAGCTAGCCAATAAGCGAAAATCCTACTATGCCAAGCCCCAGTGATGCGCTACGCGTCGGAGTTGTCGGCGTCGGTGCCTTCGGTCGCAATCACGCGCGCGTTTATCGCGATCTCCAGTCCGATCCCACTCAGAAGGTGCGATTGATAGGCGTTGTTGACTCGGACTTCTCACTTGCCCAGTCAGTTGCCAAGGAGTTTACTACCTCTGCATTTCGGTCGATTCCGGAGCTAATTCATGCTGGCGTAGAAGCCGTCTCCGTCGCGGTCCCTACCGCGGCTCACTTAGAGGTTGCGGGCCAATTGATGGAAAAAGGCGTCAACGTTCTCATCGAAAAACCGATCGCGGCGACGCTGGCCGAGGCTGGCGAGATGATCGGGCTGGCCGAGCGCTACAGCTGTATCGCCCAGGTTGGGCATCTTGAACGCTTCAATCCCGCGGTGCGGGCGACGCTCCCTCTGTTAAGCCAGCCCATGTTCTTCGAGGTGCACCGCCTCAGCGTATTCACGCCGCGTTCGCTGGACGTGGATGTGGTGCTGGACCTGATGATTCACGACATTGACATTGTGCTGACGTTCGCGAAGTCGGCGGTGAAAGAGATCCGTGCGGTCGGCCTTCCCATCCTCTCGCGGAAAACCGATATCGCGAATGTGCGCATGGAGTTCGAATCAGGCTGCGTGGCCAACTTCACAGCCAGCCGGGTGAGCACCGAGAGAGTCCGCAAATTGCGGTTCTTCCAGCCTCACCAATACGTCTCGATTGACTATTCACGCCAAGACGTTCTGGTCCTGACAATCGACGATCTGATGCCCGATCCTGCTGGCCTGGATCCGTTCAATCCAGCCAACGTGGCTGCCAGCGCCGTTCCGGGGATCGCGCCGTTCAAGCCTGCGGTCGAGGCGCAGGAACCGCTGCGTGCCGAGTTGACGAGCTTTCTGCGGGCGGTCCGGGAGCGCTCGACCCCCGAGGTTACATTGGAAGACGGTCGGCGCGCGCTGGCAGTGGCGACGCTGGTGGTTGAGGCCATCGCCGAACACAGCCGGCACGCGCGTTTGCCCGAATTGACTCGGGCCGAAAGCTAGCCTACGCTTCTCGAATCAGCGATGTCCGAAGACCTGGTCACCATCGGGAGATTTTTCAGCCTGGGCGAAGCCAAACTGGCGCAAGGCAAGCTTTCTTCGGAAGGAATCTCAGCCTTCGTCTGCGATGAGCATATGCACGCCATCAACTGGCACATGGGCGCAGCGTTTGGCGGCATTCGCCTGCAGGTGCGCGACAGCCAGGTAGTACGCGCCCTGGAGGTCCTCGACGGCTTCGAGCCGGAGGGGTCCGGGGACGACGATGAGCTTGACGATGTCCCGTGCTGCCCCGAGTGCGAGTCGCTGGAGATCCGCCAGGTGACCGGCAAGAATCCCAGCCAGATCTCCTTATGGTCGGCGGCAATTCCCTTTCCCGAGCCCCCGACGCAGACGACGCACCGCTGGCGCTGCCTGGCTTGCGGATATCAGTGGCAGGAAGAAGCGGAATAAATGGGACCTGCGACATTTCCTTCCCCAAGTCGGCGGCGCGTGCGACAATATTCTTTTCCTTCCTTTCCGCCATGAACCCAGTTGAGAGCGCACCCAGCATCGCCAAAGAACCCGCCATCACTCCAGAGCTGCTTCGCGACCATGGAATCTCGCAGGAAGAATACGACCGCATTCTGAAATCGCTGGGGCGCGAGCCTTCGTTCACCGAGCTTGGTATCTTCAGCGTGATGTGGAGCGAGCACTGCTCCTACAAGTCCTCGCGCGTGCACCTCAAGCGGCTGCCGACGCACAGCCGCCGTGTGGTGCAGGGTCCGGGAGAGAATGCCGGCATCATAGACATCGGCGATGGCTGGGCCTGCGCCTTCAAGATCGAGTCGCACAATCACCCTTCGTTCATTGAGCCCTTCCAAGGCGCAGCCACCGGCGTCGGCGGCATTCTCCGTGACATCTTCACCATGGGTGCGCGTCCGTTCGCCATCATGGACTCACTGCGCTTTGGGCCGATCTCGGCTCAACCCGGAATT
>Ga0209040_10000394_pt1 | contig 33182 bp, 29 predicted proteins | sample BogFormECP12_OM3_FD_188240 | JGI IMG/M metagenome (GOLD analysis project Ga0209040, IMG submission 188240) | Bog forest soil microbial communities from Calvert Island, British Columbia, Canada - ECP12_OM3 (SPAdes) (version 2) | ecosystem: Environmental > Aquatic > Freshwater > Wetlands > Bog ... | reverse complement strand
CCTGCTCGACACCGGCCACTTCGCCCTCGAAGAAGAAGCCGACACCATCGCAGACGCGTCGAACGAACTGCTCCGCAATGCCTTCGCCACCTAGCCGCATCTCGATCGACGGCCTGACCGTGTTCGCGCGAGGTCGCACGATCTGCCAGATGCGTACTCACGCCGGAATCGCGTTGGGTCGGTGACGAATCGGCTTGGGCGCTCTTGGTGGCCGACCACTGCGATGTGGCGGTTACGGTGTGGGCTCGGCGGCCTGCGGGTGAGCGGATGGGTGGTCCGCTGCGGTTGGCGTGGCGGCGCGGCGTTGAGCGAGCAGGGTGTTGACGGCGTAGCACAGGGCACTGATGAGGTAGAAGGCGGCGGTGAGCAGCAGCCAGCGCGACAGGTAGGGGGCCTGGGTCAGCCCGGTGGCGGCGTGGTAGGTGGGTGCGCCCTGTTGGATGATGCCCGGCAAAAACATCACTAGTAGCAGCGCCGCAGCCAGGGTGGGCATGCGTAGATAGTTGGTCGGCGGTACTCGCCGCGTCGAGCGTGGCCGCGCGCCGTCGCGGCGAGTCGGCGGGGACGTTACGCGGCACAGCAGCCGATCAGCCAGCGCGTAAAGCGGAAACAAGATCAGGTCATGGCCGATCACCGCCACCGCGAACCACACGGCGATGGATTGCCACCACACGCTGGGATTGAACAGGTTGCGCACCCCGAGCACCGAGACGGTGTAGGCGCCCAGCGCCAACGCGGCCATCACCACCACCAGATGAAACAGGTGATCGCCGTACAGCCGTGCCAGCGCGCGCATCAGATGTCCCGGAAGTCGATGGCCGAGACCCATTTGGTGTTGTGCACGCCGGGCAGCGCCGGCACGACGATCCGCGCCGGATAGCCGTGATCCAGTGACAGCTGGGCCCCGTTGACCTGCAACGCCAACAACGCGTCGGGGTCAAGGATCTGATTGGCCTGCAGGACTGCATGGTTGAACGCGCCGAAGCGCTCCAGTGAGGACACGATCGCCGAGGCCGGCTGCGGGCGCCCGGCGGCCGCAGCCAGATCACGCAGCCGCACACCGGTCCAGCGCTGCGTGGTGGACCAGCCCTCCACACAGGCGATCGGCAACTCCACCGTGTGCAACGGCATGGCCAGCAGCGCCGCGCGGTCCAGGCTCATCGGAGCCGGCCCGCCGAACAGCTGCAGGCGCCAGCCGGCCCCGGTGACAGCGGGATCGATACCGGCCGCCACGGCGGTGCGGTTAATCTGAAAATCATTGGGCCCTCTGCCGTAGCTGCGCCCGCGCGGCAACAGCACCGCCGCACGACGGGTGAATCCGCCCAGCGTTTGGCCAGCGGTGAGCACCGCCACCAGCAGCGCACCCCCGCCGACGACGGCCAACGCGCCGCGCCGGCTGAGCGTGGGTGGATCAGGGTCGGGCGCGACCAGCCCGTCGGGGTCGAGCGGTTCGGGCACCGTGTCGGCCAACGAGGTGCGCAAAACGCTGCGCATCGACCGCGACCGCAGGGCGCGCACCATGGTGGGGAGCTTCAAACAGACATGGGAGACGAATGCCGCGATGAATACCCACGCCCCGAAATAGTGTGCGGTGTAGAAGCTAAAGCCGAAAATGTAGTCGTATTGGATGTTGAGCACACCGGTGACGATCTCGAAGAGGATGCCGCCCACCAGCATCAGCAGCGTCACCCGCTCCAGCGTTTGGGCCAGCGAGCGCGACGGCGGCCAGGCGAACAGCCGCGGAATCACCGACCACAACTTGGCCAGCACCACCGGGATCATCACCAGTCCCAGCCCCACGTGCAGGCCCTGAGTGAACCGATACAGCCACGCCGGGCGGGTCGGCCAATCAAAGATGGGCAGCTTAAGCCAGCCCACCTCAAACGGGATGGCCTGCCCGAACCGAGGCCCGTAGGCGATATAGGACAACAGGCCGGTGATGATCACGATGGGCAGCACCACCAGCAGGGTCGCCCCGAACACCGATGTCAGCCACGGCCCGCGCAGGGGGCTGCGCCAGCGGATTCTCGACAACCCCGGCGGCGGATGAGCGGCGAGCGTCCGCCATAGCAGCGACGGAAACCCGTAGCCGCTCTCTGACGGCCCGACCTGCGACGGACGGGAAGATGCCTCGTCGGGAATGGCCGCGGCGGACCGCGGTGGCTGCGCTGGTTCCGTCTCACCCTGCGGCGCGCTCGAGGCCGTCATCTTGATACTTCCATAACTAGTGCCACCAGCCGCCCTCACCGATAGGAGCTCAAAGCCGTGTTGATTGGTGTTGGCGCTACCGTTCCAACCATCCACTGTACTGTCAAGTACATGGCAATGCCGGTCAGCAACGCGGCGTCGCGGCACACGTCTTTGAGTCCGAGGCGCCCCGCCCTGCGACACCGCGCCGAGTCGGTATGTGACCGGCCGCACCGATTCTGGCGCCTAGGAGCGGGTCGCAGTGAGTGATGTCGCGCTCGCGCGGCACGCGCTGCTGTCGGATTGCGCCAGCGCGGCGCTGGTGACGGCGGCGGGTTCGGTCGATTGGTTGTGTCTGCCGCGGTTTGACAGCGCCCCGGTATTCGGCCGCCTGCTCGATCGCGACGCGGGTCATTTTTCGGTGGCGCCGGCCGAGCCGGTGTTCTCGCCGCGGTGGCGCTACCGCTCACCGGGCCTGGTGCTGGAGACCACATGGTCGGCGCCGAGCGGGGAGTTGGTGGTCATCGACGCGCTGGCCCTCGATGGGCGGCAGCGCGGTCACGAGCTGGGCCGGTCTGCGCCGGGGGTGTTGCTGCGGCGGGTGCGGTGCACCCGGGGACGGGTGCCGGTCCTGATCGAGTATGTGCCGCGGCCCGAATTCGGGCTGGTGCATCCGCGGCTGAGTGTGCAGCGCGGCGCGATCGTGTCCCACGGCGGAGCGACGGTGTTGTCATTGAGCACCGACGCGGACATGACCATGGCCGCCGGGAGCGCATCTGGGCTGCTGACACTGGCTGAGGGACAGGAGCGGTGTTTCGCACTCGCCCAACACGACCCGTGGGGGCCCGCGCCTACCCGCTGGAGCGCGCTCGCGGTCCGTCGCCGGTTGCGCGCCACCGAGGCCGCGTGGCGCAGCTGGTCGGCGCTGCATCAGCGCTACCAGGGTCCGCTGCGCGAGCTGGTGCTCCACAGCGGGGTGGTGCTGCAGGGCCTGACGTACCAACGCAGTGGCGCCATCGTCGCGGCGCCCACCACCAGCCTGCCCGAAGGAGTGCACAGCGGCCGGACCTGGGACTACCGCTACACCTGGTTGCGTGACGCCAGCATGACCATGCAGGGGTTGTTCATCGCCGCCTGTCCGGTGGAGGCCGGCCGGTTCTTCGCGTTCGTGGCCCGGGCAGCGGCTACTCAGCTCGACCGCGGTGTCGACCTGCAGATCATGTTCGGGATCGGCGGCGAACGAGAGCTTGCCGAGCGGGAGATCGGTCATCTGGAAGGTTGGCGCGGTAGCGGGCCGGTGCGGGTCGGCAACCAGGCGTGGGGACAGCGCCAGCTCGATGTGTATGGGGCGCTGCTTGCCGCCGCGGACACCGTGCATCAGCAGCTGGGCGCGATGGATGAGACCACCCGCCGGTTTCTGGTGGCCACCGTCGACGCCGCCGCGGACCGGTGGCGTGACGACGACCAGGGCATCTGGGAGGTGCGGGGGCCGCCGCGACCCTACCTGCACAGCAAGTTGATGTGCTGGGTCGCGCTGGATCGCGGGATCAACATGGCCCGACAGCTGGGCGCCGAGGATCGCCTCAACCACTGGTGGACGGTGCGCAGCGACATCCGCGACGCCATCGTCGAGCGCGGCTGGAGCGAGCGGGCCGGGGCGTTCACCCAATACTTCGGCTCCGACGCCCTCGACGCCTCGGTGCTGCTGATGGCTACGGTCGGTTTTTTGCCTCCCGATGATGCAGGCCTGCTGGCCACCATCGACGCCATCGAGACTGGCCTGTCCGACGACCAGGGACTGCTGTACCGGTACCGGGGCGGTGACGGCATCACCACCGGCGAAGGCAGCTTTCTGTTGTGCACGTTCTGGCTGGCCCAGGCCCTGGCGTACACCGGTCAACTGCAACGGTCCTACGAGGTCCTGACCCGCGCCGCGGGGTTCGCCAGTCCGCTCGGGTTGTTCTCCGAGCAGGTGGATTCGGCCACCGGCGAGCTGCTGGGAAATTTTCCGCAGGCGTTCAGTCATCTGGGGCTGATCACGGCCGCGCAAGCACTGGCCGACGCTGCCCGCGACGAGAGCGGCCCGTCGCCGGAAGAACCCGGGCGCTGGCCTCGGTGGGATCGCCCTCCCTGCGGAAGATTATCGGTGAGCCGGCGTCGTGGTCGCCGAACCCGGTTCAACCAATAGGGTGACGGGTGTGTAACGCTTCGCGCCGCGAACCCCACTAAACCGTTGTTGGGCTTCACATTGGCCGCGGTGGTGTACGCGTGGCCGTACCGCGCAATGATGTCACACTGATGGCGGCAACCGGCAGCGTGCCTGACCCGTTCACCGCGGACCGGCGAGCGGTCATTGCACTTGGTCTGCCGGGCCCAGAAGCGTTGCAGGACAACCGGAGCGGTGATGCGCAGATATTTGATGACCTGTGCCGAACTGGGCGAGCTGGTGACGGCCTACCATGAGCAAGCACTCGATGGGCACGTCCGAGACCGTTTTGACTAGCATCTGGCGGGATGTCGCGGTTGCCGCAATTGTGTGGACCAGTTCCGGGCTGTGCTGATTGCGGTCGGCGCGATCTGTGACGAACAACTTGATCCCGGATTCCACGGGCGCCTGTTGGCGGCGTTTCTGGCGCGGCGTTAACGCGTGTCGAGCCACACCGGTGAGTCGATCGCTAACGTGCCCGCTGCCGGGTGGCCGAGGAGCGGGTGCGGCGCGGTCGTGGCGCGGTGGCGGGTTCCCACTGGTGCAGCTGGGCGAGCGCGCTGGTCAGGGTGTCGCGCAGCGGGGTGACGTCCCCACGAACCCGCCCCAGCAGCATCCCGCCCTGCAGCGCGGCGATCACCGTGGTCGCCAGCCGCGCCGGGTCGGCCTCGGCGACCAGTTCACCGCGTTCCTGCATCCGGGCCAGCCCGCGCGCCAGCGGCGCCTCCCACTGCCGAAACGCCTCATCGAGAAGCGGCCGAAACGACTGGTCGTTTTTCAGCTCCGCGGCCATGGTGCCCAACGGGCAGGCGAACGGGCCACCCGGCTCGGCGTGAACGGCAAGAATCTCGGCCGCCCACGCCTCCAGCCCGTCCCAGGACTCGATGTTAAACACGCTGGGCTGCTTGGCGAGCACCAATTGCAGTTGCCGCTCGATCACCGCGGCGACCAACTCGGCCTTGTTGTCAAAGTAGTGATACAGCTGTGACTTTCCCGAACCAGCCGCCGCCAACACATCGTCGAGGCTGGTCATACTCACGCCCCGCTGATACATCAACGTCGCCGCCGCATCGATGATCGACGCTCGGGTACGCCGCCCCCGCTCGGTCGCCGGCAACGGGCGCACACCAGCGCCAGGAGGCGAGCCAGTCACGTTATTACTTTATAGGCCGTAGCTGCCCGGCTCCGGCAACGGAGGCCGTGGCGCGGGCAGCAAACGCGGTTATACACCCGCGGCGCAAGGTGCCGGGAAGGAAGCATCACGTTGCCCACACCGGATGTGGGTCAGACTCAGCGCCGCGGTGAGTACCGGCGCGAACTCCCTACGTCGCGGTACCGCAAGCCGCCACGGCCGGCGGGGCGAGGTAGCCGTCGATGAATTCATGCAGCGCGGGTGCCAGCACCGACACCCCCGAGTCGTGGAGCTTGGCCAGCAAAATGATGCCCTGGTACTGGGCGAGCAGGGCGTGGGCTAGCTGGTCGGGGTCGGTGTCCTCGCGCAGCGCACCAAGGCGCGCAGCGTCGCGGCAGATGATCGCGAGCTGATCCTCCATCGCGGCGAGGTGTCGGGACAGGTGCGCGCGGACCTCTTCGTCGGTCGTCGCCAACTCGGCGGCCAGGTTGCCGAACGGGCAGCCTACCGCGCGACCGAATTTCGCCTCCAGCCCCGACTGGATCGCCCCGATGGCATCGGGGATGGCGTGCAGCTTCTCGGTGGGCGTACCGCCCGGCGAGCCGGCCAGGCGGGTTCGAAAGACGTCAGCGTGAAGATCCACCACCGCCTTGGCGAGCTCGGACTTGGACGAGAAGTAGTGGTAGAAGCTGCCTTTGCGTACGTCGGCGGCCGCGCACAATTCGTCCACACCGACGGCGTGGTAGCTGCGTTCGAGGAACAGCCGCGCCGCCGTTGAGACCAGCCGATCGCGGGCATCCGACGTCCGTGGCACGCCCGCACCGTAACCTATAGTTGACCGGTCAGTCAACGAGTCGCTACGTTGTGACCACCTCCGCCACGGCGGACGCGGTCCTTGATTGTCTACCGATCGGAGATGCTCCCATGACGACGACCACCCCGGAGGTGTACCGCACAGCGGACTCGCGGTTCGAGAAGCTGCCCGGCTACCACTTCGCGCCGAACTACCTCGACGTCGACGGGCTGCGGATGCACTACCTGGACGAAGGACCGCGCGGCGGCGCGCCGGTGGTGTGCTTTCACGGCGAGCCGAGCTGGGCCTAACCTGTACCGCAAGATGGTGCCGCCACTGGCGGACGCCGGAAACCGGGTCATCGTTCCCGACTACGCCCGGCTTCGGGCGCTCTGACAAGCCGACCGATCGCCGCTGGTATTCCTATGACCGCCACTGCAAGCTGGTGGCGCGGTTACTGGCAGGACTTGATCTGCGCGACGCCACCGTGGTCGTTCAGGACTGGGGCGGCCCGATCGGCCTGCGGTGGGCGGTGCAGAACGCCGATCGCGTTGCGGCGCTGGCGATCTTCAACACCGGCCTGTTTACCGGGCGGGTTTCGAAAGGCTTTCTAGAGTGGCGCAACTTCGCGGAAAAAAACCCCCGATCTGCCGGTGGGCTTTGTCATTCAGGGCGCAACCGCGACCGATCTGCCCGGGAACGTTGTCGGCGCCTACGACGCCCCTTTTCCCACCGCCGAGTCCAAGGCCGGGGCCGCGCAGTTCCCGTTACTGGTGCCCATCAGCCGAGATGCCCCGGGGGCGAAGGAGATGCTGGCGGTGACCGACGAGTTGTCACGGTGGACCAAGCCGGCGCTGGTCGCGTTCTCCGACCAGGATCCGGTCTTTCCGTATCCGCAGGCCGGGCAGGCGTTTTGCGACCTCATCCCGTCGGCGGAGCAGCAGGTCAAGATCGAGGGTGCCTCACACTTCCTTCAGGAGGACCGCGGCGAACAACTGGCCCGGGAAGTGCTCACGCTGCTCGGCTGAGCCTCTGGCGGCGCCCGCAAGCTCCGTCAAGGAAAACCGCAGCGCCAGCGAAAAGACGCGCAGCGGAGCGTTCACCGTGGTGGCGGGGTGCCGAGCGCCGACCGACGAGCCGCGACCTTGACAGAAGCCCCTCCCCAGACGAGAGTGGACTAAGTAGTACATAATCGTTGATAGGGAGCGCGGGCATGGGTTTCTTGCAGAATGGCGAGAAGTTTCCGGAGTTAAAGATCGCCACCGTGGGCGGGGACACGTTGTCGATCCCGCAGGATCTGGCCGGGTCATATGGTGTCGTGTTGATCTACCGTGGGTCGTGGTGCCCCTACTGCAACGCACAGCTGGCGGCGTTCGGCCGGGCTCAGGACAAGCTTGCGGCGGTCAACGCCAAGGTGGTGGCGCTGTCCGTTGATGATGAGGCGAGCGCCGCCGAAACGGTCGACAAATACAAGCTCACCTTCCCGGTAGGGCATGACGCCGACGCGGACGCGGTCAGCGTCGCGATCGGCAGTTACACCAATCGCGAACCCAAGTATCTGCAATCGACTGGTTTCGTGTTGGACCCCGACGGCACGGTGATCACCGCGGTGTACTCCAGCGGGGCGATCGGTCGCCTGGTCCCCGACGACGTGGTCGGATTCCTGCGCTACATCCAGTCGGAGCACTGAGGCGTCGACAGTGACGCCTCGTCCATTCTCAGTCGCGGGTCGCCGGATGCTGCTCGCCGGCGGGAGAAGCGGAATCGGGCGCGAGTTGGCGATTTAGCTGGGCGCCCGGGCAATCGAAACGTCCCTTTCTGATCGCACGTCGCCACCGATCAGCTCGGCTCGCACCCGGTGGCTGGACGGCCCCCCGCAGGATTCGCCTCGCGCCGGCGCCGCACACAGCGACACTGCTGCGGATCCTACTGTACTGCAGAGTACAAGCGAGTGGGCCATGACCCCCGCCCCGAGGCATACATCGCGGATCCTGCTGTTGAACGATTCGATGTGGCCGTTGCGCCACGGCTGGCCGGGCGGGATGAAGTGCAGTACGACCCGGTCGCCGGCCATGGCCGCGCAGGCCAGTTCGGGGCCGTTGTCGCAGCGCAGCACGGCGGGGTAACCTCGCAGCTGCGCTGGGTGGTCGAGTTCGCCGGTGATGCAGCGCTCGACCAGGCCGCCGAGGCATTCGCGGGTGTGCTCGTCGACGATGGACACGATCTTGATGGGCCGCACGTCGGTGGTGGCGATCGAAGCCCGCCCACGTCCCGAGCCTGTGCTGTGGCGGATGTCACTCGATGTGCGCCAGCCGCGACTCCTTCGGCAGCGAATGTTTGAGTGTGAAACAGTCGCGGGCTGGCCAGCCGTCTGGGCGGACTTGCGGGCATCTCATGTCAGCTCCCCGGTTCGGACGCACCCCGATGACTGATCGCGCACCGATCGCCGCCTACGCCGTCGCTGAGCGCGCCCGTGGTTACTGACACATCGATCCGACCGGCCACCCCGACGAGACCGCCAGCGACGACCAGACCAGCGGCAGCCGGGACTGGCGTCGGTGCTCCCAGCCGTCGGCGGCTGCTCGCGCTGCTGGTGGTGATGTGCGCCTCCCTCGGCCTGGTCGTCGGGGCAAACAGCAGTCTTTCGGTCGCCCAGCCCGATATCGCGGCGGCGATCGGCGCGACGCAAACGCAACTGACCTGGGTGATCAACGCTTATGCACTGGCCTTCGCGGCGCTGCTCCTGCCGGCCGGCATCGCCGCCGACAAGTACGGGCGCCGGCTGGCGATGGTGGGCGGATTAGGCGTTTTCGCCGCGGCGAGCATTGCCAGCGGCTTCGTGACCGAGCCGCACCCATTGATCGGGTGGCGGGTGGTCGCCGGGCTTGGCGCGACCTTCGTCATGCCGGCCACCCTGTCGGTTTTGGTGGACACCTATCCCGAGGAACGCCGCGCCTTCGCGGTCTCGGTCTGGGCCGGGGTCACCGGGGCCGGCGCGCTGCTCGGAGTCCTGCTGTCCGGGGTGCTGCTGCACAGTTTCTGGTGGGGCAGTATCCAAGTCGTCTACGGGGTCGCGGCCGTCGCGCTGCTTCCTGCCGTTGCCCGGCTGGTCCCCAACGCGCGGGACACGGCCCTCTCGTTGGATCTTCGCGGCGGCACACTGGCCGCCCTCGGCCTTGCCGGTCTGGTCTACGGCGTCATCCAGGGCCCCGATCAGGGCTGGACAGCACCGCTTACCCTCACCGGCCTAGGCATCGGGGTTCTCGGCCTGGCGGCCTTCGTCGTCGCGGAGCGGCGCAGCCCCGCTCCGATGCTCGATGTCGCACTGTTCCGCCACCGGGGGCTCGCTGCCGGGAGCCTGCTCGTGCTGCTGCTGAGCCTGGCCGTGTTCGGTTTCTTCCTGCTCGGGCCGCAGTTTTTGCAGTTCGTGAATGGCTACGACCCGCTCGGCGCCGCGGTGCGCCTGCTGCCCTTCGCGGTCGGCATCGCCCCGGGCAGCCAACTGTCCCCTCGTCTCACCGCCCGCTACGGCGCTCGGTGGACCGGCTCGGTGGGCGCGGCGACGATGGCGGCGGGGCTGCTCGTCTTTGCGGTGACCGCCACTCAGTCCTACTGGTGCTTCGCGCTCGGGCTGGTGATCACCGCCTTCGGCATGGGAGTGGCCCTGACTGCGGGTACCACCCTGATCTTGCAGGGCCTGCCGGCCGACCGGCGGACGCTGAGCTCAGCGGTCAACGACGTCACACGAGAAGTAGGCAGCGCCATCGGCGCCGCAGTGCTGGGCAGCCTGCTCGTCAGCCTCTACGGTCACCGGATCGCGCCGGCATTGCACGGACTGCCGCCGGCGGCCGCCGAGGCGGCACGCCGGGGCATCGGCGGCGCCCTGGGCGTCGCGCTCTCCGCCGGCCCGCACGGTGACCGGCTGGTTGCCGCGGCGCAGGACAGCTTTACGCGCGGCTACCAGGGCGCCATGCTGGCCGGTGCTGCGGTCCTGCTCATGACCGCGGTCTTAATCGGCTTCCTGGCGCCGGCCACCGCGGGCCGCCACCGCGCTTCCCGGCGCCGGCCGGCCTGGACCGCCATCGCAGGAACCGGCCAGGCGGTGTCGCGGGCACGTGAAGGAATCGCTCGACCCGACGGCCGCGCACCCGACCCCAGTCTGCTGGCACGACACTGGTCACTCGCACCACGCTTTCAAATGTGTGCCGTCGAAGTACCGCCGCGCCGCTGGCCTGATGGGTCTGGATACCACCCCGGCGGCACTTGACCCAAGGCATTCATCCTTACGACCTCGCTTCATCGATCAATTAACCCCACCGCGGCGCGACTGGTTTATTTCCGCGGGGGTCGCGGTACAAAGCGGGGAGGTGCAGCGCGCGCGACGCTACGATCCGGATGAGCGAATAGCGCGGACAAGTCGGCGAAGTCAGATGTCTCAACGGTCATTCGCTAAGCGTCCACTGGCACGGGTCGGCCGAGTTGGAGGCGATGCAGATCGGCATAGACGCCGCCGAGGGCCAGCAACTCCTTGTGGGTGCCGTCTTCTGCGACCACGCCGTCCTTGATGACGATGATCTTGTCGGCGTTGCGCAGGGTGCTCAAGCGATGGGCGATGACGATGACCGTGCGACCCTCCATGAGCCGTTCCAGGGCCTCGATCACCAGCTCTTCGGACTCGGAATCCAATGCCGCGGTGGGCTCGTCGAGAATCAGAATGGGATTGTCGCGGATGAGCGCGCGGGCAATGCCGATGCGTTGGCGCTGACCGCCCGACAGGGTTGTACCGCGGTCACCCACCAGGCTGTCATAGCCCTGCGGCATGCGGGTGATGAACTCATCGGCGTTGGCCAGCGTGGCCGCTTCAACGATTTGCTCGTCGGTGGCGTCGGGGCGGCCGAAGGCGATGTTGTCGCGCACGGTTCCGCGCAGCAGCACGGTGTCCTGCAGCACAAAACCGATCTGGCCGCGGAGTCCGTGCAGCCGGTAATCGCAGATGTCCACCCCGTCGATCGTGATGGAGCCGGCGTCAAGTTCGCGGAAGCGCGGGATGAGGCTGACGACCGTGGATTTGCCGCTGCCGGTGGGCCCGACGATGCCCACCATTTGTCCCGGCCTCACCGTGAAGCTGATGTCACGTAACACGGGAACCGCGGGGTCATAGCCGAACACCACATGGTCGAAGACGATCTCACCTCTAAACCGGGGCGGATCTTGGGGAGCGGGACGCTCGGGGATCGTCTTGTCGGCGTCACACACCGCCAGGACACGCTCGAACGACACCGACACCTGCGCGATGGTGTTGGTCAGCTGGGTAAGCTCGCGTACCGGTTGGAAAAACTTTGCCAGGTATGCGAGGAAGACGGTCAGCGCGCCGGCGGTCATCGCGCCGGAGAGTATGAGCAGTGAACCGCGCCAGAGCACCAGGCCGGTGCACACCGCGATCGCTAGGCTGACCACCGGTGAGAGCAGCGACGACACTTTCCGAGCCTTGAGCCAGGCGGTCACGGTCTCCATGCTGGCCTGGCGTAGTTGCTGCGTCTGCTGCTTCTCGCGCCCGAACGCCTGCACCACTTGAATCGATTGCAGGCCCTCCTGCAAGGTGGCCAACAGATCCGACTGGCGGGTGCGCACCTCCTTCACCGCCATCCTGACGGCTTTGTTGACACGCCACACGAAGATTGCCAGCAGCGGTGTCACCCCGATAGCGATCAGAGCGAAATCCCAACGCAGCAGGAACATCACGACAATCATCCCGGCCACAGTCAGGGTGTCGGTGAAGATGTTGAGGGTGGAGGTCGACGCGAAGCTCTGGATGGTCTGAACGTCACCGGTGAGGGTGCTCAGGATGGTGCCGACCCGGTTGGTGTCGTAATACGCGAGCGAGAGTTCCTGCAGGTGGTTGTAGAGCCGCACGCGCAGATCGTTGCCGATGAACTGACTTAGACTCTCCGTGAAGTAGCTGGCGACGTACATCGCGGCGCCCGTCACCGCCGCGATCAGCACCGTCACGATGGCCGCGGCGGCAGCGATATGCACCCTGGTGTCGCCGCCCAACATCGGCAATAGCCAGCCAATCCAGTGCGGCGGAGGGCGCCTTCCCACCACGTTGTCGAGGACAACTTTCAGCGGCCAGGGCGCGGCCAGGCTCGTCGCGATCTGCACCAGGGTCGCGGCCAGGATGATGGTGATGCCACGGCGGCGCGGTCGGAGCAGCTCTTTGAGCAACGGCGGCACGGCAGGCTCTCCTCGTCTAGGCGGAGTACGACAAAGTCGACTCCGACGACCCCTTAGTGGTGAGCGGGTGCCCGTCCGTTACACCGGCTTTCGTGCAGGACCGGAGCCCCCTCCTCGGTCACCGCCCGATATTCGGTGCGACCTTGACGGCCTCGCGCAACGTCGCGTTGATGAGGTCTTCCAAACCCAGCGTACTGTGCAGCCCTCGCCCGCGACAGCGGCCAACTGGCCCTCTCGTTGACCGACAGGCCAGGTCCCCGTTGCCGCCCTCGGCCCGGACGCCCAGGCACGCCCATGCGAAGTTGATCTCGTCCAGCTGCTGATCATCTGCGGGTTCATCGACGAACACCAGCGGCGGCATGGGGTCGCACCGATCTGCCCGGCCTTGGCATTGCCGGGCATCCAGATCGCCCCGCGGACTACTGGGGCCATCGGACTTTTGCGACGATCTCGCCACAGCGATGCCGGCCACGCTAACGGCGTTCAACACTTCTGCACATCGAAGGGACGGACTGGACGCTGTCGGCGGCGCTCACGAGACCGGCACATACGTCACCGGGATGCGTACGCGCCATCTCGAAGCCCGCTAAGCCAGGCGGGAGATGACCGGCCGGGGTATGCCACTGCCTGTTCAAACGAATCCGTGCTAGACGCGACCGCAATTAGTGAGCTAACCGCGCCCATTTGGAAATGGCTCTGGCGCAGCCGCGCACCCATAATGACCCTATGGCCAGTACTGGACGGCAATCCTCGGAGCCGCTCGCTTCTGCCGATGGATCGCAGCAGGGCGGCCGGATCGTGGTCGGCGTCGACGGGTCGCAGGGGTCGTTGAGCGCTCTGCTGTGGGCGTTCGGGGAGGCACGGGCCCGCAAGATCCCTGTCCACGCGGTCTTTGCCTGGCAGTACTATCCAAGTTGGGTCGATCCCGGGTTAGGCAGCATGTTCCCGTTGGGTTATAGGCCGGGCGAGGGTGTACCTCCGGACGATTTCACTGACGCAGCTGCTTCGGTGAAAAAGCTGCTGGACGCCGCCGTCAGCCAGGCCATCGAATCCGACCCGGACTGCGCGACGGATCCGGTCCGAATCACGCAGGAGACGCTGGAAGGACATGCCGCCCAGGTGCTGCTCGACAGCGTAAGCGGATGCGACATGCTGGTGGTCGGTTCTCACGGGCACGGCGGATTCGTCGGGGCGATGCTCGGCTCGGTCAGCCAACACGTCGTGTCCCACTCGAGGTGTCCCGTGGTGGTCGTCCCCGCCCCGCAGCGGGCAGCGAAGGGCTAGAGCAGCCTCCGGTGTGTGGCTAGGCAGGTGGGCTTAGTCTCCGGAGATACCGGCAGTTCAGTTCGCCCAGTAGGGTTTCGAGGTCTGGCCGGATTGTTGGGTCGGGCACTGTTCTCGGACGGCTTGGGGCGGAGGGCCCCCGAGTAGCGGGGGTGTCGGCGGTACTGCATGAGTGACTATCCATGTCACGTCGTAGCCGATACGAGTCAACCGGGTCGTTTCGCGGCCTAGGCAGGAGCGTTGTCATGACGCGAAACGTCGTGGGTACCGGTTGTGATAGCACCCGGAGCGACACCGTCTCCGGCCTCCCTGACCAGAGTCTCGCTGTGCATTCTCACGATGCCGATTCAGTCCCAGGGCATCATCACCCGCGACAACGTCAGCGTTGCTGCGGGGACAGTCCCGCACTGGAAGCGCTAGCAGCGGTGTCGATCCTGCGGGAACACCTGCCCGAGTTGAAGATCCGCGTGGTCAACGTGATGAGGTTGCGGTCGGCCAGCGAGCACCCGCACGGACTGAGCGACCGCGACTACGACGCCCTGTTCACCGCCGACAAACACGTCGTCTTCGCCTTCCACGGGTACCCGACTCTCCACCGACGCACCTACTGGCGCACCAACCGCAACATGCACGGGCGCGGCTACAACGAAGAAGGAACCATCACCACCGCCTTCGACATGCGGGGCAGAACCGGCCGGACCGCTTTCACCTCGTCAGTGACGTCATCGACCGGCTCCCGCAGCTGGGTGCCACCAGCGAGTTCCTCAACCGCAACCACTGGAACAGCCTGTTCGAAGCCCGGGTGGTCATCGGCGACTTCAAACACGAACACAATCACTAACATGGGCATTCGGCCCTGGGTTACCGAACGCCAGCCGAGTACGCTGCGGCGTGCCGGCACACCCCGATGGCCTGCGCCATCTACTGAATCCAGACCCAAAAACACCCGGCTCTAAACGACTCAGCATCGGGGACCCGCCAGTCTGTTAGTTAAGGCCGTCGAGAATGTCGAGCACAGTGGTGGCGTCGGGTCGCCGGCGAAATTCATTGGTTTCATGCGCGCCGATGATGTGCAGGTTCTCGTCCACCACGATCAGGGTGGGCAGCACGGTGTCGGTGCCGACGTCACCCGGGGTTCCGGTGGGGACGCCGTCGAGCTCGACGATGCCCAGGATCGCGGCGGCGGTGAGGTCGGGGTCGGTGAGCCAGAGCATGTCGACATCGAAACGCCGGGCCAGCTCCTGGGAATCCCGCTGGGGCTGTGGGGAGATCATCACCGTGCGCACGCCCCGCGCGGCGAGCTGCTCGTATCCTTCTGCGAGACTGCGGATCTGGGTGGTGCAGAAGGGGCACCAGGCGCCGCGGTAGAAGAACAGTGCTGCGGGCTGGCCGCGCAGCTCGGTGGTGCTGAACGACCGGCCGTCGAGGGTTCGCAGCGTGAGCTCAGGAAGCAGGCTGCCGACCGTCAGCGCGTCGCTGGGGCGACGACCGAACGTCGCGAACCACGTCCGGAACACCGTGGACCCGGCCAGGCCTACCGTCGTGACGGATAGCATCGGGCCCGCCCGAGCGCCGACGAGGGCGGTGATGGCGGTGCCGACAGCGCTGCTCCACGCCAGTGAGGCCAGGCTGCTGGTGCGTCGAGGCCAGTTGCGCGGTACATGTGCGGCCACGACCGCGTGGGTGGCGGCAGCGGCGAGCCACCCCGGCCGGGTGGCGCCGCGACCGGCGGCCGCCCGCACGAGGGCATGTATCGCCAGCGCGGAGTTGGCCAGGAAGAAGGGCAGCGGGTAGTGCTTCTTGAGCCGGGGTAGCCGCTTGTCGAACCCGGCCCCATCGGTGCGCCGGACCATTAGGTGAGGCGGTGTTGACGTCACGACGAGGACCCGATGAAGTCGCGGACGAGGCGAGCCAACTCGCCGGGTTGGTCCAGCGGGATAAACGAGCCGCTGTCCTGAACGGTGACCAGTGTCGCTTTGGTGAAGGCGTCGCGGAGCCGCTCGGCGTAGCGCATCGGGAACACCCGGTCCCCGGGTGCCCAGGCGATCAGCGCCGGCCCGCCGAAGCCCGACAGTCGTGTCGCGGCGTCTAGGGTGAGTCGGTTGTCGATGTGTCGGGTGAAGTCGGTGACGTCGCGGCGCACCCCTCGGCTGGTCAGCACTGGCCGTGTCCACCCGCTGATCAGCTCGGCGGGGATCGGCCGCTTGTGCAGCAGGCCGAACCCGAGTCGTGAGTCCCGGATGGCGGGCACCCGGTAGGTCAGGGCCAGCACCGGGCCCAGCAGCCGGGCCCGGGCCGCCCGTTGCAGGTTCTTGAAGTCCGGCGGCAGCCAGTTGTCGTGGGAGTCGCAGTTGGTGAGCACGATCCGGCCGACCCGCTGCGGTCGTCGGGTGAGCAGCAGCTGGCTGATGGCGCCGCCGGTGTCGTTGGCCACGAGCGTCACGTCGTGCAGGTCCAGTCTGTCGAGGACGTCGGCCAGCACGTCGGCCACTCCGAGGGGGGTCGCCGCGGCACGGTCGCGCATCGGGGTGATGTGGGCACCCATCGGCAAGGTCGGCACCACACACCGGAACTGCCCCGACAGCTGCGTGACGACCGATCTCCAGATACTGCCGTCGACCAGCAGCCCGTGGACGAAAACGATGACCGGCCCGTCCGGGGGGCCGCTGTCCTCGTAGTAGATGGTGCCGACGGGTAGGTCGATGGTCGCCATGAGAATCTCCGATTCCAAATCATTTGACTGTCGGTATTTGACCAACTGAGAGTCAGTCAACCATTCCCCGCAGGGGCTCGTCAAATAGCGGTCGGTCACCGACCGACGGTCAGCGAGGAGTGTATGCTGCTCGCCATGGCCGTGGATCCCGGGAGCCGACGCAAGGAGTACGCCGAGCTCACGCGGACCGCGATCCTGGACGCCGCCGCGGAGCGTTTCGTCGCCGATGGCTACGCCGCAACGAGTATCGACGCGGTTGCTGCGGCGGCGCGGGTCTCCAAAGGCTCGGTGTATCACCACTTCAGCGACAAGTCCGAGCTCTTTGAGGCGGTCTTCGTCGCGATGGAGCAGCGGCTGCTGGCCGCGGTGACGGCGGCGCTGGCCACGATCGACGACCTGTGGGCGCTGATGGCGGCCGGCACCACGGTCTACCTCGAGTTCTGCTCCCAACCCGACTTCCGGCGCATCGCCCTGCAGGAAGCGCCGGTCGCGCTGGGCTGGACCCGGTGGCGCGCGATTGAGGAACGGTTCTTCCTCGGGCTGATCACCGCAGGTCTGGCGCGCATGGCGGAGGCGGGCCTGATCGCTATCCCGCCCGGGGACATCGCCGCGCGAATGCTGCTCGCGGCCCTCTCCGAAGCCGGCCTGGCCGTGGCCGCCGCCCCGGCCGACCAGCAAGCCGATGAACGGAACCACGCGGCGACAGTGGCCGAGGGCTTTTTGCGCTCGCTGGGTACGAAACCCCATCGACCCCGGAAGTCCCCGGGAGATCCGGCCAGGCCGACGAGTCAGCCCGGTGGTTGAGGCCGTTGGCCCTCGACGGTGCGGACCTTCGGCCGGCGTGCGCAGCGACCGAGGTTGGACGGACGGACTGGACGCTGTCGACGACGCTCATGAGACCACACAGACGTCACCGCCGGGATCCTGCACAACCGTACAAGTTCTAGGATCCGCCACGAAGATGAGAAAAACCCATCCGCCATTTTGGTGAGAATTCTGCAAACCTGCAGGTAGGGGCATCGCCATCCGCCACGCAGAATGAGAACCTAATGGGAACCGATCGGCGTGCCGTTGACGGCCCTGTGGCTGGTTTCCGGGGAGGCTGATCACCGAGCCGCCGGCTGGTGAGCACTGTGAGAACCTGTGGCGTTGGTCGACTTCTAGCAGCCGGTTGAGCCCACAGTTTTAGGACCGAATCTGTCCGCTCTGAGTAGCTCACTGACGGTGACGGTTTGATTCAGGACGGACGGGATGTGGATTTGATCCCGAATAATAGCCTCCTCGGCTACATCCCACCCGAGGAATACGAAGCCACCTTCCCGGGTCGCGTGAGATAGGAGCACGGTGATGCATGACGTGAACTGGTGGTTGATGGCGTTGAGCTTTGTGCTGGGGCTGTTGTTCACGTTCGCCTTCACGATTCGACGGGTCAAACGTGAAGTGCCAGAGACCGCGGCGTTCGCGGGTAGGGGCCCCGGACCGGGCGCCGGAGGTGCTGCGGCGACAGCGGGCGCTGCGGGCGCGGGTGGAGTGGCCGCGGCGAAGTTCGCCGGCCGGGAACGCGGTTCGGAATCGCAGACAACGAGGATGCGGGCGGCGGGCGCCGAGCCCTACGGTGTGGGTTCGGCGAGGGCCGCCGCTGACGGTAGCGGGCCGTCGGGGTGGACGGTGAAGGGCAACGAGGATTCGATGCTCTACCACACCCCCGACAGCCCGTACTATGCGGAGACCGTCGCTGACGTCATCTGGTTCAGGGACAAGGAATCGGCTGAACGGGCAGGGTTTTCGCACTGGCACAAGGGCCGACCGCGTGGTCGAGGGACCGAGTTCGCCGAGGTTGTTGAGCCCGGACCGTATGGCGTGGGTTCGGCCAGGGGCGCCGCTGACGGTAGCGGGCCGTTGGGGTGGACGGTGAAGGGCAACGAGAATTCGATGCTCTACCACACCCCCGACAGCCCGTACTATGCGGAGACCGTCGCTGACGTCATCTGGTTCAGGGACGAGGAATCGGCTGAACGGGCAGGGTTTTCGCACTGGCACGAGGGCGGCAGAACCAGATAGCGCCAACTCCAGCCCACAGCCCGAGTGTGATGCCTCGAACGCGGGAGAACCGTTCGAAGACCACTCTCCTCGGGCACGCCGATGCGGTCGTCGACGGCGATCGCCATCTCGGCCCGCCCACTGACCGCCGACAGCTCGACTCGGGTCGCACTGCCATGCTTGACGGGCTTTGACGATCGCGTTGTCCACGGTCAGCCGCAGCCGGCCGGCAAAACCGAGGATGATCACCTTCGGCCACGGCACCAGCGAGACGTCCAGGTCCGGGATCATCCAACCGGTGACACAGCAGTTAGCCGCGGGCCATCGCCTCGAGCCGGGCGATCCGCTCGGCCACCAGAGAACAGCTTGCCGATCCGTCCCCAGACGGGAACAGGTTCGCGATCCACAGTTCTGATATTGCTCGCGTACGTCGAGGGCGCTTGATTTAGGGTATAAAGACTCTCCATGCTTTGGATCTACGATATTCCCACGCCGCTGTTCGGGCTGCTCTGCGTGGTCGCGTTCGCGATTTTGGGCATTGTCGGCTACTACGTGACGAAGCCGATCGTTCGCATGCTCATGGGCCCACCGCCCGGACATAACGAAGGCGTCGACGTGATCATCGGTGCGGTCACGCTCCTCTACGGCCTGATCCTCGCACTGATCGCCGTCGCCGTCTGGGAACAATTTTCGACGGCCGACACTACGGTAAGCCAGGAAGCGTCGACCCTGCGCAGCTTGTACCGCGATGTTGAAATGTACCCCGAACCCGACCGATCCACGCTCACAACGCCGCTTCGTGACTACACCAAGAATGTGATCGATAACGAGTGGCCTGCGCAACAACGCGGCATCGTCCCGAGCACAAACGACCAAATTTCCGCGTTCGAGACGGCGCTGTATGCCTTCAATCCAAAATCAGAAGGCGAAAAGCTGATCCACGAATCGACGATCGGCGAGTTCAACAAGTTCATCGAACTCCGCAACCAGCGGCTGCACACCGTTACGCAAGGGATTCCAAGTTCGCTCTGGGCGATCATCTTGATTGGGGCGGTCCTCACGATCGTGAGTACGTACTTCCTGCAGCTCGAACGCGTGCGGGCCCAGCTGACGATGACCAGCTTCATCTCGGTCCTGATCGCCATCGTCATTTTCATCACCGCAGTTATGGACCACCCGTTCCGCGGGGGGTTTAGCGTGGGCTCGGACGCGTTTCAGACCACCTACGATCGGATGACCGGCCACTAGCCCGCGACCCGGTAGCTCGTCGCAGCAGCGGGGTGAACGGCATGGCGTCCCACCCGCCCTGGAAGGGGAGCAGCGGAGTCCAACAAGTAATGGCGCCCGCGACCGCAGGAGGATCTCGGGGATAACATCTGCGCAGTTCGGGCGGAATGGGAGGCTCCGATGAGTGTCATCACCGCGTTGGCGCGCGCGGCGGCAGGCGTGCTCGTGGCCGCATGTGCGTTCGCGACACGGGCACACGCCGGCGATGGTGGGCCGGACGTGCCGCTCGACGAGCCCCCCGCGCCGGCGTTGGCCGGTACTTCCTGGCGCTTCGTGGAGATCATGGGAGAGGCCCCTCCCGCCTCCGTCGAGGCGACGCTTGAATTGTCGGGCGACGGTGCGGCGACGGGCGTGTCGGGCTGCAACCACTTCGTCGGGCGCTATGTGTCGGCCGGCGCCGATCTCTCTTTCCCCGGCATGGCCTCGACGAAGATGTGGTGCCAACCGGAGGTCATGACGGTGGAGATGGCCGTGCAGACGGCCCTCAACCGCACCCGCCACGTGGCCGCCGCACCGGGCGAACTGGATCTCCTGGCCTCGGATGGCACGGTGCTGGCGCGTCTGATACCGGCGACGCCACCGCTGTCGCCGGTAGCGGAACCAGTAGAGCCCTAGCGCCATCGGCGTCCCACCACGCGTTGAACGGGTAGACGTTTGGTGTGTCCGACGCCTCCTCAAGGCGGTCCCGGATGACTTGATCAGCGGCCTCATCGCCTGGTTCGCACTGCGAAACAACCCGTAGGCATCGGCCATTCTTGAGCGGCATCTGAACTACATCCCCGATGTGGTTGCTGAGTGCGAGCGGGCAGTGCGAAGCTCACCAACGTGGTCCTGCGGTTTAGCGACCGGATCGATCGCGTGATCCTCGACGTCGGCGGCGACCACGTTGAGGACTATGAGGCGCAGATGAAGATCGCCCTCGCCAAGCAGTAACCGCCAACGGGGACGGGGCAGCGCGCGGTGGATGTCAAAGAAATCGCCCTTGTGACGTTCCAGATCAGTGTGGTGTGCACGGTAATGGGCTTTGGGCTCAAGGCGACGTTCGCAGACCTGCTCTATCTGCTTCGCCTGCCCAGCCTGCTGGCGCGCTCGCTGATGGCTGTCTTTGTCGTGATGCCGGCGCTGGTCGTCGCGCTCGACCGTGGCTTCGACTTTCCACCGACTGTGGAGATCGCCTTGGTTGCGCTGGCCATTTCCCCGCTGCCGCCGCGGCTCCCGGCCAGAGAGTCCAAAGCGGGTGGACACCATTCGTATGGGTTGGGATTGATGGTGCTGTTGGCAGTGCTGTCCGTAGGGCTCGTCCCGCTGGCCGCGCAGGTCCTCGGCGAGTACTTCGGGCATCACTATGCCGTGGCGCCCGCGGCGATAGCGCGCGTCATCGGGACAACGGTCCTCGCGCCGTTGGCTGTCGGGGTCGTTGTTCGTCTGGCGGCACCCGGGGTCGCCGAAACAATCGCGAACCCGGTCGCCGTCGCGGCCAAGGTCATCATGTCGCTTGCGGCGCTCGCGCTACTGATCGTCGCCGCGCCGGCGCTGTGGCAGCTCCTCGGCGACGGAACGATCCTCGCCATCGTCGCCTTCTTGGTGGTGGGGTTCGCCGTCGGCCACGTGTTTGGTGGTCCCGAGCCTGGCCATGCAGCGGTGCTGGCGTTCTCGACCGCGTGCCGTCACCCCGGGATCGCTTTGTCGATCGCGGCCACCAACTTTCCCGACCAGCGCTTTGGCGCCACAATCCTGCTCTACTTGATCACCAGCTTCGTGCTCGGTCTTGCCTACACCGCATGGCAACGCCGACGAGCGGCACGAACAGAAGCCGGCTAACGAAACGGGCCTTCGCCTCCCAGTGGGGAGCGCTCGCTGTTACTGACTGCGGTGTCTCGCGCGCGGGATCGCGATTTGCGTCGTGCCGTTCAACACTCCGTCGGCAGCGGCATAGTTCGCGACGACCGGCTCTCCGCCTAGATCCGGCCGCCGGGGAACATCGTCTTGACGGCCTCGGTGATTGTGTTGCGCGCGCTGCTGTCGTCGGTCGGTTGGCGGGATTCGATCACCATGACGTAGCGGTACTGGGCCCCGATCACGCCGGTGGACAGGTGCATCCAGTCGTCGCCGATGCAGCACATCCAACCCTGTTTGACCGCGACCGGCTCGGCGTAGAGGCCATCCGGGATGCCGAACCGCTGCGGGTAGCCGTCGTCGCCCTGCGCCGTGGCCCGCGCCAGGTCGTTGAAAATGATGGCCGCCTGATCCGGCGGCAGTCCGCCCTTGGCGTCCAGCAGCATGCTGTAGTACTGCACCAGATCGGCCGCGGTGGTCATGGTGTTCCACCACAGCCCGTCACTGCCCGGCCGCGTCGACCGCAGCCCGTAGCGCGACGCCACCCGCGCCACGATCGCGTCTCCGCCGCCACGTTCCTAAAACCGTTCTCCCGCATCATCATCCCCAGGACTGCAACATCACGTCGAGGGCCTGGCGGTCGTCGGGCGACAGCGGAATCTGTCCGGTGGACGACTGGTACAACAGGTCGTCGGCGATCAACAGTTTCGCGACCGACGCCGTCGCGATCGCGGTGTTGTTGCCGTTGGACACCGTCTGGTCGGTGACCCGATCGAGCACCAGCACCGAGATGTCGGCGCCGTCGCCGTCTCAACAGACCCGTGATGTCGGCCTGCGGACCGCTACAGCCTTGGCGGGAGCGCTTGCGCTTGTTATGGGCGCGGCTCTTGGGCATACTCGGACGCGGACCCGCGCCTCACTCCCGCTGGCCAGACGGTTCCCGCCGCGGTCCGCCTATCGTGCCGAGTGAGAACGCACTCACGCGCAGGACGGTTTGCCGTTGACGGCGCAGGCGGCAGCGCCGCCTTTGCCCCCGGAAGTTCCCTCGGGATCAGTCAATGCCCGGCCACGAGCCGGCGGTGCAGCCCCCGCTGCGGGTTCTGAACAAAAGCGACGGCGACCTCGGCGGCGGTCTCTCCTGACCATTTCGACGGACGTGCAGTAACAGTGTGAGAGTCTGCGTTGGTGAGCGATGAGGCAGTCACCAAGCGTCCGAACATCCTGATCATCTGGGGCGATGACGTCGGGATGTGGAACATCTCGGCGTATCACCGGGGCATGATGGGCGGTTCGACGCCCAACATCGACCGCGTTGCCAATGAGGGCATGATCTTCATGGATCACTATGCCGAAGCGTCCTGCACGGCCGGTCGGGCGGCCTTCATTACCGGCCAGTACCCGATCCGGGTGGGGTTGGCGACGGTCGGGTTGCCCGGGTCGGAGATCGGTCTGCAGCCCGAGGACCCGACGCTGGCCGAGATGCTCAAGCCGCTGGGCTATGCGACCGGCCAGTTCGGCAAGAACCACCTGGGCGATCGCGACGAGCACTTGCCGACGATGCACGGTTTCGACGAGTTCTTCGGGATTCTCTACCATCTGAACGCCGGCGAGTACGCCGAGCAGTACGACTTTCCGAAGAACCCGGAGATCATCAAGCAGTTCGGTTTTGGGCAGCGCGGTGTGGTGCATTGTTGGGCCAACGGTGACGGAACGCAGCGGGTGCAGGACACCGGACCATTCGTTCAGGAGCGGCAGCGCACGCTTGATCGTGAATTCCTTGACGAGTCCAAGCGGTTCATCCGCGACGCGGTAGCCGCCGACACGCCGTTCTTTGTGTGGCACAACTCAACTCGGATGCACTACCGCACCAACTTGTCGCCGGAGTATGAGGGCAAGAGCGGTTACGGGATTTACGCCGACGGCATGATGGAGATGGACGACCACGTCGGCGAGCTGCTGGACCTGCTCGATGAGGTTGGTGTCGCAGAGAACACGCTGGTGATGTGGGCCACCGACAACGGCGCGGCGTGCAACAGTTGGCCCGATGGCGGCAATCATCCCTTCGCCCACGAGAAGGCCGTTGGCGGCTTCGAAGGCGGATTCCGCGTTCCGGTGGTCATCCGGTGGCCGGGTGTGGTCCCGGCCGGGGTTGCCACCGGGAGTTCATGGCGATGCAGGACTGGATCCCGACGATCATGTCGATGCTCGGCCAGCCCGATCTGGGTGAGCGACTGCTGCACGGCACGACGATCGGGGAGCGCGAGTACCGGGTCCATCTCGACGGCGTCGACCAGTCCGAGCTGGTCACCGGCGCCGGTCCGTCGAAGCGTCGGGAGTTCTACTACTTCACCGAGACCGTCCTGCACGGGCTGCGATACGGGGACTGGAAGGTGCTGTTCAAGACCCAGGACCGCTGGTTCAACGGCATCCAGCAGAATTTCGTCACGCCGTTGATCACCAATCTGAAGGTTGATCCGTTCGAACGCTTCCACGTCGCCCGCGGGTTCGATGAGTGGCAGGAGAACCACGCCTGGCTCTACGGGCCGGTCGGGGTGCAGGTCGAGCGGTTCTTGTCGACGTTTCGCGACTATCCGGCCCGTCAGCGAAGCTTCGACCTTCCCATCGATGAGCTGATGAACCAGCTGAATCCCGCCCGCACCCGTTAGGAGAACACCGTGGCACTGACCGAGTATCAGCCGGGCACCACGTTCCCGGGAACGATCGGCCGCACCCCCGACGAGTCCACACCGGCCTGGCCGGCGCCGACCCGGGCTCCCGACGGCGCCCCCAACGTGCTGTTCATCGTCATCGACGACATGGGCTTCGGCCACCTCGGCTGTTACGGCAGTCCGATCGCGACACCGAACATCGACGCGCTGGCCGCCGACGGGCTGGTGTTCTCCAACATGCACACCACCGCGCTGTGCTCGCCATCGCGCTCGTGCATCCTCACCGGCCGCAACCACCACTCCAACCACCTGGCGTGCCTGACCAACGGGTCCACCGGCTATCCGGGATCGGACGGCTACATCCCGTTCGAGAACGGATTCCTCTCCGAGATCCTGCGCGGCCGTGGCTACAACACCTACTGCGTGGGCAAGTGGCACCTGGCGCCGGAGGAGACGATGACCGCCGCCGGGCCGTATGACCGGTGGCCGCTGGGCCGCGGCTTCGAGCGCTACTACGGGTTCCTCGGCGGCGACACCCACCAGTACTACCCCGAACTGGTGCGCGACAACTCCCAGACCGAACCCGAGACCACCCCGGAGCAGGGTTATCACCTCACCCCGGATCTGGTGGAGAGGGCCACGGCGATGATCGCCGACGCCAAACAGGTCGCGCCCAACAAGCCGTTCTTCCTGTATTTCGCGCCGGGAGCCATGCATTCGCCGCACCACGTGCCGAAGAAGTGGGCCGACCGGTACGCCGGGAGGTTCGACGCCGGGTGGGACGCCTACCGCGCCGAGGTTTTCGCCAGGCAGAAGAAGCTCGGCCTGGTGCCGCCGGACACCGAACTGTCCCGCCACGATCCCGACGTGCAGGACTGGGACTCCCTGTCCGCTGACGAGCGTCGCCTCTACGCGCGGATGATGGAAGTCTTCGCCGGGTTCCTCGAGCACACCGACCACTACCTCGGTGAGCTGGTCGGATTCCTCAAAGAGATCGGCGAGTACGACAACACGCTGATCATGCTGATCTCCGACAACGGGTCCAGCGCCGAGGGCGGACCGACCGGCTCGATCAACGAGTGCCGGTTCTTCAACAACGTGGCCGACACCGTGGAGGAGGGCCTGGCCCACATCGACGAGATCGGTGGCCCGACGGTGTTCAACCACTTTGCGTGGGGCTGGACGCACGCGGGCAACACCCCGTTCCGGCGCTGGAAACGCGAAACCTACCGCGGCGGAACGACCGATCCGTTCATCGTGTCCTGGCCGGCGGGCATCACCGCCCGCGGCGAGATCCGCGCCCAGTACGCCCACATCATCGACATGGTGCCCACCGTCCTGGACGCGTTGGGCATCGATGCGCCCCGGGCGATCGCCGGGGTGACGCAGTCCCCGATCGAGGGTGTCAGCTTCGCGCACACCTTCGACGACACCGCCGCGCCGACTCGCCGCAGCACCCAGTATTTCGAGATGCTGGGACACCGCTCGCTCTACCACGACGGCTGGCGCGCGGTCTGCCCCTGGCCCGGAACGTCGTTCGCCGAATCAGAGCACAAGTTTGGGGACGCCATCACCGCCGACATGCTGACCGACCTCGACGCGACCGGCTGGGAGCTCTACCACGTCGCCCAGGACGTCGCGGAGACGACGAACCTCGCCGACCAGGAACGCGCCCGGCTGATCGCGATGATCAGCATGTGGTACACCGAGGCGGGCAAGTACAACGTGCTGCCCATCGACAGCCGCGGCGTTACCCGCATCGCCGACGAGCGCCCGCAAATCGCGGCGAGCCGCGACCGTTACGTGCTGTACCCGGGGACACAGTCCATTCCGGCCGCGGCGGCGCCGAAAATCCTGAACCGGCCGTACTCGATCACCGCGGAAGTCGAAACGACCGACGGTACCGAGGGTGTGCTGCTCAGTATGGGCGGCTATGACGGCGGCATTACCTTCTACATCCAGGACGGTCTGCTGTGCTTCGCGCACAACTACGTCGCCAAAGACATCTACTACGTCAAATCACCGACCCCGGTACCGACTGGGCGGCATTTCCTGAGCATAGAGTTCACCCCGACCGGTGAACCGGACATCAAGCACGGCAAAGGAACCCCCGGACGGGTCGCCCTGTTCGCCGACGGCGCCGAGGTGGGCAGCGGGGACCTGCCGGTGACCACCCCGATCCGGCTGGCCCAGGGTGGCGCGATGCTCGTCGGCGCCGACACCGGCGCGCCGGTCAGCCCAGACTACACACCGCCGTTCCGATTCACCGGCCGCATCCACCGGGTGATCGTCGACGTCAGCGGCGAGCGCGTCGAAGACTACGAGGCACAGATGAGGATTGCGCTCGCCAAGCAGTAGTCGCCATGGATTCTGAACATCGGGCCACCCGCTGTTCCAGATCAGCCCGGCGGCGGCGACCCGCAATGACAGCGCGCCCGGTAAGAACCGGCAGGGATGGGCCGGGCAGCGATGGACTCGTGCCGCCCTGCGCCGCTTTCCGACCCGCTCAACCCTCCCCAGGCCCCGAACCCGACAGCTATGCTGCTAAAGGCCTGTGGCCGTGGATATTTGGACCATAGACGAAACACCGGCGCTTACAGCACCCGATGAGCGCGGCTGAATCTGAGCTGCCCGCCGACGGTCATCTGCTAACCAGATGTCGGTGTGACACCAGACAGTGCCAACGTGCCGAATGCGAAGCCGCCTACATCGCAAGGGGCGGTCAAGCAGAGGCCAACTCACGCTCTAAAGGCGAGTTCTGCACAACCGTATGGTTATAGGATCCGCCACCAAGATGAGAACAACCCGTCCGCCATTTTGATGAGAATTATGCAGAACCGCAGGTAGGAGAGTCGCGATCCGCCATTTGGGATGAGAACCTACATCTCAGCAGAACTAGCTTCGCCTTTTGCCCTCCCGCGAGACGCACACGAACCATGGCAAGTCGATGGCGCTTTGGTGTGAAGTGCTGGTCGAGGTTAAGACAGCCGGTATTAATCCGGGTGAAGCCAGGGTCCTTCAGGGCGTATTCCACGAGATCATCCTGGCGACGTTTCCGTCCGGGCAGGGCCAGTGATCTGGCCGGTGTCGTCACCGAGGTCGGCCCTGGCGTCCAGCGGACCTGTAGCCGTGGCCCGCGCCGCGCCGGCCGGTGATTCCTCTCGACGGGAGGGGGCGTTCGCTACGGCGCGTACCGGTGGCTGGGCTGGGCGGTGCCGGTGGTGGCGCGGCGTTGCTGTCGATCCAGCACTTGGCCGAGGTCCAGCGAGCTTGCTGCGTTTGGCGGCCGGGGTGGTCGTCACGCCGCGACGTTCGGAGACCGTGTTCTACGCCGGCAACGCGCTGAGCACCACGCTACCCGGCGGCCCCGCGGTATCGGCCAGGTTCATACGGCGGCAGCAGCGCACCTGGGGTGCCTTACGGCTGGTCGCCGCGTGACAACTGGTGGTGTCGGGTGTGTTGCAGGTGGCGGGGGGCCTCGCGGGACGGGATCGGTGAACCGCGGTGGCTGTTGTTCGGCGCGCCAATAGTGACCGGCGATCCCGGTTGGGCCGCACAATGGCCGAACCGGTGGGGATCCATACGCTTTTCGCAGTACACGCCGGTGGAGGTGCTCATGGTGACCGCACCCGGCATCGCCTGCGGGATGGGTCCGTGGTGCGGTGGCGTGATATCGGGATCAGGCGCCTGAGTTTTTGCGATGGAGGTAAGCCATGTCACGGACAATTCAATCGGTAGCCGTGTTGGGGGGCGGGCTGATGGGCGCGGGTATCGCGGAATCGGTATCGCTGGCCGGGTTTCCGGTGGTGATTCGGGAGTTGCCCGAGTTCACGGCGGCCGCGCGCAGCCGGCTGGAGCGCTCGCTGGACGGCGCGGTGAAACGGGGGAAGCTCGACGCTGACGATCGAGCTGCCGCACTGGCCAGGGTCACTTTCACCAGCGAACTCAAAGATGTCGCCGGCAGCGACCTGGTCATCGAGGCGGTCCCCGAGAATCTCGGTCTGAAGATCTCGATCATGAAGGAGCTCAACGAGATCGTCAGCCACGACACCGTCCTGGCCTCGAACACGTCCTCCATCCCGATCGCCGAACTCGCCAGCGTGGTCGCCAATCCCGCCCGCGTGCTCGGCCTGCACTTCTTCTCGCCGGTGCCGGTGATGAAGTTGGTCGAGATCGTGCGTGCGCTTGACACCGCCGACGAGACGGTCGCACTGGCGCAGGAGTTCGTCGCGCGGCTCGGTAAGCGTTCTATCGAGACGAAGGATCGCGCCGGGTTCATCGTGAACTTCTTGCTGACGCCTTATTTGATCGGCGCGGTCCGCATGTACGAGGAAGGCTTTGCCACCCGTGAGGACATCGACACAGGGATGAAGCTGGGCGCCGGTCATCCGATGGGACCGCTGGAATTGTGCGACTTCATCGGGCTGGACATCCTGCAGGCGGTGTGCGAGTCGCTTTTCGATGAGTTCAGGCGAGACGCGTACGCTGCGCCACCGCTGATGAAACGCATGGTCGCGGCGGGTCGCTTGGGCCGCAAGTCCGGTCGGGGTTTCTATGAATACACCCGTTAGCCCGCCGGTCTGGGTGACACCCGGTGGTGGGCGGCCTATCCGGGTGGCCGGGATCCGTTGTCGGCGCGGCTGTTGAGCCATGCGAGCGCTTCTTGGCGGCTTTCGTAGATGTGGGGGGCGAGTCCGCGCTGGGAGAGGTGTCCAGCGAGCTTGAGCCGCATGAAGGAGCTGGTGGTGTACCGGGTGACGCTCTCGTAATGGCGTTCTGCGATGCCGCGGACGGCGGAGACGTACGCGTCGGCGAGGTCGGGGGCAAGATAGAGGTTGTCGTAGTTGACCACGACGTGCACCTTCTTACCGATCGCGGCCAGCCTTTTCTCGACCTCGGCGGTGATGGCTTCCACCTGGGCCGCTGTCTGTACCGATAGGCCCTCCAGGTTGAGGAAGAAAATGTTGCGGTCGGCGTCGTAGCCGAAGCGCGCTTCCAGCGGCACGGTGAGCAGATCGTCTTTGAGCCTCATCGGCTCGTTACGGAAGAGCCTCTCGTCCATCAGCTTCGGCTCATCTCTGATGATCGGGGTGAATCCGACATGGGCCAGGACATCGTTGTGCAGATCGATACCGGGGGCGATCTCGATGAGTTCCAGGCCCTCGGGCGCCAGCCGGAACACGCAGCGTTCGGTCACGTAGAGCACCGGCTGTCCGGTTGCCGCGGCGTATTGCGCGCTGAAGGTGCGTTGCTCGACCTTGTCAAGGAATTTGGGGGCGGCGACGCCGTCGGTGACGACGATGTGTCCATCGACGACACGGGTGCGGCACGGTGCCAGAAACGTTCCCAGAAACACCACCTTCTTGGCGTTTTGGCTGATGTTGATGAACCCGCCGGATCCGGCGAGCTTGGGCCCGAACCGGCTGACGTTGACGTTTCCGGACCCGTCGGCCTGCGCCATGCCCAGAAACGCCGCGTCAAGGCCGCCGCCGTCGTAGAAGTCGAACTGGGCGGGCTGGTCCAGGATGGCGTCACCGTTGATCGCCGAACCGAAATCCCGCCCGCCGGCCGGCATTCCCCCGATCACCCCGGGTTCGGCGGTCAGCACGATGTAGGTGAGGATATGCTCCTCGGCGGCCACGCTGGCGATGCCTTCGGGCATGCCGATGCCCAGGTTGACCACCGCGTTGGGCCGCAACTCCATCGCCGCGCGCCGGGCGATCACCTTGCGCTCGGACAATCCGAGCGGGGGAATCAACGACAAGGGCACGCGCAGCTCCCCGCTCATCGCGGGCGAATACTGGGTGCCCCAGGTCTGGGTGTGATGCTCGGGCGTGGACACCACCACGCAGTCGACGAGCACGCCCGGAATCTTCACCTCCTTGGGACTGAGCACTCCCACGTCGGCGATGCGTTCCACCTGGACGATCACCAGGCCGCCGGCGTTGTGGACCGCCATGGCAACGGCGAGGGACTCGAGGAACAGCGCCTCGTGTTCCATGGTGATGTTGCCGTTGGGGTCGGCGGTGGTGCCGCGCAGGAACGCCACATCCAGCCGCTCGAACGCCTTGTAGAACAGGTATTCCTGGCCGCCGATGGACATCAGTTCGACACGGTCCTCGGTGGTCTTGTCGTTGATTTTCCCGCCGCCGTTGCGCGGGTCGACGAACGTGTCGAGGCCGACCCGGGTGAGTAGCCCCGGCTTACCGGCGGCGCTGTCGCGGAACAGTTGGGCGATCACCCCCTGCGGCAGGTTGTAGGCCTCGATCTTGTTGTCGACCGCCATCTTGCCGAGCTCACCCGACATCCCCCAGTGCCCGCCGATGGCGCGCTTGAGCAGGCCCTCGTAGCACAGGCGGTCAAACCCGCGCCCTTCCCGGTTGCCTTGCGCGACGGTGAACGTCAACGTCAGATCCGTCGGCGCGCCGGTCTGCAGGAATCGCACCTCCAGCGCCAGGGTGAGCTCCTCGGCGAAGCATTGTCCGGCAAAACCCTCCGCCACGATGGTGTCGCCATCCCGGATCAACGCCACGGCCTCCGCGGCGGTCACGATTTTGTCCGGGGCGGTCAGGCCGGACAACGAATCGGCGGGAAACTCCATCTGTCTCATCTCCTCTTCGGTGTCGCGTCACCGCCGCAGACCCATCCCCGAGCCCACCGGGGCCCAGCAGGTGCCGTGCAGACGTCGCGGATCAGGTGAAGGCGCTCAAGCCCGTGATGTCCCGGCCGACGAGCAGGGTTTGGATTGTCTCTGTTCCCTCATAGGTGTAGATGGTTTCGATGTCGGTCATGTGGCGGATGACGTGGTTCTCCAGCAGAATGCCGTTGCCGCCCAACAGATTGCGCGCCTCGGCGAGCACCTGGCGGGCCTTGACGGTGTTGTTGAGCTTGCCCAGCGCCGCGATCGTGTCGGAGAGCTCCTCGGTGTCATCCAGACGCCCGATGCGCAAGCAGTACAGCTGCATGGCCGTGATCTCGCAGAGCATCTGGACCAGCTTTTCCTGCACGATCTGGAACCGCGCCAGCGGCCTGCCGAACTGGGTGCGCTGCTGGGCGTAGCTCAGCGCGGCGTCGTAACCGGCCACCGCGTGGCCGAGTGCTGACCAGGCGCACGTGGCGCGGGTAGCCTTGAGCACTCGGCCGGTGTCCTTGAAGCTGTATGCCCCGGGGAGGCGGTTGTCCACTGGCACCCGCACATCGATCAGGTCGATATCGGCTTGCCACAGCGCACGCAGCGAGCCCTTCCCCTCGATCACGCGGGCCTCATACCCGGGCGTCCCCTTCTCCACCAGGAAACCCTTGACCTGCAGATCCTCGGCGTCGCGAGCCCAGACCACCACCACGTCGGCCAGCGTGCCATTGCCGATCCAGCGCTTGGCGCCGTTGATCACATACTCATCTCCGACGCGGCGCGCCTCGGTCTCAAGCGACACCGAGTCCGAGCCGTGCCGCGGCTCGGTCAACGCGAACGCGCCCAGCTTCTCACCACGCGCCATCGCCGGCAGCCAGCGTTGCTTCTGCTCTTCGGAGCCCAGCAGGTGGATTGAGCGCATCGCCAGGCCAGCCTGTACCCCCACGAAGGTGCCCACGCTGCCGTCGCCGCGGTGGAGTTCCATCGTGATCAACCCGGCAGCCGTGGCGCTCATCGGCGGGCAACCGTAGCCCTGCAGGCCGTCGCCAATCAAACCCAACTCACCGAGGCGCCGACACAGCTCCAGGGGCACCTCGGCGCGCTCCCAGAAGCCGTTGATCACCGGCAGCACTTCCTCGTCAACGAACCGACGTGCCCGCTCCAGATACCCCCGCTCGTCCGGGGTGAGGTTCTCCTTGAGCAGAAAATAATCGGTGCCGAGCGCCTTACCGATATTCGGGTAGACCGGCCTCGAAGAGGTCGCCGGGTCGGTGGCGGTCATATGTGCCTGCCTTCCGTGGGAGAGTGCCTGGGCTTTATACGGTTGCGGGTTTCGCGCGGACCCGGCAGCATCGAAGCGCAGCCGCGTACCGGTTGTCACACTTCATTTTGCGCCCCCCACCCGTGACGGCGCTGCTCATCGGCACAAATCAGCACCGCATCCCAGACGCCCACCCACAACGGTCACGCGCATCTGCGGCCACGCACGCCCGGTCAGTCCAGCCGGTCGCGCCACGCCCAGGCGCCCAATGCCAGCGCGGCAACCGATTACCGACCTACCCGCCCGCTCTAGTCGGTTTCGGAGTCCAAAAACGGCTGCTCGCCTGTCCGGGTTCCAGTGCGTGGGAGCCCGCTGGTGGTTGTTGCCGTACCCGTATCACGCTTTCACTGCATTCTTCTGAACATCTCGATAATCGGCGCCAGCTCGGCGGCATTGCTAATCAGATCCACATGTCCGCCGGAGTGCAGGTGCAAGGTGGAGTGGGGCAGCAGCCGATGCAGAATCCTGGCGTTCGCCAGCGGCACGACTGGGTCGTCAAGCCCCGCGACGACCAGCGTCCGTTGCCGGACCAGCGGCAATGCAAAGATGCTTGTCCACACCGGACCGGCGAGCAGCTGATGCAGATACCCAACGCGGGAGCCGGCCATCAGCTGACGGTCGAACAACCGCTTGATGACCAGCGGGTCGGTGCGGACCGTCCCACCGTAAAGGTCACCGGCGATCGAGGCCGCGTACTGGTGGTCAAGGAACCGGCGCGGTGTCAGCATTTTGGCCAGCACGTGCGGTTTCCCTGGCACCATGACAATGCCGGTCCCGGTCGAGACCAGGATCAGCCGCCGACAATAGCGTGGATTCTGGAAAGCGAACTGCTGAGCAAGAGCGCCACCC
>Ga0209040_10000393_pt1 | contig 33211 bp, 32 predicted proteins | sample BogFormECP12_OM3_FD_188240 | JGI IMG/M metagenome (GOLD analysis project Ga0209040, IMG submission 188240) | Bog forest soil microbial communities from Calvert Island, British Columbia, Canada - ECP12_OM3 (SPAdes) (version 2) | ecosystem: Environmental > Aquatic > Freshwater > Wetlands > Bog ... | reverse complement strand
GGGAGGCCGCGGCGCTGGCGGCCGGTCGCGGGGTCGAGGTGTTTTGGACCTTCTGCGAATCCCACGCCCGTGACATTTCCTTCGGGGTGGTGGCGCGGCTGCTGCGCGCCGGCAGCGGCGTGACTGACCTGGACGGCCAAGCCGCCCGCGAACGGGTCCGCGAACAAGTCCCCGATGCCGACCCGCAGGATCTGCTGCTGCTCGATGATCTGCTGGGCATCGCCGACCCCGAGGTCCCGCCGCCCCAGATCGACCCGGATGCCCGCCGGCGCCGGTTGACCGCACTGATCAACACCGCCTCTCTGGCGCGCAGCGAACCGGCGCTCCACGTCATCGAGGATGCGCAGTGGATCGATGCGGTCAGCGAGTCGATGCTGGCCGATTTCCTCACAGTGATCGCGCAGACCAAGTTGATGGTGCTGATCACCTCCCGCCCCGAGTATGAGGGGGCGTTGACGCGGGTGTCCGGCGCGCAGACAATAGCGCTTGCTCCACTTGGTGATTCGGACACCGCGGCGCTGATCGGTGAGCTGCTCGGTCCGGATACCTCGGTTGGGGAGCTGGCGGCGATCATCGCCGACCGGGCCGCGGGGAATCCGTTTTTCGCCGAGGAGATGGTGCGCGAGTTGGCGCAGCGCGGGGTGCTGGCCGGTGAGCGCGGTGGCTATGTCTGTGGCGTGGATGTCGCCGAGGTGAGTGTGCCGGCCACGGTGCACGCGGCCATCGAGGCGCGCATCGACCGGCTGGACGCCGGGGGCAAGCGGACGGTGCATGCGGCGTCGGTGATCGGAGCACGCTTCGGGGCGGAGTTGGTGGCCGCGCTGGGGATCGATCCGATGGTCGACGAGCTGCTCAGTGTCGAGCTGATCGATCAGGTGCGGTTCACCGGGCAACCCGAGTATATGTTCCGCCATCCGCTGATTCGCATGGTGGCCTACGAATCGCAGCTGAAATCCGATCGCGCCGAGCTGCACAGGCGCGTCGCGGCCGCAATCGAATCACGTGACCCGGCAGCAGCCGAGGAGAACGCTGCGCCGATTGCCGAACACCTGGAGGCCGCGGGCGAGCTGCACGCCGCGTATCAGTGGCATATGCGCGCCGCAACGTGGGCGACCTACCGCGACATCGCCGCGGCGCGACAAAGTTGGGAGCGCGCCCGAGCGATCGCCGACGCAGTGCCTGCCGAGGACCCCAACCGGACAGCGATGCGCATCGCGCCGCGCACCATGTTGTGCGGGGTCGCCTGGCGAGTCCAGGTGAACGTGGCGGGCGATCGCTTTGATGAATTGCGGGAGTTGTGCACCGCCGCCGGGGACAAGGCGTCACTGGCCATCGCGATGGCGGGACTGGTGATCGATCACGCGTTCCGGGGCCGGATCCGCGAGGCGTCGCGGCTGGCATCGGAAGCCTGGGCCCTCATCGAGTCGATCGGCGATGCGACGTTGACGGTGGGGCTGTCCTTTCCGGTGATCTATGCCAAGGGTCACAGCGCCGAGTGGTGTGACATGCTGCGGTGGTCGCAGCGGGCTATCGACCTGGCCGACGGTGATCCGTCGAAAGGGAACTTCATTATCGGGTCTCCGTTAGCTGTTGCCTTGACATCACGGGCTATGGCCCGGTATTGCCTGGGTCGTCCCGGATGGCGCGACGACCTGCGCCACGGCCTGGCCATGGCCCGCAGCGCCGACCCGTTGTCCTACGCCGCGGTCGTCGCCTATGTCTACTTCCCGGGAATACCGTTGGGCGTGCTCGCTGTCGATGATCGGGCGGTGCGCGAGATCGAGGATGCCCTGCGGATTGCCGAACGATCCGGTGATGATATGGCGTTGGCCTTCGCCCGGACGGTGCTGGGCCTTGCGCTGGTGCACCGCCACCCGGATGCGGAGCGTTCCAGCGGACAGAAGCTGCTGGCCGAGGTCAGCGACGTATTCGTGCGCCGGGGACACAACCTGAGCGAGTTACGGCTCATCAACGTGTACCTGGCAGGTGAGCGGGCTCGGCGTGGAGATCGCGATGAGGCGATACCGCTCATGTTCGCCGCCGTCGACCAACTGGTTCGCGAGGGACAACTGCCGTCGTGGGGCATTCCTGCGACCGGTGTTGTGGTGGAGACACTGCTCGATCGCGGGGCCGAGAATGACGTGGTCGAAGCTGAGGCCGCAATCGAGCTGTTAGCGGCCGCGCCAGCCGATGAGGGTCTGGTGATGCGTGACGTCTGGCTGTTGCGGCTGCGGGCTCTCTTGGCGCGGGCTCACGGCGACGAAGCCGCCTACCGCGACTTCAGGGATCGCTACCGCGACATGGCGAGAACGCTTGGCTTGAGGGACATATCGCGTGGGCCGAGGCGATGCCATGACGCGACGTGTCGCGGCTACTCCGTGTGTGCCACGTGAGTCAATTGCGCCGGCTAGAACGGGCAAGTCATGTAGGTAATCTGCGGGGTCTAACACCCGTTCGATCCGGGATCAAGGCCACCGGAGGGCCAGCCTGCCGAGATCGGCGACGTCTCTCTTGCCCACCAGCATCCAAGAACAGATCAACCGCGTTGATCGTCAGCGCAGCTTGCTGATCGGGATCAGCGCCGGGCTCCTCGCGGCTTGGAGCGTTTTCCGCCTGATCTGGCTGCTTTACATCGCCATCAGCTTCGGCTTGTTCATGGGGACGCTGATTTTCCAGTTTGTGCTGTGGGGCGTGGTCGGTACCGTCGCGGCGATTGCGGCTACCGCCTTCTTGACCCGCTATACCAAGGGATCTTGAATCAGCCTCTAGGCACCGGAATAGTTCCGAACCTGCTCTAGGTTCGGGACTTCTCCATTTGCGTCAGGGCACCTTCAATCGGCAGGTGTCGGTGATCGTCTAGGTGAGGTTGTTCCGGTCTGAATCCGTACGGGCCCACGGCAAAAGCCTATTGCATTCAGTGTTCCGTTGTGCGACCGAAGGATTGAGCAAGGTCGCCATGAAGCACCTTCTGCTGCAACGAGTCCTAGCTTCCGTTGCGGTAGAAGTGGGCGCAAGGCCAGTGTGGCGCCGCGAATGTCGCGGCGAGCAGACCTTGGGGAAGATGAAAGCAGGTTGCGTGTCCACACCGTCGGCCCTGCGTTCTTCCATATTTGGATTGCGACGCCGACCTGTCGATGGTGGCGGCAACAATGAAACTCCGTCGCCGTTGTGCCAGGTAACAAGGTTGCGCGAGCTACGACGAACTATGCTGAGTGCCCATAATGACGTCTACGGTGCGTCCCCAGCCGGAAACGCAGGTGGCGCAAATCGGCGCGGTGTTGGAGCGTCGTCTCGACGAGCCGACGCAGGACACTCGCGGCGCGAAAATGTATGCACAGATGGCCGCTCCTACACTCAGGAGGGGCGATGCCGATTGAGCTGCTGTCGACAGCTACAGCCCCGGGTAAGCCGACACGCGATAGCTGGGGGTCCGCGTCCGCAGCGCTGGTCCGTCGTTACCAACGTGTGTTCGCCAAGGCAGGCGATCTGCTGTCGACGCACCAGCTCGACGATATTGACGCCAATCGGGACCGATTCCTGGCCGAAATCGGCGATCGCGCGGACCAACTCCACCGCCAACTTCTCAGTTCGATGCGTGATCGCGCCGCCACCGGAGACCCAAGGGAGATGGCAGCGCTGTGTGAAGTAGCCATCGAGCTCCAGGCCATTCGGTCCAGCCATCGTCAGGCCGTCGACGAGGAGCGGTTGCAGATGCTCACCGTCGGGCAGCAGGTGAGCGCACGGCTGTCCCCCACGGCTGGAGTGCGGCCGTTGCTCGAGCGCGCCGCCAGCGCGATTTGCGATCTGCCCGGACTCGAGCGCGCGATGGTGTTCCGGCGTGAGGGAAGCGTGCTGCGCGCCGCCGCTACCGTATTCGTCGGCAACGACAGGTGGGCCAGAGACTGCCAGGCCCTCTCGGCCAGCACGAGATATGACCTCGAGCCGAAACGTCCCGAGACGCTGATAGTTCGCAGTCGTACTCCGGCGATCGTCACCGATGCGCTCAATGACCCCGACGCGTTTCAGCCGATCGTGCAGAAGATGCAGGCCGAGAACTATGTCGGTGCGCCCGTGATCGCCTATGGAGAGGTTGTCGCGACGATCCATGCCGATGCGTATTTCAGTGGCCGGCCGGTCGACGAGGTCGACCGCGATGTCATTGCGTCCTTCGCCACGTCGTTGGGTCAGATAGTGGAAAGGGCGATCCTGATCGAGCAGTTGCGATTCCAACAACAGGCCGCGGAACAGCTGGTCCGATCGGCGAGCGGCGTCCTGGGCGGCCTGAGCGGTGAAATTCCGCTGCTGGGATCCGCTGAGCCAGCACCGATTACGCCGTGGCAGAGCAAGAACGAACTCGTCTCCGATCTAACGCGGCGTGAGTACGAAGTCCTGCAGCTGATGACCAAAGGGGCCAGCAACCGTGAGATCGCAGCCGGATTGTTCCTGTCTGAGGAAACCGTGAAGTCGCATGTCAAGCGGATCCTGCACAAGTTCGGTGTGGCCAACCGCGGGCAGGCGGTCGCGACGTATTTGGAAAGTCTCGACCGCCGTCCGACGCCGGGTGGCAGCCATGCCCGCGGTGGTCCAGGCAGGAGCGGTTAGCCCGATATCGCGCGATCAGGTCTCACGCGGTGGAGGCCCACAGATCCAGTCCGGTGATGGTGTGCGGGTATGCCATCGCGATAGAGGGGTGGAGGCGCATCAGTGCGTTGGACAGCACTGGAACCGTGTTGGTCTCCAAGTACCACATCAAGTTGTGACGACGCCAGGGCCGCAGAGCCGAGCGGATGGCATCATCGGGGTTCACCCCTCGGATCACCGCTTCGGCCCCAACGACCCCACCGACCAGACTTTGGATCATGCCGTCGGCGTAGAACACCGGCGCACCGCCCGAGTAGTGCCGTTTCAGCTCCAGTGTGCCCGGCGCCGAGGGCTGCACGTCGCCCCACGGGGAGGCCGGTACGAAGGCCAGGCCAAGGGTTTCCTCGGGGTCATCAGGCGTCAGGCCCATCGCCTCGCCGACGCCGAAGAGTTGCTCGGTCATTCTCCGTAGTTCGGCATCCTTATTAAAGGCCGCGTTGCGATCAACGACCCGAGCGTAGATCCCGTACCAGGTGGAACGGGGTGACAACGGATCACTGAAGGGGGTGAAGTAACCGACGTCGATGATGCCATCGCGGTGCACGGCGGGAGCGAACGCAGTCTCGGCTTCCAGCGGATAGCTCACGCCGCGCTCGGGCGCGATGAAGGGCACCTGCGCTCCTAGCACCATCCGCTTGGGAGCCTTTGCTTGACCGCCGATCAACGTCGGCACGGTCGTGGCGTTGACCAGCAACGGATGCCGGCCGGCGCCGAAGCTTCGCAGGTGCGAGGCGGATTGGACGCGCTCGTCCACGAACTCGATCGGTAGCTTGGCGGCCAGTTCACGCATTCCGCCGACGACTCGACTGTTCCGAAGACCGTAGGAAATAGGTCGGTCGCTTGATAACGCGTTCTGCCATTGTCCCCGCCGGCGGAATCGCCACGATGATCCGCGCGGTATCGCCATGGCGGCGGCCTGCCGGTAGGCCACCGGCGGCTGGTCGGCAGCACCGGACATGACCGTGAGGATCTCATCCAGCGTTGTGTCCAATGCGGCGCTCATGAAGTCGATCCCGCGCCCGCGCAGTGTGACACCGTTGATCAGCCGTCTCGACTCGACAGCGGGAGGTGCAACGACGGTGACCTTGCCCTCGAATAGTGGACTCTGGGCCAGCCAGCCGGCAAATGCCAAGGCACCGATCCCGTTGCCCGCGATGACCGCCGAATCGTAGGCGCAGCTACCGCGGCCGCTGATATTCTTGTCGAGGAATTGGCGGACCGCGATCCGTCGAGCCAAGTCCGGTCCACGGACGGTGGCATCCTGTGTTTGCATCTTTGCTCCTAGTGTCACGTATTACATTCCGCGATAACGCGTTTGCACGCTTCAGAGTGTGATCGGGTCATACGCCAGTCAATCGAATCGCGGCTAAATACCCACCACGAGTGAGAAAACCGTTCCTTACGAGTGAGTAGGAGTGAGTCCTACGTGGTCGCGGCCCGAACGGTGCTGGCCGCGGCGGGCGGGTATTGTCCGGAGGACCGGCACCCATCGTGTGGGTGTCGGTGGGCCGGAACTGCCGTGCCTGCCACCGTGGCTCGGGTGACGAGTGGGCCTGGCCGGTGGTGTGCCTGCAACCGTCCGCTGTCGGTTGCGGGGTCCTGCCGGCCGTCGCCTGATCGCCAATCCGAGGCCACGTCTGCCGATAGCGGCCGCCGCGGCGTGATGCCGGGTGACCGGTTCGGAAGTTTGTTGCTGCAAAGGTTTGCGCCAATGCTGGATGCCCCAGCGGCTGGTGTAGGCTGCGTCGACGCCGATGACGGCGATGCCCCGGCGAGTCGCCATGGCGGTCAGCCGATTGCGGAATCGGGCGGTGGGTCTGCATATTTTTTCGAAAATCTCATTTGCGCAGTTCAGGAGGTTTTTGACATGTTCAGTACAGTATTTTTGGTGGCACGGTAGTACTTCCGTGAGGAGTCTGGTGGGTACTTCGGTCGAGGTTGAGCGCCTGGAAGTATTCGATGTTGAGCTGCTTGGCTGCGACGAGTTCGTCCTGAGTCTCTGACAGCTGCAGCTGGAGTTCGCGAACGTGTTCGGCAGAGTTAGCGAGCTGGGCGGCCAGCCTCGCGTTCTCGGCCCGTGCTTGTGCAAGCTCGTCGGGATCGACCCACGAACTGACGGTTCCCATGGCTTGATGGGCGGCGCGTTCAGCAGCAGCTGCGCGTTGGCGAAGTTGTTTGTTCTCTGCCCGGGTTTGATTGAGCAGCGCTTGGGTTTCGGATTCTTTGCGTGATTCGGCTTGCCCACCTCGGCGGGGTGAGAGCGGTCCCGGTGTTGCCCGCCGCTCTACCTGCGCGATCTCGATTTCGTCGAGTAGGTCGCGGTGGCTGTAGACGGTGCCACGAGAGACGTTGGCGAGCCTTGCGACAGCCGATTTGGAGACTTGCTGGCCGGACGAGCGCAGCTCGGCGATTGCCCATGCCATTCGCTCGCGGTTGCGGTCGCGGGTGAGCCGCCGTGCGGCGATAGCCTGTTCAGGATGAGGTCGGGCGCTCATTCGGGATGGGCCTCCATGTCGACTGTCCCGAAGCTCAACGCACCGCCTGAGCGGGCACGGTTACGGAACGTCCAGACCATTTCAGCCGCGACCAGCACTTGCTCACGCTCGTCTAGAGGTAGCGCATCCAGATGAGATTCCAGCGTGCCCAGCACCTGTTTCCAGCCTGACAGTCGTTCCTGCAGTACCGCGATGTGGTGTGGCCTCTGCTTGTGTGGATCTTCGGTTTCCATGCGCTGCAAGCTCATTCGGCAGGTCATGATCTCGGACTTGATGTCACGCAGGTAGGACGGATCTGTTGAGTAGTGGTCGCAGTCGTAGCATTGCCGGTCATATTCGCACCCTTCGGTTCCTAGCCTGAGGACTCTCGGGTTGTCGCACCGGTTGGTTGCCACGTCCCTGGTGGTGGCGTTCGGGACGAATGCGAGTGGCCCGCCGGCTATCCCGAAGCGGTCTATGCGGTGTTGATTCAGAACATCGATGGCTTCGCGAAGCGCTTCATTGCGCACTCGGACGTAGTTGTCGATGGTTGTCTGGACGTTCTGGTGATCAGCGAGCTCCTGGACGACGAAGATGTCTGTTCCGATGTCGACGAGGTGCTGGAGGTATGTGTGGCGGAATCGTCTTAGCGTCAGGTCATTCGATTTGATCCGTTCGCGTCCTAGTCGGCCGCCGGGGATGCCGCCGCTGGTGTACCGGGTGGCGATGGCTTCCCACCCTTCGCCTAGCGCTTCGAAGCGCCCAGGACTCACCGCTCGTGGGGTATCCGATGGGCGTTTTCGCTGCGTCCGAGCTATCGGGCAAGGGAACAACGGAATGTCGCGAACGCGATCGTGTTGGGCCGTGGTGGTCCGTTCATGAAGGTCGTTGCGGTAGTGGGCAAGTGTGGCGGCGATGGGCTGAGCGAGGTCGATCTCGCCGGCCGCCGTGGTCAAGGTCAGCCCAATGAAGGCGCTATACGGCAGTTGGCAGATTTCGCTGACCGAGATGCCGGTTGCTTCGCGCAGTTGTGCGATGACGATGGCCTGCTCGAGCAAGATCACCCAGCTACGGAACCAGTGCGCAGCCTGGTTCGGGCTGATGTGTTTGATGCCGTTGGGATTGCTGCTTGGTGCCGGGAGCAGCGCCAGATCCCCAAGTGCTGTAGACGGATAGCGCCCCCGCAAGACAGCCATCCAGTCGGCGACTGCCGATGACGACCGAGCGTCAATCGGCAGCCAGACATTTTTGCGGCCTGACTTGAAGTTGTCATAGAGAATGGCTGCCTGGCCGGTGCCGTCATCCAGACGGATGCGGTCAGTGCTGAGGCTGCAGAGTTCATTCGGGCGTCGCCCGAAATTCGCTGATAGCTGCAGCATTTGGACCGCCACGGAGCCGTCGAATTCTTGCTGAGGGACGCTGCGCAGTAGGTCGATAACGCGATCACCGAGGACGTCGTCGGCGCCGAGCAGAAATCGGAAGGTGGCATCGGGGAAGGCTCGCTGCTCAAATGGCCGTAGTTCGACGTGTTTCGGAAAATGTCGCTTGAACACCTGAAAGTCGGGAGGCAGTCCGTATCGCCGAGTCAATCCGAGCGCTTGGGATTGCGTGATGATCGAGGCGATATTCTCCAGCCGATTCTGGATCGTCTTCGGTTTGAGTGTCCCGTCGGTGACGACGCTCGCGACGTAGGCGTCCATCACCGCGACAGTTAAGGACCGTGGTCTGTCGCCACGATCTTTACGAGTGGCCAAAAATGTTGATAATCGCCCGATTTCGGCTACATAGCGTCCGAGGACACCCGGTGTGACGCCGACCAGTGACGCGCGACAGAAGTCGGTCATCATCTGCCGCAGCCACGGTTGACTGATCCGGCCGAGCGGCAAGGTCGTACCGAGTGTCGGAGCGCGTTTCACAACAGAGAGGCGCACGGAGTCGTTGAGCCATTCCGTATCGATGTCTGCGCGAAGGACTTCGAGACGATCATTCCACTTTCGGAGCGTCCGGTCGGTGCGCGCGTTAGTCCCAGCGGTCGTCAACGATGCAAGCGTGATATCTCCACTGCGCCGAGCTGTCTCAGCAATCGTTCGTGCCGATTCAACAGCAACCTGTGAGCCATCGGCAGTATCGGCAGCGATCGAGAAGAGGATCTCATCAACGATCGAAGTCCCAAGCCCACCGAGCCAGAGATCGAACTGGGTGAGGCCTGCAGGGCTCTGCCGTTCTATCCACGAGGTGAAAGCATCATGAGGCAGCTTTGCTTTCCGCCACAGACCGGAGTGGTAGAGACATAGCGTTCGGGTGGTGACAGAACCCGTCAGCGTGCGATCGCGTCGGCAGCAGTCCACCGCGCACCGACCGGGATCGGCGAATGGGGTCTCGTCCTGTATCCATTCGTTGAGATCCGGGCGTCCGGCCTTGTCCCATCGCCGGTAGTGGTGGTGGCATAGAGCCCAACTCTCCGCGGGCCGTCCGCAGCTCACGATGTCGGTCCTGACGGCGCACTTCTGTGGGCCGTCGCTGATCACACACGGCGCCGGCGTATGAGTACCCAGCCACGTGGACAGGTCTACGTCAGCGTGAAGATCAAACGACGCCTTACATAGACGACAGAGACCGGCGGCGCCGACCGGAGCCCGGCGACATCCCCGGCCCTGGCACATCCGCACGTTGTCTCCCCACTCCCACGAGAAGATCCATGTGGAGCTGTCCCATCGCGCATGCAACCAATCGTCAAATCCGGGCGCGAGAAATGTCAGAAGGTGGCGCGAAAGAGCATGATCAGATCGGTTGTGCCCGAAGCTGATTGGAGCGCTGACAAGTTCGAGAATCGCGCTCATAGCGCGGTCACCAGATGCCTCTCCTGACGCCAGGACAGCAACGCCGACCCGGCAGCGGCCATCGTCGAGGCGTGCGCATGGGTGTAGGTCTGAGTCGATTTGGGATTGCGGTGACCAAGGAGTTCAGAGACCGTTAGCGCCTCCACTCCTGCGTCCTGCAGCTCTGATGTGTAGGTATGCCGTAGGACGTGGGGAGTCACGTGTTCCAGGCCCGTCTGCGCCTGAATTGTGCGCCTCCACCAGCTCAGCATCGAGGAAACGCACCAAGCGGAACCGGCGGTCGGTCCCTTGACGGAGACAAATACGTACGCTGAACAGTCGCGGTCGCCGAATCGGTCGTATCTCTCGGCCATCCACGCGCGGTAGTAAGAAACTGCTTGGGGCGTAAGGGGAACGACTCTCGAATGAAGGGATTTCGCAGTGGCGCCGTTGGGGTTGCGGCGCCGAACCACATGTAGATGCGCGCCACCGGGAAAGGAACAGTTGAAGATCGCCGCGTTATCAGCGGACAGATGGATGTCCTCAAGGCGAAGCCCCAGCGCTTCGCCTTCTCGTATGCCGGTTCCGTAGAGCAATTCGAGAAGGAACCGTTCCCGGATACCTCTGGGGATTGCCAGGACGCGGCGCACCAGCGGTGGCTGTAAGCGGTCCACCGTGGCCACATCGATCACGCGCGGTGTCTTGAAGTTGAGCATCTGTTTCGCGGTGGCGTCGGGGATCATCCCGTGACAGCGCGCCGCCCACAGATAGAACTGTTTGATGCTGTCGATAATCCGAGCAATCGTCCGTGACGATCGTGCCCGCTTGTCGCCAGGCATGACCCGGATCGGCGTGGTCAACGGATATCTCTTCGGTGTCGTCTGCAATCTGAGCACGAAGACCGTCAGATCGGCGGCAGCGGCACTCATCGGCTCGATCGGCGCAGGCAGTGCGTTCGCGGTGTGATCAATGCACCAGCGCCACCAGAGCGCGAGATCACCGGCGCGTGCCTTGATCGTATTCGTCGCCGAATTGTCGGCGAGCAGTGAACGCAAGTACTCACTGGGTGCAGCGATACGAGTCAGACCATCGGCCCGCAGGACGAGCATCCAGCAAGTCCGACCAGGTGATGGGGTGAACTCGGCCGAGTACACCGAGCTGCATTCGGGGTCGATGGACGGGACGCTACGCGTCGACCCTCACAGTCCTGTGCAACGACACGAATAGGTGTTCAGGACATTCGGACGCGGATCAATTCTGAACGTTTTAGACACCGATTTGACGTGCACATATATGCAGACCGGCCACACTGCAGCGCAATCGCTTGCCTCGCTGTCCGTGGCCGAGGGTTTCTCGGCCGGTGGCGCGGGCGTCGGCGAAGTCGAGGTTTTCAACCACAATCGCCGCGCAACCAGTGTGTTCGGCGTGGTCGAGCAGGGCGGTGATGGCCGCGCGCACCCGCCCATCCCGGCGCGACGCCGGCAACCCGCCCGTAAGAACCTCGATGCTCGTGGGTTCGCCGACCGGATTACCCGAGGCATCCAGCACACAGCACGCCAGATGGTCGGCGTTGAGATCCACCCCGAGCACCCGCCCGGCTTGCAGCTCCTCCAGGGAGGCGGCCGACTCGGGGGCGGTCGTCCATGACGCGTGCAAATACCAGCGGTCTTTGTCCGGGTGGTAGGTGATGTCGTAGCGCACTGCCCGGCGCGCCGCCACCCGCTCCGCCCATTCCTCGCCACGGTGGCTGAACCGCACCGGCTCGGAGACGACTAAATGGGTGCCGAGCTGGTCGATGAGCGCCGCCGGGATTTTGATCCGCGACCGGCCAGACCCGTCGACGCGGATGGTTTCATTCCCGCCGGCCTTACCGGATTCCCCATCGGCGGTCAAAAACATCCGCGCCGTGTGCCAGCGCTCCCACCACTGCGCCTCGGTCATCTCCGCGGCCTCAAGGTGATTTCGGCTGCGCCACAACCGTTTCCCACCCACCACCATCGACGGGTGCCCCGCGACCGACGCCCGCTGCGCGGCAGCGAGCCGGGCGTGCAGCACCGCCAGCCGCCGCGTCTTAGCGAACCGCTCCACTGCATCCCGATAACCGCGACACGGCGATCGCCGCCGCCCGCCAGCAGCCTGGGTATCCGCCGATATCCGCTCGCCAGGGCGCAGCACGCACCGGGCCTCCAGCACCTCGATCGCCGCCCGCAGATCCGCCATATGGGCGACCAAGCCACGCATCCCCAACCGGTATTGGTCATCCACCGCGCGGGTGACCGCCCCCGCCCATCGCGAGGACGCCACCGCCGTCAGCGCCCGCTTACGATCGGCCCGCCAAACGCGATGGCCCTCGCGATCCAAGTCACCGCAACGGATCCGCCCGGCCAGCTCGCCGCGGTACAACGACCCCAGAAACGCCCCAATCGCCTTCAGCGCCCTCGCCTCAGCTTCGGTGACACGAATCCGGGTCCGAATCCGCACCCCTGTCGGCGGCGCGGCCACAACCGGATCACCGATCCGGCGCAACACCTGCCGCCCAGCCATGACCCACATCCTGGCAGCGGCCACCGACAACCCTGCCCCACCACACCAACAGCACCGCTCACCATCGCGCAATGTCCCTCACTTCCGCTCAGTATCCAGCGAGCAGCGGACAACCCCGTCGCATCGGGGCAGGGCCCCTTCTGAGCTGGAGCCCGGCGACCCCGGACCCCGAGCCGACCGTGGTAGCGGGTGAGTTTTCTCCTCCACAAGGGGGCATTGCGGCGTCGGGGGCTATCCACGTCCCGGCGCTATGGGCATCCTGATGCTGTCCCGCCGATTGCCGGCTATCGAAACCTACTAGAGGAGGCGTCATTTCCGCTCAGCATCCTTCTCTGTTTGAGCCTTCAGAGCGCGCCCAGCGTTATCGGGCAGAGCTGTTGGATTTCATGGTGAGACAAGTTTATCCATCCGAGGTCGTTTATGAGACCCAGATGCGCGAGTCGGGTAACCCCCACCATCACCCGCAGATCATCGAGGATCTCAAACGTGAGGCCCGCCGTCGGGGTTTGTGGAATCTGTTCCACCCGCATCCCGAGTGTGGACCGGGACTGACCAACCTGGAGTACGCACCACTCGCGGAGATCATGGGCCGAAGCCCGCAACTGGCACCTGAGGCGTGCAACTGCAACGCGCCCGATACCGGAAACATGGAGGTGCTCACGCTCTTTGGCACCGACGAGCACAAAGAGCGGTGGTTGCGACCACTGCTCGAGGGTACGATCCGCTCGGCCTTCGCCATGACCGAACCGGCGGTGGCGAGCTCGGATGCCACCAACATTGCGCTCGCCATCGATCGCGACGGCGACGGTTATGTGCTCAACGGGCGCAAGTGGTTTGCGTCCAATGCGCTGCACCCCAATTGTCGAGTACTGATTGTGATGGGAAGGACGGATCCAACAGCCGCACCACATCGACAACAGTCGATGGTTGTCGTTCCAATCGACGCTCCCGGGGTCCGGATCCTGCGTAATCTTCCGGTGTTCGGCTATCACGATCGCGAGGGCCATGCCGAGATCGAGTTCGAGAAGGTGCATGTGTCAGCGAGCGATCTGCTCAAAGGTGAGGGTGAGGGCTTTGCCATCGGCCAGGCGCGGCTGGGGCCCGGCCGAATCCACCACGCCATGCGTGCCATCGGCATGGCCGAGCGCGGACTGGAATTGCTATGTCAGCGCGCCGATTCCCGGACCACGTTCGGATCGCCGCTGAGCGAGCGGGCGAACATCCGCGACTGGATCGCTGAAGCACGCATAGAGATCGAGAAGTCGCGGCTGTTGGTTTTGAAGACGGCTTGGCTGATGGACGTCGCCGGCAACAAAGAAGCCAAGACCGAGATCGCGGCCATCAAAGTTGACGCGCCGAACGTCGCGCTAACTGTGATCGATCGCGCGATTCAAGTCCACGGCGGCCTGGGAGTCACGGAAGACGTTCCCCTTGCCGCATTTTGGGCGCACTTACGCGCAATGCGGATCGCCGACGGCCCCGACGAGGTCCACAAGCGAACCATCGCCCGCCAGGAACTACGCAAACAACGACAAAGCCGCGTCGATGCGGCAGAAGGGGCCTGACATGGACGACATAAATCTGAAAGGTAGGACGGCTTTGGTGGTCGGCGGCTCCCGCGGTATCGGTCGTGCCGCGGCGCAGTGCCTCGCCGATCTTGGCGCCAACCTGGTGCTGACCGCCCGCAACCCGGATGATGCCGACAAGGCTGCCGAGACAATCGGTGGTGCGGTCGGTTTTGGCGCACACGCCGGCGACGAAGAGGCCGCACAGCGATGTGTTGACTTCACGCTTGAACGCTTCGGCGGCCTGGACATATTGGTCAATAATGCTGCGACGAACGCCGCGTACGGTCCACTCGCCGACCAGCACTACGAAGCGTTCCGCAAGACGATCGACCTCAACGTGTGGGCTCCGATCATGTGGTCGTCCCTGGCGGCGAAGGCATGGATGCTTGAGCATGGCGGGGCGATCGTGAACACCGCGTCGCTCGGGGGATTCATCACCGAGCCGAACCTGGGAGTCTACAACGCCAGTAAAGCGGCGCTGATTCATATCACCAAACAATCCGCGGTGGAACTCGCACCGAAGGTGCGGGTGAATGCGGTCGCGCCGGGCGTGGTCCGCACCAAACTCTCCGAGGTGCTTTGGCGTGAGCACGAGCAGGCACTTAATAATTCGCTGCCCCTTGGACGCATCGGCGAGCCCGAAGACATCGGTCGGGCAATCGCCTTCCTTGCCTCTGATGCCGCGGGCTGGATGACCGGTCAAACGCTGGTGATAGACGGCGGAGCGATCCTATGAATCCGTTGAGCAGCGATCCGGTCGCCGGCCCGGAAGCCTCGGAAAGGCCGGAAAGCCAAGTGGCAGAGTCATCTTACCTGGTGCCGGGCGTGGACACAGCACAGTTGACGTCCTGGTTGACCACGCTGGTCCCCGATGCCTCGGCACCGCTGGAGGCTCAGCGTATCGGTTTCGGTCAGTCCAATCTGACCTTTGTACTTTCCGATGCTGCCGGCCAACGATGGGTGCTACGGCGCCCACCGATGGGTGATTTGCTGCATTCGGCTCACGATGTCCTGCGCGAGGCGCGGATTCTGTCTGCTCTCGGGCCGACCGATGTCCCCGTGCCGCGCATCTACGGTGTCGCCGAGACGGGTGAAGTCGGGGACGGACCGGTCGTGCTAATGGAGTTCGTGGACGGTGTGGTCATCAGCGAGGTCCCGGCCTCGCGGATGCTTCCCGAGCACGCCCGTTACAGGGCGGGTATCGCCCTGCCTGAGACACTCGGCCGCATCCATGCAGTAGATCTCGGCGCGGTCAACCTCACTGATCTGGCCAGCCACTCGCCCTATGCGCAGCGTCAACTCAAACGGTGGTCTAGCCAATGGGAGCACTCCAAGACACGTGAACTGATGGACCTCGATCTGCTCACCGATCGGCTCCGGGCAGCGGTACCGCCTGCTCGCGAGCTAGCACTGGTCCACGGCGACATGCACATACGCAACATCGTGGTGGACGCCGCTGACGGCGAGATCCAGGCCACCCTGGACTGGGAACTCGCCACCCTTGGCGACCCGATTGCGGACCTGGGCACCACGCTGGCGTATTGGCCAGAAGGCAACGAAACGATCCTGCCGGAGTTCCGCGCTCTGCTGTTGCCGGGTTATCCCCGGCGCGCCGAGCTGGTCGAACGGTACTGCCTCACGACCGGACGTGACGTCACCGACCCCGAATTGGCCTTTTGGCACGCGCTGGCGCTGTGGAAGATTGCCATCATCGCTGAAGGCATTCTGCGCCGAGCGCAACAAGATTCACGCAACCGAGCCAGTTCCGGCGTTCCTGTCGAGGAAACCGTGACCGATCTCGTCGCATTGGCGCACGACATCGCCAAACGCGCCGGAATTTAACCCGCCAGAGCCGTATCATGCAAGAGAAGTGATCATAAACCCCGGCCCCGATGACAGTGCGGACGTCAGTGGCTATGTCGCCCGGGCTGCCGAGCGAATGCACGAGCGATTGGCCGACGTGTCGTCGTTCATCCGCCTTTCCCTCGAAGAAGCAATTCCCGAACTACGTGGCGATGCAAGGATTGTCGAGATGCATCGCGCCAGTGTCGAGGGAAACGTCGATACGCTGCTGCGCGCGTTGCGATACGACATTGCCGTGGAGCGCGTCGAAGCGCCCACCGCAGCGCTCGAGTTCGCGCGACGACTCGCGCAACGCGGCGTTCCCGTCAATGCCCTTATCCGCGCGTACCGGCTGGGTCAGCGACGCATGAATGAGCTGGTATTCCTAGAAGTCCGCGCGATCGACGATGCAACAGTCCGGTTCGCCGTGCTCGAGGCGATCACCGCAACATTGTTCGAGTACATCGATTGGATCTCCCAGCAAGTTGTCACGGTGTACGAAGAGGAAAGGGAACGGTGGCTGGAAAACCAGAACAGCCTTCGTGGCCTCCGGGTTCGAGAGCTGTTGACAACCACTGACGCCATCGACATCGATGAGGCGAGCGCCTCGGTTCAGTATCCGCTGCGGTGGCACCACCTGGCCATGGTGATGTGGTACCCGGAACGGAGTGTTGCGGGAGATGAACTTTCGCGCTTGCAACGCTTTGCGCGGGAACTCGGCCACGCGGCCAACGCAAGCGCGACATCACTTTTTGTGGCCGCCGACCAGACCACCGGATGGGCATGGCTGTCGTATCAGTCCACGACTCCCGGTGCGGTGGCGACGGTCCGTCAGTACGTCAGGACGCGGCCCAATCCTCCAAGCCTGGCGATCGGCACCGTCCGCCCAGGTGTTGAGGGATTCCGTCGTTCTCACCGCGAGGCGGAAGCGGCCCGAGCAGTGGCCACCGCCGGCGGACATCGCGAGCCCACGGTCATATCTGCCACCGACCCCGGTTTGTCGGCGGCTGCGCTGCTGTGTCGTGACGTGGACGCCGCGCGCGAGTGGGTGACCGAAGTGCTCGGGAACCTGGCGGCCGACAACGACAACGACGCTCGCCTGCGCGAGACGCTGAGGGTGTTCCTGCGCTGCGGCGCCAGCTACAAGCTTGCTGCCGAGGAGCTCGACCTGCATTTCAACAGCGTGAAGTATCGGGTCGGTCGCGCGGTTGTCCGACGCGGTCGCCCTATCACTCAAGACCGTCTCGACGTCGAAATAGCGTTGTTGGCCACACAGTGGTTGGGCGTGGCCGTCCTGAAATCGGCCAGCGAATAGCACCGTGCGGTAGCGGTCATTCCCGGCGGAACTGCGCGCTGGATCCCAATCGAGTGCACAGGTTCACTGCAACGTTCGTTGGGGGGTTTTCTCACCCCTTGGGGCTATTTTGCCGCCGGACCGATTGACCTGCGCAGCGGGCTCCGTGGAAGCTTATGCCATCGGATGCATTGCAACTCAACGTATTCGGTTAACTCAGACTCAAGTGATGGAAAGGTAAAGAAATGCAAACTATGGACACCGTCCTTCGGGAATCAGCGATCAGCATCGAGGATTTCAAGATGGCGATGCGGCGATTGGCCGGCGGGGTCAGCATCATCTCCGGTGCCGGTCCGGATGGCCCGTTGGGGGTCACGGCCACCGCGGTGGTGTCGCTGACGGCCGAACCGCCGAGCGTGCTGTGCTGCTTGAACCGTTCGCTGACGTTGGAGACCCTGGTCAAAGAGACCGGCAGGTTCGGGGTGAACATGCTGCGTGCTGATCACCAGAATCTGGCTGAGCGCTTCGCCGGCATGCACGGTGCGCGTGGTTCCGAGAAATTCGCGCAGGGCGACTGGGAAATTCTTCCCAGCGATGTTCCCGTGCTCGCCGACAGCTTGGTGTCCTTCGATTGCCGCGTCGACAGCATTCTCGAGGTCGGCACGCATTCGGTTTTCGTCGGCCTGATCGATGAAGTCTTTTTCGGTGAGTCGGGAGACCCGTTGGTGTACTGCAACGGCGCCTTCTCCAGCCTAGTGCCATTAGTCGCTTGAGAATTATTCGAAGATAGGGAGATTGTCATGACTTCTGTATTGATCGTGGTTTCTGCCGCCGATCGTTGGACACTCAACGACGGCACCACCCATCCCACCGGCTATTGGGCCGAGGAACTCGCCGAGCCGCACCGGATCTTCGCGGCGGCGGGGTGGGACATCACCATCGCCACTCCGGGCGGTGTGCCGCCGACGGTGGACGGGCTCAGTCTCGGATTCGCCGGTGGCCTGCCGGCGAAGACTCGTGCGGTGGCTGACTATCTGCGCAAACTGGACGCGCTCGCCCATCCGAAAGTGTTGGCCGATATCGATCCCGCCGACTATGACGTGGTGTTCTACCCCGGGGGTCACGGCCCGATGGAGGATCTGGCAGAAGACGCCGACTCCGGCCGGATTCTGACGACGGTGTTGGAATCCGGTCGGCCGCTCGCCCTGCTGTGCCATGCGCCCGCCGCCACCGTGGCGGCCCGCCGCCAGGACGGGACGTGGCCGTTTGAGGGTTATCGGATGACCGCGCTGTCCAACACCGAGGAGCGGCTCAACAGGTTTTCCCGCAAGGCCAACTGGCTGCTGCAGGACCGACTGGTGGAGTCCGGGGCGATTTACCGCAAAGGCCGGCTGCCATTGCGCCCCTTTCTCGTGGTGGATCGCAACCTATACACCGGACAAAATCCGGCTTCCTCGGCGATGCTGGCGCACAAACTGGTAGCCGACCAGGGTTCACCGGCGCTGCACGTTTCGGTCAGCCGGCTCATCAAAGCCGATCCCCTCACCGTGTACGACGCCCTCAGCGACGTCACCACCATCGGACAACGGAGTCCCGAAACCCACGCCGCCAGGTGGATTACCTCCGGCAAGAAATTCAAGGGCTACAACCACATTGGTCCGCTGTACCGCTGGAGCACGGTGTGCAATGTCACCGAAGACGCGCCCGGACGCAGCTTCGCCTTCGAGGTCGCCTGGCCATCGAACACCTCATGGCGCTACGACCTGACCGCCGTTGAGGATGCCACCGAGGTCACCTTGTCGATGACCAAGAACCAACCGCAAGCTGCGTCGGTCGTGGCGATCCAACGCATGGTTGGGGTTCACGACCGGGCGGAACACCTACGCACGGGAATGAGCCAAACCCTCACGCGGCTGTCACAACAAGTCGAGCGCGCCGCCCCGCACCACACGGGCGCAACACGACGGTCGCAATAGTGCTGTCCGGCAACGGAATCAGCTGACGAGGCGTCCGCAGAATTATCGAGCGCGATTCTCGAAGCTGCGGACGCCTCGTTACGAGGCCTCTGCCGTTGACCGAATGTGGGGCTGCGTCGGGGCACACTTCCCCCCTTTGGCCCCCCGTTGGCCCCCTTTTGGGCGATGAAGACACCACCTTCGGTGCGTAGACAGGGATGTATCCGTCGTTGCGAGTACGTCGGGCCCCACCACTGATGTAGAGGCAGTGAGTGCCGTTGTCGAGCATGAGCGCGAAGGGTTCCGGGCGTTGCCGGGTGCCATCAGCACCAGTCTGCGTTGCTCGGTAAGGGTGCTTCGGATTCAGTCAAGCGGCAGTGGTGGGTTGTCGCTGTCGAGATGTTCGACGGTGGTGAAGACAAGTTCGGTCTGGCCGATGTTCTCGATGTCGCGGAGGAGGAATTCGCCTAGCCCGAAATGGAAGTGACGTGTTTCGCCGGCGGTGTATGACACATCGCGGATGGTGCCGTCATGGGCGTGCTGCCGGCTGTTGCCGCCGTTAACGGCGGTCCAAAAGTAGTCGAGCACATGGCGATGAGCGTGCCAGCGTTTACCGGGCGCCAGTCGGATTTCTCACACGCGGACGCGGTTGTTTTGGCTCAGTAGGCGTGACCCGACATGGCCGTCGTGAGCATCCTCGGTGAACTCAGTTTTGAGCGCGTCGGGCCGGCCGTCAAAGTTGGACGCGATGAGGTCACCGGCCAGCGGGAGGTCGCTGAGGTAACTGTCGTTGGTCATTGATTTTTCCTTTCCAGAGCGGTGGTTTCTATCGGCCCGGACCGTAGAGCCCGAATCGCAGATCGGGGTCTCCCGGTACCCAGCTGTTGTGGAACTGTGAACGCTCGCCCATGTCGATGACGCGTTTGATCAGGTTGTCGCTGAGTTGCAGTTGTGGCGGCTCCCACTTGGCGAGGGCTGATGGAATGTCGCCGCTGGAATCGCGCAGTGCGGCGGCCAATGTCCACCCGTCCGCGGCAGCCTTTGCGGTTCCCGCGGCCGCATGGGGTCGCGCGGCGCAGGCGGCGTCGCCGATGAGGGCGACCCGGCCCGTCGCCATTCGAGTGGACCGAAGGTCGTAAACAACTTGCAGATAAGGGTTTTTGGTGGCCAGCACTACCTCGGCGACGGCCGGCGCCAGCGAATCGGCAGCATCCTGACGCATCTGTGTGATGTAGCGGTCCTGTACCTGGCCCGGGTGCACCGACACCACACCCGCCGATCCGCGCTTGTCGATGAGCATTTCGGTGAGGTCAGGCCCGGCGGGCACATTGCGATACCACACGTAGTTCATCAGTCTGTGCTGCGGGCCCAGATCCTCTTCGCCCGGAATAGGGTACATGAGGATGTGCGAGTTCGGGATGACGTTGTAGGTGACAGCATCCTGCAGTGTGTCTCGCGTGTGAGCGCTGAGCCCTGATAGGGGTAGCGTGCCGCGCCAGCCGATATAGCCCGCGTAGGAGAACGTAGCGTTCGGATCGAAACGCTCCCGGACCACCGATCTGATGCCGTCGGCGAAGACAACGAGATCCGCAGACGCGGTGGCGCCGCTGACGAAGCGGACCGTTGCCACATCGTGATCTTGGCTGAACCCGCATGCGTACTCGCCGTAGTGATAGTGATCGGTACCGAAGTCGGCGAGCAGCGCTCGGTAGAAGGTGCCCCACGAGGTGTAGGTCCAGGTCTGGTTCTCGCTTTGGACGATGTCGCCGTCACGGTCGACATACTGGACATACGACGTCGAGGTACGCAGGTCGGCAAGGTCTTGGGTGCTGCGTTCGACGAACCAGCGCACTGTGTCCGGTTGGAGAACAATCCCGCTGCCTCTGCCTTCGAGTGGAGTCGGTGTGCGCTCGTAGACGTCGACGTTGAATCCCAGGTCGCGCAGCAGCAGCGCTGCTGTGAGCCCGCCGATGGACCCGCCGACGACGATCGCCGATGCTGTGGAGTAGTCGCTCATCACTCGCTCTTCTCGAAATTGCAGACGGGAGGTTTCTCTCGGGGCGAACGATCCCGCCGCTCAACGGAATCTCCGAGAATTGATGTTGTTTGGGTAGGCGAAGGGGTTAAGGCGGCGGCACAGCTGAATTGGGTCCACTCCGACTCAGTTTGTCCTGTGCTCTGACGCGTGTGTTGTATATGGCGCGCGCCGATTGATCGATATCCAGCAGCACGGTGTCCGCTCGCATGAGACGTTGAAGTGCATCTCGGCGGCGACGCGGTATCACCGCCATCGCGGTGGTGATCACGCCGGCATGCCTGGGCACGTACACATCTGCATCACGTCCGCGCAGCACCGCACGAGCAATGGCGTCACCCACAACGGTTGGTTTGACCGGCCGCACGCCGCGTGCCGAGCCGAGCCCTTCTGCCATCTCGGTCGCGATGATCGCCGGCATAACAATGGAGATGGCGATGCCGCTGCCGCGAAGCTCCCCGCGTAGCGATTCGCTCAGGCCAACGACGGCGTGTTTGGTCGCCGAGTATGTCGCACCGCCCGGCGAGGCTATCTTGCCCGCTATGGAGGCCACGTTGACGATGTGCCCCCGGCCACGAGGGCGCATCCGCGCTAGGGCGAGCTGCGTGCCGTTGAGGACTCCACCCAGGTTGACGGCGACCTGGATGTCGGTGGATACGTTGTTCTCATCCTCGAAGGGCCCCACATGCTGAATGCCCGCGTTGTTCACCATGACGTGCAGCGGACCAAGTCGGTGTTCCAGCTCGTTCAGAAATGACTCGAAACTGGCCCGATCGGTGACGTCGAGCGCAAGGCCGGTCGCTCCCCTACCGATCCTCTCGGCGGCGAGACGGGCACCTGCTGCATCGAGGTCGCCTATGGCTACCAAGGCACCTCGCTGTGCGAATGCGTTGGCGGTGGCCAAGCCGATCCCGCGGGCGCCCCCGGTAATCGCCACGACTTTCCTGTGCAGATCGAGCTGCGTTGTGCGGGTCCTCATTTCGCGATCCCTGCGTGCCTGCGCAGGAATTCAACCTCGACACCCAACACTTCATCGACAGCAGCGCCGCCCTCGTACACATCGTAATGGCCGCCTTTGATGCGGTGCAGTTCGGCGCGCTCAACAAGCTCGGCCACTTGCAGAGCCTTCGCGACCGGAGCCTGTGTGTCGGTTTCGGGGACTATCAGGAGGATAGGGATGCGAATCGATGCTGCGCGGCGAATAGGCCGGTTCCTCGAGATACTCAGAAGTGAGCGCGCGGCTAGGCGGTTATGCCAATCCTCCGGTTCTCGCGGCGTCACCAACTGTTTGCCGAAGGGAGCATCGGGGGTGTCGGTGACGCCCCACTGCCCCGGCGGCACGTTGATGGGCAGGTAGATGGGTGTTCGACCGAACAGGGAACCGATGCAATCGGCCACCGCGACCGCCGTGAGGGGAATCGATCGACTGGGTCGAATCTTCGTCGCTCCCGCAAGGCCGTCGACCAGTGGGGATTGAGCGACGGCTCCCGCGAGTCGGGTGTCCGAAGCGGCGAGGGCGGTGACGTGCATGCCGGCGAAGGAAGTGCCCCACACGAAGATTCGCTGCGCATCGATCTTGGGATGTGCTGCTGCCCAACCGATCGCGGCGCCGTAGTCCTCGCGCTGGCGCCGGACGCTGAGCTCATCGCGGGGCCACCCGGTCGAATCGCCCCGCTGCCGATAGTCGATGGCCACCACGGCGAAGCCTTCGCGGCAGAACCGCTCCGCGAACGGCTGCAACCCGCCTGCCTTCACTGCCCCCATGCCGTGTGCCATGACGACCGCCGGGTGTGGCCCTTGCCCGACGGGCTCATAAAACCAGGCGTCTAACTGCTGGCCGCGGGGCGCGGGGATCCGCACTGTGGTGCGGTGCGGCGGATTCGTCTCTTGCGGGTGCGTCATGATCGGTTCCTTCCGTAGTGTTTTCCGTCAGGACTTGCGGTAGCAGTGGGGTCGAACGTGTCACTGGACTGTGAGAGTGCTGGGGATGATGCGATTGCGCTGCAGATCAGCGAACAGCTCGGCGAACATGCGATCGCTTTCGATGAAGGGGGTGAACCCGTATCGCCGCGCCTTCAGTGTCGACCGAGCAACGTCCCACTCCGCCGAGAAGATGAAGTCCGCGAACCCCCAGGAAACGATGTCGGAATATGCATGAGGCTTTAAGTTTTGCTTGGCGACGATGCGATCCCAGACCGGTGCCTTGTCTGCCATGAATTCTGTCAGCGACAACTGGCGCGGTTCTGCGTCGCGGAGGCTTAACATGTCAGCGAACTTCGGCCACATGTTGCACCAGCGGAAGTAGTCGCCGTTGGTGATATTGAACGCTTCTCCCGCCGCTGAAGGGGCGGTCGCTGCCCACTGCGCGGCTTGGGCAAGGATACGTGCGTCGGTTACTTCATAAAGGGCCGTCCACGCGCGGGCCTTACCGGGAAACGAAAAGGGCACGCCCAGTTCGCCGCAGATCGCCGCATACACGGCGATTGCCATGGTCAAATTCATCGGGTTGCCGAGTGCGAACCCGCAGACCGCCTTGGGCCGAAGCGCCGACCACATGAAGCCATCGCGCGTAGCTGCTTCTTCGAGCCAATCCTGTTGGCTGTAATAGAAATTTGGCGGCATGTGTCGTGGGCCATCTTCGAGCGCCGGCGTGCGAGTCGGCCCGAGGTGGAAGCCGTACCACTTCCCGCCTTCCATCAGATTGACGTGTTCAAGGTTCGACGAGGCCGAGCTCAGCGCCTCCACCGCGTTGGTAAGCAAAGCGAGGTTCGCGTCGACTTCCTCAGCGCGAGTGGGCATGGGCTGGTAGGCCGCATAGAAGACGTGCGTGGTGGTTTTAAGTTCTGCGAGCACAGCAGTCGCGGTGTCCTTGTCGCGTAGGTCGACTGAGAGGAAACGGGCTGTCGTCTCGAAATCGGGAGCCCGCCGTGACAGGGCGACTACATCCCAGCTCGGGTCGCTCGTGAGGTGATCGACTAGTGCGCGCCCGATCACTCCTAAGCCACCAACAACCACTGCATGCCGGTCAGACATTCGAATTCCCCTTAGCTGTTGTTGTTTTGCTCATGCGCGCCATCGGTCTTAGGCGGCGGCGACGACGCCACCGTCGACGGTGTAATCAGCCCCGGTGACATGTTTCGACACATCCGAGGCGAGGAAAGCGATCACACGAGCAACGTCGTCTGGGTCACCGACCTTCTGTAGGGGTAGTTTTCGAACTTCCTTAGCGAAATGTTCGATCGCCGCCTCTTTGTCGAGGCCGTATTCCATGGCTAGAGAATCTGCGAAGCCGCCCGGCCGATCCCATGCGGGTGTTCGCGTGGGACCCGGCGAGACGCAGTTGGAGCGCACTCCGGCGGGACCGAATTCGATGCTGATCGCTTTTGACAGCATCAGTACCGCGGCCTTCGAGACGCTGTAGTCGACGAAGAATCGGTCGGGAGCGCGTCCCACGTCTGAGGCCACGGATACGATTGCTCCTCGTCCTTGTTGGATCATGTACGGCAGCGCGGCACGACACGCTCGAACGGCCGAGTAAAAATTCACGTTCATCAACTCGTGCCAGTCGGCGTCGGACACTGACAGGAAGCTCTCGCGAAATGGGAAGGCGCCCACGTTGTTTACCAGCGCATCCACTCGACCGTGCATTCTGATCGCCTCGGCGATCACGAACCCCGGGCCGTCCGGCTTGGACAAGTCGACCGCGAGTGCGGCAACGCTGTCCGACAGCTCGCCGGCGGCTGACGGATCGAGGTCTGCGGCGACTACTTTCGCGCCTTCGGCGAGGAAGGTCTTCGCGGTGGCAAGACCAATCCCCCCACCCGCCCCGGTGATCACCACAACACGGTCGGTCAATTGAAAATCCATCGAGTTCTCCTTCTAAATCTGTCAAGTACATCGGCTGCACTCAACTCAGGTCATTTCGCCTCAGCGACACCGCCGGTCAGCGCACGTGTGGTAATGCATTCGGCGCTAGCCTGCTTCGACCTTGCTTCCGGTGGGCTGTAATTCCACTGCCGCAGCGAATATTTCGAGTTCTCGCTGTATATCGCCAGCGGGCTGGTACAAACGTTCGGTAACACCGTTTGCGGCTAGTTGCTCGACTTTCGCGCGGACCTCGTCGGCGCGACCGCTCAAGGTGGCCGTGGTCAACAGCGTGTGTGCACCGGCACGCCACGCAGCGGCGTCGGCCTCGTTGAGGCGCATGAGATGTTCTTGGTGCACCGCGAAATGGCGTTGAGCCTCGGGTGTTCTTTCCACCACCGCGAGCCACTCCTTGCCACCCGGGAAGGACATCACGCCTGGCGGGCCGCCCAGCTCGTAAGCGAAGTGAAACGCTTGCAGCAGACCGGGTCCGGCAGCCGCGCGGACCCGGTCGTCGGTGGCGGGTTCGTTCTCGTCCAGCACGGTACCAAAGCCCAGAAACGCCACCGCTGAGAAGTCGGATGCCCCGTCGGGGACACCGGCGCCGACAAAGAGCCCATCAGCCACCCGACGAGCCACCTCGATGCCGCGCGGACCCACAGCGCTGATGTAGATGGGGATGCGTATGGGGGCGGGTGGGCTCGACGCCGCGGGGTGCAGCATCCGAAGCGTTCCCCCTTCCCATTCCACTGTCTGACCATCCAGCAGTTGGCGAAACACGGTGACGTAGCGCGACATGTAGTTCCACGGGATCGGTTTGGGCTGACCCATCGCGCGGCGCCCCGTGTGACCCGTACCAAAACCTACCGCGACACGCCCAGGCGCGAGTGCCTCCAGGGCTGCCGCGGCCGCCGCGTTGACCATCCGATGGCGCAGTGTCGGCACGAGGACACCGGGACCCAGGCCGATCGAACGGGTGCGCTGGGCCGCCAGCGCGAGACACATCCGCACATCGGGACTCTGCTGAGGTGTGTCATACAGCCATGCGCGCACGAATCCGAGCTGTTCGGCAAGCTCTACATGCGCAGGGGTGTCGAGCGTGGTTGCGAAGGCCACCGAAATGTCTATCGCTGAGGCAGTTGTCATTGGCTCACGCTGTTCGTGGTCATAGCTACCGTCCGAGGCAACTGCGGATCTCAGCGAGAGACTGGGCGTTCTCGCGTTGGCGTTGTGCTCCAAGCCCTGGGAAGTACGAGCGAGCGACGAAGTGCAGATTCCCGCCGACTTTTTCGGCGTACTCCTGGATTCGCGCCGCGACATGATCGGCGGTTCCGACCAAACTCATGGCGCGGACCCATGATTCGAAGTCGGGATGCTGTGGCGGCATTGGTCGCAAGCCGCCTTCGATATCCCACCTGCTCGCGATATCCCCATACTTCCATGCCTGGTACAAGATGTGTTCGCCCACAGCCGCCCAGGGGTCGCTGTCGTCGGTGACGAACGTTTGTAGATGGACCGCGATGTCGATCCCATCGGGATCGCGGCCCTCCTGCTCTGCTCCTTCGCGAAGGGTGCGCACCGCGACGGCCAGTTCATCGGGGGTGCAGTTGGTCGCCATAAAACCGTCGGCAAGGCGACCGACCCGTCGCACAGCCGGCGCTGCGGCGGCGCCGATCCAGATCGGGATCTGGCCGCGCGCGGGCCGCGGCGTGATATACCCCGAACGGGGTTCCGTCTTCTCTCTGTGTGGTCGGCTCCCCGGCCCATCCGGTGCGACAGATCTGGATAGCATCCACCAGCAGCCGAACCCGCCGCTTGGAGGATTTTCCGAATGCGGCGAATTCTTGGGGAAGCCAACCCATGCTCAGACCCAGAATCACGCGGCCCTGCGAGATCAGGTCGGTCACCGCAGCGTCTTCGGCCAGTCTGAGGGGATCATAAAACGGCGCCAATACCATCGCGCTGCCGATCTTTGCGGTCCGCGTCACCGCTGCCAGGGCCGCCATCATCGGCAACAATGCGGGCAGGTATCCATCGTCGACAAAGTGATGCTCGGAAACCCAGATAGACTCAGCGCCTGAGGATTCAGCCAGCGTGGCCAGCTCTAGCGCCTCGCTGTAGAGCTCCTCCCAACCTCGTGGGTCGTCAGGATGTGTTTGGCAGGTGATCAGTCCATAGCCAACCTCGATCATTCAGAACCGCCTTTGTAGATGGATGTTGTGCAGCCGGGTAACGACCCGCTTAACGTCGCCGAGGGTGCAGCCCTATGCCGTCGCTGGCTACCCTCCGAATCGCTGGCGCGAATCCGACACCCCGGGCGGCGACGGCGACTGCTGCCATCGCGAGGTGTGCCAGCCGTGCTCACGACCCCATCGCTTCCTTCGCCCAGAGGGCCGCCGCGCGCATGAGCACATCGCGCTCCATCGCCAACTCGGCGACTTGCCTACGCAGGTCGTTGATCTCGTCGCGTACGCTCTCGCTCAACGAGCCCTCGCCACCCTGAGCGCGCTGATCAGGCCACGTCGCCTGGCCGTGAGTGCCCTCGTGCAGGCCTGCCGCGCGAGCCACCTGCGGTATCACCGTGCGAGGAGGCCCGGGGGTACGCGTCGCGCCGCCGGGTTGCGCGGCCCGGCCGCTGCGTTGCGCGGCCCCGCTGCGTGTGGCGGCCCAGCCGCCGCCTGCCGCACCGCCGCCGCCTGCCGCTGCGGCCATGAGACTCCCCGGCAGAATCCCGCCGTACCCCGGTCCCAGTCCATCTATCTCGGCTTCTGGCAAACCGGCCAGGGTGAGTTCCGGCAATGCGGTGGCCGCACGGCTGATGGCCGGCGCCGCCCCAGCCCAGGTCTGTGGCACCGACAACGCATTGATAGACGCCGCGCGGCCGAGGCTCGCCAGCACTCCGGTGCGGCCCACGCCGACTGAGCCTGACGTGCCCGCCGCCGAACCGTACCGACCCACCAGGGTCGACTCCTGCGCCGCCTGGAGCACCGGGCCGCCAAGCGCTGCCCGAATTTGCCACGGCGCTTGCGACAAGATGAACAAGATCCCACTAGCGTTGTTCAACCCCCCACTCAAAGCGCTGAGTGAGGTGCCAATATCCGGGAACAGAGTATTGAATAGCGAGTTCAGGTTCTGCAGCCACGTGATTGGCGCGGGCGACGCTCCCGACGCGAGTCCTTGCAGCACAGTGGGCACCGTGGAGATCAGTTGGGACAGCGCGGTGGGACCGTTGGCGGCGGCCGTCGTGCTGGCTGCCTGACCAACAGCGGTGGCCTGGGCTCCCAGCCCGGCCGGGTTGGTGGTCTGCGGAGGTCGGGTGAACGGCGAGAACGTCGATGCGGCCGCCGACGCACCCGCATAGCCGTACATCGCCGTCGCATCCTGCGCCCACATCTCGGCGTAATGCGCCTCGGTCGCCGCGATCGCTGGGGTGTTCTGACCGAGAATGTTCGTCGCCACCAACGCCATCAACAACGCCCGGTTCTCTGCGATCACCGGCGGCGCCACGGTCGCCGCAAACGCAGCCTCGTAGGCCGCCGCCGCCGACCTGGCCTGGTTGGCGGCCAGGTTAGCCTGCTCGGCGGTGGTGGTCATCCACGCCGCATAGGGGGCGGACGCAGCCGCCATCGACATCGATGTCGGACCTAGCCATGGTCGACCAATCAGCCCGGATACCACCGACCTATATGACGCCGCCGCCGAATTCAACTCCGCCGCCGACCCGTCCCAGGCCGTCGCTGCCGCCAACATGGGCCCCGACCCTGGCCCCGCATACATGCGGCCGGAGTTGATTTCTGGGGGTAACGCTCCAAAATCCATCACGATTTCTTCCTCGTTGCTGGCCGCGGCTTTGCGGGGTACGGGCCGGTCGCCGGCCGAGAATCTTCTCTCATCTCACTGCGCGCAGACGCCCCCATCGACCGGAAACGTGTGCCCGGTAACGTAACGGGCTTCGTCGGAAAGCAGCCAGACGACAGGATCAGCGATCTCTTCGGGCTGGCCAATCCGCCCCATCGGCACAAATGAGGCGTAGCTGTGCGGGTCGCCTCCGGTTCCCTTGGCCAGCAGGGGCGTCTCCACCGGGCCGGGGCCGACCGCGTTCACGCGGATGCCTCGCGTGGCGTAGTCAAGCGCCGCCGACTTGGTCATGCCGGTGACCGCATGCTTCGTGGCCGAATACAACGACCAACCGGGGTAGCCGTTGAGTCCGAAGATCGAGGACGTGTTCACGATGGACCCGCCGCCCGTCCTGAGCATCTCCTCGATCTCGTACTTCATGCAGTAGAAGACGCCCTTGATGTTCACATCGAACAGGAACGACGCCTTTTCGATGTCCTGCTCATGGAGGGGCACCTGCTCGCCGTCCGCCCCGGCGTTGTTGAAGGCCAGGTCCAGCCGCCCGAATTCCTTGACGGCTCGCGCCACGAGAGCCTTTGCATCCTCGGGTTTGCTCACGTCGGTCACCTGAAAGGCCGCACGACCTCCGGCCTGCTCGATGGCCCACACGACTTCTTCGCCGAGCTTGGCGTTGCGGTTGCCGATGACAAGCGAGGCACCGGCTTTGGCCATCGCCAAGGCGCTCGCCCGTCCGATGCCTGTCCCGCCGCCGGTCACGATGCCGACTTTGTTGGCCAAGGATGCCATGTCACCGCCTGAACAGCATGGTCACGACGACCAGGTTCCGTCGATCCGTCACGAGAAAAGATCAGCGCGAGGCCCGCGCCGTCGCATCCGTGGAATCCCTAGTCGGCTCCCCTGCCAGGCACTCCCAGCCCAGCCAACTAGGGAATTCCCGGATGCGAAGGTGCGCGTGTCACACGGATCGTGTCTGGCGAAAGTTCGAACTCCGGTGGCACAGCTCGTCTGCAGTACGAGATGACGGATCGACCCGTTGAGGAGTGCGCGATGAAGTTCCTATTCGACGATGAGACTTTTTCCTTTGAGACGCTGCGCTCTACCGGGTTCGCCAGCTACTTCGGGGCCGACCTCGGCGAGGTGCTGGCGACCGCGACCCGGATCAAGGATGGTGACCTCGCCAGTTGGCAGCGGGAATGGAAGGCGACCGCGGGGCGGGTGGCCGAGTTGGGCGAGCGCTCCCTTGCCGCCGGGCACCGGATCTCCGCCCGAGAAAACCTGTTACGGGCGTCGAACTACTACCGCACCGCGGCTGACTTTCTGCTCGACAACCCCGCCGACAACCCGGAAGTCGCCGCCCTGTACGCCGGACAGGTCGACACCTTCGCCGCGGCGGCGGCCCTACTGGACCACCCGGCCGAGGGGGTGTCGATCCCGTATCAGGACACGACGCTGCCCGGTTATCTATTCCTGGTCGATGACTCCGGTGTGCCCCGGCCCACCATCATCTACATCAGCGGGTATGACTCGACCAGCCAGGAGGGCTACTTCGTGCTCGCCGTCGCGGCGATGCGCCGAGGCTACAACGTGCTGGCCTTCGACGGCCCCGGCCAGGGCGGCGCCCTGCACCTGCAGAAGTTGGTAATGCGCCCGGACTGGGAAGCGGTGCTCACGCCGGTCGTCGACTACGCACTGACCCGCCGCGAGATCGAACCCAGCAGGATCGCCGGGTTCGGCTACAGCCTGGGCGGCTATCTGCTCGCCCGGGCCGCCGCGTTCGAGCACCGGCTGGCCGCGCTGATCCTCGACGACGGCGTCCATGACCTGGCGTCGGGCTTCGCCGACAACTTGCCGCCGTTTGTCATGAATTGGGTCGACGAAGGGCACGACAAGTTCGTCGGTCACATTCTGTCGGTGCTGACAACGGTAAGCTCACAACTTCGCTGGGCACTGGGAAATGGCATGTGGGTGTTCGGCGTTCAGAGCTACGCCGACGTGCTGCGCACGGTCAAGCACTACACCCTAGACGGTGTTGCCGATCAGATCGTGGCCGCGACCTTGATCATGGAAGGCGAGCACGACACCATGCTCAAGGGCCAACCCGGCCGCGTCGAAAAGGCCGTCACCTCGGCCAAAACCACCCGGGTCACCCTGAACGAGGCAGAAGGCGCCGGAGAACACACCCACGCCGGCGCGCTCGGACGGGCTCACCCGGTCATGTTCGACTGGCTCGACACGACGCTGAACGCCTAACAGGGCACGCAGTGCAAGTCGGTCTGGATCGACCTGTCCTGACTGCAACGCACCAAGCCCCAGAGTCACTCTGCGAGAAGGAAAATCATGAAGGTTCTTGTCACCGGTGCTACCGGCTATCTCGGCGAGGTCGCCGCCGATGCGCTGGCCATGCGAGGCCATCAAGTCTTGGGACTGGCCCGATCCGATCGGTCCACTAGTGCACTGCGCATGCGCGGCATCGAGCCCGTTATGGGCGACTTCGGCGACCCGGTGAGCCTGGCTAACGCCGTTCGCGAGGCCAAACCCGACGTCGTGGTGAGCACCGCCAGCGTCGGCGGGGCGAGCGGGGACCAAGCCGCCTTCGCCCGGGACGGTGAGGCGGTACGCGCCATCCGGGAGGCGCTCACCGATCACGGCGGCGCCCTGGTCTTCACCAGTGGGTCCGCGGTCTTCGGGGTCTTCAACGGCGGCGATGCCACCGACACCGTTTACGACGAAGACGCCCACTTGCCGCTTCCAGCCTCGGTTTACGCGCCCGAATCCGCGGGCGTGCACCCTCTGCTGGCCGCCGGTTTTGGGGCCGCGATGGCCGCTCGTGTCCAGACCGAACGGGACGTCCTGGCCGACGGGAACGTGGGCGGTGTTGTGGTACGACCCGGGCTGGTTTACGGACACGGCGGCAATTCGGACCTCAGGTCTTTGATCGACCGGGCACGGAAGGAGGGTCGCGCGGGTCACTGGCGAAGCGGCGGCACAACTCAGAGCTACGTGCACGTCGACGATCTGGGCGAATTATTCAGCCTGGCAGCGGAACTCGCGCCGAACGGGGCGATCCTGCACGGCGTCGCCGACGACGTCAGCCAGCGCGACTTGGCCCGCGCCATCAACCGGATGATCGGAACAGACGAGCACACCGACAGCCTCTCGCTGCTGCAGATGCTTGGCATCGACCCCGACACGGTCGCGAGAATGGGCGACTCGTTCACACCGCCGCCCAGCGCAGCATCGGGTATCAGCCTGTCGCTGAACAAACGCCTGTCCTCGGATAAGACGCGCAAGCTCCTCGACTGGTCGCCCAAACGCGCAGACATCTGGGACGACATCGCCTTCGGCTCATACGCAGACCCATAGCCGGCCGCACAGCGATCAAAACCCTTGTCGCCGCGTCGTTGTGAACCACGAAGTGAGTCGTCACCGGTACTGCTCATCGAGGAAGGCGGAAGGTTGTGGACCTCTACGACGTGATGCGCACCACGTTCGCCGCGCGCGAGTTCACCGGCGAACCGCTGCCCGACCGCACGCTGTATCGCGTCCTCGACAACGCGCGTTTCGCACCGAGTGGAGGTAACCGTCAGGCGGTGCGCATCATCGTGGTCGGCGACCAGCAGATCCGCGACCACCTGGCCGAGTTGTCGGTCCCCGGGGCCCAGCGCTACGTGGCGCAGCTCGGTATCGGGGAGGCCCCCTGGAATCCGTTAGGGCCCAGTAGCGTGCCTGCCGCGGGCGATGGACTGCTGACATGTGGTAGCCATCCCCGCCGCCATTCGACGCAAGGATCCGCAATCGTCGGGGACCGTGCTCCCGACCACCGGCGTCAGCATTGCCAACGGTGTGGTGGTGGGCCGCGCCAGCAACCTGTACGGCATCGAGTTGATCTCCGCACGCCGGGGTCCTGAAGCTGCCGGCGGGGCAAGCACTTACGACGCCGCGACTGACCCGAAGTTGCGGGCCCCCAATTCAAAGGCGATGGCATGAGTTGATGAAAAGCTCATCGCGCCCGCCGGGCGAAGATCGCAGTCGGAGCCCGGTGGGTGGCCATACACGGGTCGTGGCGGCGCCCAGGGAATCGTCGGCATGGCGCGGATGCCAGCGCGTCGCTGGGTCAGGGATGGGGGTACTCGCGCGCTGCTGGCTCTGCGAACTTGTCTAGCTCCGGGAGGTTGACCACGATCGGATCGGGGTGCGAGCGGGTGACAACCCAGACGGTGGGGTTGCGAGCTGCTCGGCGAAATGTGCGCGAATGTGAGTGTTTGTTAGCGAATGTATGTTTGACTGACTGTTGTGAAGCTGGCCGAGTGGGCTCGG
>Ga0209040_10000392_pt1 | contig 33225 bp, 27 predicted proteins | sample BogFormECP12_OM3_FD_188240 | JGI IMG/M metagenome (GOLD analysis project Ga0209040, IMG submission 188240) | Bog forest soil microbial communities from Calvert Island, British Columbia, Canada - ECP12_OM3 (SPAdes) (version 2) | ecosystem: Environmental > Aquatic > Freshwater > Wetlands > Bog ... | reverse complement strand
TACTTGTGGTTGGGTTGAGCGAGAAACTGGGAGCCGGAAGCGCCGCCGGTGTGAAAGACAGTGCGGTGAAGGTCCCGGCGGTGAGATTCATCTCGTAATATCCCGATGCCGTGCTTAGAACGAGCTGGTTGTTCGAAGGATTGACTACCGCGGCGCAAATCATGCACTGAATTCCGCTAAAAGTGACCGACTGGGTTACTGGCGCTGTGAAAGTGGCGATGACCTGGTTATTCGTCAGATCACTTGAGATGTTGCTGGCATCGATGATCTGAACATCCGGCGAGCTGTAACTGATCACTGCGACCAAGGAACTGGTCTGGCTGGCGGCCGTGGCATTGGGAATGAATCCAGCCGGCATGGGGATGGAGGCCAGAAGCGCCAAGGGGACGGGCAGCACGCTGGAGAATTGGTCCGCATCCAAATTCACTTCCTGCACGGCATACGCGCCTTGAATCTTCGTTTGCTGCGGCAGATAGGCAGCGTCTATTACGGTCGACTTGAAAGGAACCTCCAAAATGCCCATCGTACCGGAGGTGAAACCGTTGGTTTCGACCGTCAGTTGAATCACTCCCACCACTCCTCCGAGAGTGGCCGTGATCACAGTGGCGCCGATCGCCCTGCCCGTAGCCATCCCGCTGGGGTTGATGGAAACAAAGTTCATTGTACTGGGAGTCGATTGGGCGCTCCACGCAACCTGCGACGTGAGATCGCTTGTGCTTCCGTCGCTGTATACGCCGATGGCGGTTAGTTGCCGCTGTTCGGCTATCGAAATCAACGACGTCGTGGGAGCGATCTGAATGGTCTGCAGGGTCACACCGGCCGTGGGATTGTTAGCGGTGGGCCTGCCGTAGGCGGGATCCGCATTACCGTTGCACCCCTGCAGCAAGGCGAGGCCCGCAGTCAGAACTGCAAGCGCCAGAATTTCATGGATTGCCCTTGTTCTTGATCTGCCAGCTCCCGACTTGAGCGGATTTCTTCCGGACGTCTGCATCGATTCTCCTGAATGTATTGCTCCGGAGCTAAGCCGCTCCAGACTACCGCTGCGAATCTTTTGTCTGGGTCGAGGAGCCACTCTCCTGCGCCTTCCCAGTCGCGCTTAAGGGCGGTACGACGCTGAATTGCATCTGCTGTTTGATCCAGTCAAAGCCGGCACCTCCCGCAATCGTAGTGCGGAAGGCCGCCGCGTCGTCATAGTGAACGATCTTCGCATTCGCGGGAGCGGCTGCCTCCACTTTTTGCTTTGCTTCCGCCGGAGTAACCGTGACCGTCTTAACGAATTGAATTCTAACTTTCTGCGTCTTCAATTCGGGAAGCCACTTGACCGGGTCCAGGGGCGCTACTCCCGCCAGCCACTCGGGCTTCAGGTAATCCGGACGTTCTTTCTCTGGAATCAGCGTGGACTTTGCAACCCACTCCGGCCAATCGCCCCACGGGTCCAGCAGATCCAGAGTCTTGATTCTGGAATCGACCGCCGCCGCGAGAATTGCGATGCTCGCACCCGAACCATCGCCGAACATTCCGACGCGGTCCATGTCCATATCGCCGCGAGAGGCGAGATAGTTGAGAACCATCTGCACGTCGTGCGCGGAAGTAGCCAGCGATTCCTGAAGCTGACTTACAAACCACTCCTTCATGGGGCGCGGGGTGTGATAGCGCTGCCCAGTCAGGGCCGAAGCGAAGCCTACTGCCGCAAAGCCGTTCTTGGTGAGAAATTTTCCAAACTCGGGATTCAGGAAGCGATCGTTTTCGAAAGGATAGCTGTAGAGGTAGAGAATTACCGGAGGGTTCTTCACCCCGTCGGGCTTCAAGATATACAGATCGACGGGATCTCCGGGACGCCACTCCACTCTGGTTATTTCCCGGGTGAAGATTGAATCGTGATCGCTGGGGTCGCCGACGATAGTGCCGCTCATCTTCAGCTCGCTGCCCTTCAGCGAAGGGGTTGTCCAATCCTCCACGATCTTTGGCGTCAAATCGGAACTGGAAATGTTTCCTCGAGCTGTGGGCTGCGCATCCGGTGACGCTACGGACTTGCTGGAATCGTCGGGCGCTGCCTGCGCGCCGACGCTCCCGGCGCAAAACACGATCAGAGTTATCACTGCGACTAAATAGATTGCCTTATGAAATGACCACACCTTCATCCAATGGACTCCCGTGGAAGCGATTGATTTTATCTGAAATCGAAAACTGCGATTTTATCTGGAACCGAAAATTGCGATTTTATCTGGAACTTAAAACTGAGGCAGGCTGGCCGGAAGGCCAGTCTGCCTCAGAGGTTATACGGAGTCAAACATCATCCGGCAAAGCAACTACTGCTTCTTGTTGAGGATCCCGGGAGCGCTGACCGCTCCGAAGGTGCTCGAGAACGGCGCCGAGAACGACACTTCCGCGGTAGCGGGAGTGTTGGGGTTCGGGTTGCCGACATACAGAGTGGTGGTCGTCAAAGCGACGCTGGCGATGGTCTGGCTGGTGCCGCCGATGGTGAGCGTGGAACCTTCCCACGACGCGCCAGCGGTGAAGTGAGTGCCCTGCTTCCAGGTCACCTTGTAGCCCTTGCCGGTCGTCAGAGTGGTAGCCCAGGTTGCATAGCCGTTGGTGGTGGGAACGGTGATGTCGAACGGTCCTTCAACCAGACCGCCCACATCTCCGCCCGCTTCGGTGTCGCCGCCCAGCGTTGAGCTGCAGCTGGCGGCTCCGTTGTTTCCAGCGGCTTCCGCGGGAAGAACGGTGTCTTTGAAGTGCGAACGATACACGGACAGGCTATCGCCCGTGGTGCAGAACGGAACGTAATCAGCCACAGCGGTGTCAACTGCGGCCTCCGTCGCTGCCGCCAAGTGGGCGGGACCGTAGATATCGCCACCGTCGTTGGCGTCTTCTACGACCCAGCGATAGAGCGACCACGCCTTGTAGGTTCCATAACGGAGGCTGGCAAAAGAAACGCCGCCAGTAAAGTTAGACGACGGGCAGTTGGTGGCCGGCGCCACAGGGCAATTCGGCAACTGCTGATTCCCGGCGGTGGGGTAGTTCAAAGGATCCACGCCATCCAGAGTCAGGTAGTTGTACTTTGCGCTTCCGCCGAACTTGGCGGCGTTGGAGAAGCCCCAGAAGATGTAGCCGAGGGTGTTGGCGTTGTTCAGAACGGCGTTGACCACTTCGCCGGTACCGATTGCGCGCCACCGGTTGCCGCCGCTGGCGCAAGCCAGGTTGAGCGGGTTGTAGGGCTTGCTGTACGGGTTGACGATACCCTTTTCCTGGGAATCATCGGTGTTGCCGTCGCTGCGGAACAGGTTGAATTCCGTAGTGTTCATGGTTCCGGAGAGCGGTTCGCGCAGGGTCACCGTGATATTGGTGCTTTGCGGTGCGCCGCTGAAGGAATCAAAGGCCGGGTTGGCAAGGCTGCAAGAGGTGGTGCCATCGAACAGGTTCGCCAGTGGATAGACTTGCCCGGTAACGTGGGAGTCAGGGGCTACGCCAGTCTTAAGATCGAGCGGGACGGAGGCGGCGCTGTTGTTGTTGAAGATGAATACGATTGGAGCTGCGCCGATCGGAACGGTGGTCGCGGGACGAACGGTCAGGTGGGTGATGGGATCGGTGCCGTTAGCCAGTTCGAACTTCACCGGGGTCGCTTGTGTGTTGGTGCCCTGTGCAGTCAAGATCGGCTCGCCGATGTTCGCGCTGACGCCGATGTAGCCCAGACCAGCCCAGGTGGTGGTGTTCAGTTTGCCGAGAGCGCGCGCGGTGGCGACATAGGCGTCTTCCGGGCGAATGTCGGTCAAGCCAACGTTGACGTGAACGCCGCCAGTCGAGGCAGTGCCGATGGCGCCGGCCACAGCCGCTGGAAGGGTGGTGTCGTCCACGGAGTTGTCCTGCCAGAGCGCAGCGGAGCCGATGAGGTTGCCGCCCGCGCCGCTGCCAATTACCTGAACCTGAGCGCCGTTGCCGGCGGTTTCCGCCGCGAAAAAGACGCGGTTGCCAACGGTGGAGTCAACGGATACGTCGGTCCAGACGTCAGTGATGCCGGTGGCGCCGGTCGCGTCAGAACAACTTGCGATCCATACGATCCAGATATTGCCGAGTTCAGGCAAAATACGGCTATCGCGGTTGTCGACGACGTTCGCGCCGTTTTTCAGCGACCAGTGGTACACCGCGTTCGCCTTGCCCGCCGTGTTGCAGTTCAGCGGGTTGGTGGCGTTCGAGGCGTAATTGGGTGCTCCGACGCCAGCGATGCCCAAGGCGAGGCCGTCGGCGCCCAGACCAGCGGTAAGAAATTGGGCCGAAGAACCGGCGCCAACCACGTGCACATTGCAGCCTGATATGCCTAAGCAGGCTTGCTCTTGTGCGTGGGCGGCCGGAACGAAGGCTGCGATCGCGGCCACCGCAAGCGCCGCGAAGAGGAATTTAATTCTTGTCATGATTCTCATTCTCCTAAACAAGGTTGAACTGCGTGGACGTGGTGCTGGGACCACACGAGTGCCGGCAGATCACACGAATCCGCGCGCCAAGAATGGAGCCCATCAAGAGGGTTGATTTTTACGTTTAACGTTTGCGTTTTGTTTAACGTTTGTGTTTTGCTCGGATGACCAACAGCGCGCCCGCTCTATTGATCGCTGCAACTATGGAGGAGCCGTGTTACACGGTCATGACTCGATTGTTAAACTTGTGAGAATTTTCGCGCCAGGCTTGTGCGAAAGATGTCGAATAAATTAATGCGAAATGAGTAGGCCGGAAGAACCGAACCCATTCAACCCTGCTCTTTATTTTGAAGCTGAACTGTAACCTGAATTTAATCATCCTGTCATGTCTGCGTAACAAGGGGGGTGTAAGTGTATTGGACTCCATCGATTTCCGGCGCGGCCGCAAGGTTGTTCTCATGGCTCGGGCTTGTCGTTGCGATTCACTGGAGATTGAGTACAGGCGTCTGATTTCCCGTTGGAAGCTGCTTTCGTAAAGCTAATCGATTGTTGAATTGTGCTGATTTGCAGTGCGACACTGCGAATTGCCGCAAGTGAGCGTTAGTGTATCCCGACTTCAAAAACTTAAGTAGAGTGGTGCGCCCGGAGGGATGTAGGAATCGTGAGATTTCTCAGTCGTGATTTCTGTCTTGTGATCTTGATAGGAGGTATGGCAGCAGTCGCCATACCGGCACAGGCTGCCCATCGAAACCTGGAAAGCTATGCGGCACTCGCCGCTGCGGTGCCGCAGCAAGGCACTGCCACCGTCAGCGGGACCGTCGCCGATGGCTCCAGCAAGCCTCTGGTCGACGCCACGGTTTTGATCAAGGATGCGGCCGGCGTGGCCCAGACCGGAAGAACGGACAGCAAAGGAAAATACCGGATCAGCGGCTTGGCGCCGGGAACCTACACGATCTCGGTCACGGCGAAGGGATTCAAGGTTTTCGAAGTTGCGGGTATTCCTCTGGCTGCGGGAGATTCGGTTCCGCTGGACGTACTGATGGAGGTCGGAGCTCCCGGCGAAGCAGCTACGTCCAATGAACCGGCAGGGGCCGCTGCTCCAGCACAGAGTGCCGCAGCCTCAGCGCCGGTGGAAACTCCACAGCCTCAGAATGAAGCTCCGGCGTGGCTGAATGTCAGCCCAACGATGCCTTCGCCGCCGCCAGGGGTTACGCCAGCTTCGATTGAGCCTACCGTAACTGAAAACGTGGAGAACAACGGCGGAACAACCGCTGCACTTACCGGCACCGTGACCGACTCGACTGGCGCCGTCCTTACCGGGGCTACGGTAACCGTCACGAACGCTTCGGGGTTTAAGCAGACCGCTACAACCAATGACAAAGGCGTGTATACGGTGCGCGGATTGCCCCCAGGAGCCTACGATCTATCGGTGACCGCTCCAAACTTCAAAACCTTTCAGACTTCCGGACTCAATTTGACAGCAGGCGGCACTCTTCCCATGGATGCGATGCTTGAGACGGGCGGAGAGAAAACGGAAGTGAACGTAACTGCCGGAGGCGCGGCGCAAGTCGAAACGGAAAATGCCGAAGTTTCCGGGACCATCACGCAGAAGGAAGTCATCAACCTCGGATTGAACGGCCGCAACTTCACCCAGCTGATTACTTTGACTCCCGGCGTGAGCAACCAGACTGGTCAAGATGAAGCCAAGGTGGGTGTACAGGGCAGCGTGAAGTACAGCGTGAACGGTGGCCGCGTGGAATATAACTCGTTCGAAGTGGACGGCAGCGACGTGTTAAATGCGGGCCTGAGCGGCGCCGAGAGCACACTGGTGGTTTATCCCAGTCTGGATGCCATTCAGGAAGTTAAGGTTCTCACCTCAAATTATGGCGCGCAGTACGGCCGGACCGCCTCCGGGACGGTGCAGGTGACTACGAAATCGGGTGGCAGCCAGTGGCACGGAAACGCGTATGAGTTCTTGCGCAACGAAGACATGAATGCGCGCAACTACTTTGACCAGACGCTGCACGCGCCGCTTTATCGCAGGAATGATTTCGGCTTCACGATCGGTGGACCTCTGTCGATTCCACACGTTTACAACCAGAATAAACAGAAAACGTTCGTATTCTTTTCGGAAGAACATCGCATCGAGAAATCTCCAAGCGAGTTACAGCCAAACTTCAATCAGGCTGTGCCCACGCTCGCCGAACGTCAGGGCAACTTCAGCGACGTTTGCCCGAGTCCTCTCGATCCCATCGATCTGAAGAAATTGCAAGGAACCGGCGTAACCGGAAATTACTTCTTCCCGATCGCGGCGTTCCCCGACTGTCCTGGAGTTCCCAACGGACAGGCACCTCCAGGGTTCCGCGAACTGTTCTCCAGCGTGAGTAGTACCGGAGCCTTCACCTATAACAGCCTCGTTGCTGGCATGGGCTCGGCTGGTACCGGTTTCAGCAACGGTGGCCTCGACCCCAATGCCCTGGCCCTTCTGAATTCGAATCTCATTCCACTGCCGAATTCTTTCGGTGGCTGTAACTCGAGCCTGGTCGGGCAAATCGATCACACGACGCAAGAGCCCATCATGCCGTGCTATGACGCGGTGATTTCGGAGCCAACGCATTGGCGCGAGGAATTATTCCGCATCGATCAGAACGTCAATTCGCATCTGCATGTGACTTTCCGCTTTGTTCACGATTCCTGGGATACGATCACGCCCACACCAAATTGGGGCACGGTAAGAAATACGTTTCCCACTGTGCAGAACAAGTTCGTCGGACCAGGAATCGACATGGTGGTTCGCCTGACGCAGACGATCACCCCTTCATTGCTCAACGAAACCGTCTTCAGCTATACCGATGCGCACATAACCTTGTCCAATGTGAACGGGCCGGGAGGGGCCAATTTCCAGCGCCCCGCAGGCCTGGGCGATCCGAATAAAGTCGGCACCCCATGCCCGTTCATGCTTGTTGTTCCAGCGTGTACGATGGGTTACCTATTCAACAATGGCTTCGGCGGCAAGGCGCCTGGCTTGGTCCTCGGCGGGAATAACCAGGAATACGGCGGAGCCGGATTTACGGTTGATACTTCCTACATGCCGTGGGAGCATACCAACCCGACCTTTAACTTTCGCGACGATGTCAGCAAAGTGCTAGGAAAACACACCTTTCAATTCGGAGTGCAATACGTACTGGCACAAAAAAATGAGACCAATGGTGCGCTGGGAGCGGCATCGGGAGACACGCAAGGTCTGTTAACGGTCAGCAACATCAATGGCGGAATTTACAGCACGGGTAACGCGTTCGCTAACTTTCTTTACAACGACGGGCTTGACGTCACGGGCGGCGCGCTGAATGTGTTGGGCGGGGGCAATGCCATCAAGAGCTACTCGCAAGACAGTGCTCAACTGCGGTATTACAACCGCTATCAAATCGGAGAACCCTTCTTTCAGGACGATTGGAGGATGAGTCCGCGTTTGACGCTCAACTTGGGCTTGCGCGTGAGTTTATTCGGAAACTACCATGAAAAATATCTGCGCGCTTACAACTGGGAACCCCAAGCCTTCAGCCAAACGCTGGCTGCCGAGGTGAAGGTTGATCCCAACACCGGCCAACTGATCGGGTTACCAGGCATCAAACCGATTCCCTTCAACCTCGGAAATCTGGATCCGCGAATCATCAACGGCATCGTCCAATGCGGCCCGAACGGCGTTCCGGAAGGTTGCGTGAATAGTCACCTGTTCAACCCGGCGCCGCGGGTTGGTTTTGCCTGGGATCCCCAAGGCAATGGGAAGACCTCCATCCGCGCCGGCTACGGCATTTTCTTTGAGCACGGCACCGGCGATGAAGCCAACACCGGATCGCTGGAAGCGAGTGCTCCCGATGTTCTGAATCTGACGCAGCCCTTTCCGGCAGGTTACGCCTGCATCGGGGACTTCGCTACCAACTGCAATATTTCCACTACCCTGGCTTCCGCACCGGGTGCCTTCCCCATCAATGTGACCTCGATTCCCACGCAGACAAAATTTTCCTACTCGCAGCAGTGGAGCTTGAGTGTACAGCGCGAGCTGCCCCACAGTTTTGTGACAACGTTCGCCTATGTAGGTAGTAAGGGAACGCGTCTTACCGTCGAGCGCCAGCTCAATCAGATACAACCAATCTCCCCGGTGCTGAATCCTTTCGCACCGCATGAGCCATTTCTACTCGACGTTGCGGGGGCCACGGTGGGCGATTGCGACAATATCGGAAGCATTTCTAACCCGGTTTTCGCCTTGCAGAGTGGGATCTTAGTCAGTGCGACGAACCCCGCGGCCGTCAACATGCAAATTGCATGTCAGGGACAATCAAATAACCCGTCCCACCCAGCGATTGCGGTGGCGAACACGTTTCGCCCATATCCGGGGTTAGGCGACATTTTCTCTCTGCAGAATGCCGCGGATTCTATGTACCACGGCTTTCAGACTACGATGCGGCGAACCAAGGGACCTTTAACGGCTGGGTTCGCGTACTCGTACAGCCACTCGATCGATGACTCCTCCGATCGCACTGACCCAACATTTGTGAATTCCCTTGATTTGCACTCTAACAAAGCTAGCTCCGATTTCGATCAGCGACACTTGCTCAACATCAGTTATGTATACAGCGCTCCTAACTTTAGCCGCGCATTACAGAGAGACTTGATCGGACCTCTTGAAACAGCCTCAGATGGCGAAGAGGATAAAAAGGACGCGCCAGGTTCGGGAGAGCCTTCCCGCCTTATGCGATGGATCGGCGACGGATGGCAATTATCAGGTATCACGACCTACCAATCGGGAACGCCATTCAGCGTGATCAATAACGGGGGAAGCAGCGGGATCGGGGTACCGGATAATGCCGGCGTGGCGAACGGATACAGCCGCGAAAATGGGACTGCTGCTCTCTCCTATCCAGATCTGGCAACCGGGCCGTCTCCTGCAGCGCTCAGGTCGAATCCCAGCAGCTTTGGTCCGCTTCTATTCAATCCTAATCTATTCGTCGCGCCTCGCGGGCTTACGTTCGGGAACGCCGGACGAAATTTCCTGAACAATCCCAACCGCCTGAATTTCGACATGTCCCTACTGAAGCACTTTGCGATTCGGGAGGGTAGCGAGGTGGAGTTCCGCGCGGAAGCGTTTAATGTGTTCAACCACACGCAGTTCCGCATCTATAATCCAGACCTGGGAAATACTGGCAGCAACACCATCGGTTGCTATGGCGGATCTGGCTATTCCGCCGGCGCTTACTTCCCCGGAGGCACAGACTGTCTTACTGGCAGCGCCCTCCTGCATCCGGTGGACGCGCACCGTCCACGCACTTTGCAGCTGGCTCTCAAATTTAGCTTCTAGCTGAGGGAGTGAGGCTGCACTTGATCGATTCTTCGCTTGGCTGTGTCGATTCGATGTGCTCTCTTGTGGTTAGTTCACTGATTTTGGGTAGCAAGACGGCAAAGCCTGAGTCTGCAGTGACATCGAATCAGGAACTCTGTGCTGTGGGGATGATTGCCCAGGCGTTTTCGCCATCGTACTAACCGAAAGTCAGTTAATTGAAAGTAAAGGCTACAGGTCCGTTATCAATCGTAAGCGGACCGGGGCTGATTGGCGGGCAAGGTCCGGGAGTGTTGATTCCGAGGAAAAGGCCGTCAGGGCTGGTATCCAGCAACGAGAACCCGGTCGAGCCAACAACTACGGTTGCCGGTGCGGCACCGCTTCCATTCTCCGAGCTTGACGGCGTACCGATTCGTCCAATCTGCTCACCGTTGTAATCATAAATTTGCAGATATACGTTCTGCCCGCTGATGGTGCCACTCAGAGAGGCAGTCGTGAAACAAGGGTACCCAACGGCAGTAATTGTTCCGCTTAGCGTCGCATTGCTCGAACCTGCGCTTGGGCCCTGACTAAGCGAGCCGGATACCGCCACCGGGACAGGATTCGTCAAGCCCTGGAGGAGTTCCATGTAAGTCGAATTGATCGTCCCGGTAAAGTTGCCCGTCAACGAGGGAATAAGAAAGGCATTCCACGTGCCAGTGGTGGGCGTGGTCTGACAAGCTCCACCCATCCCCTGAAAATCGCCGGACATTGACAGGTTGTCCGATGAAATGGTTCCGATAAAGTTCACGGTTGTGCCGAATTCATCCACGGAAAAAGTCACATTCTGGCCGCTCACCGTACCGCTTAAAGCAGCAACTCCCCCGCAACGATCGTTCTGACCGAGTGGAGGAACCTGAACGCTACCGGTCAGCGTATTATTTGTTTCCGCAAGAAAGCCCGAAACTGAAAGCGAACCATTCGTTTGCGGATATGGCAAGAGAACCATTTGCCAGTTGCCGGCCAGCGGCCCGCTCGGGTCGGACGAGGTTGAGGTTGTAGAAGTTCCACCACAAGCGGTCAGAGTTAAGAAAAGAGCTAAGAGTAATGCAGTGGCAAAAGTTCTCACAAATCTCCCTCGAAGAATGCAACCAAAAAGGAATCATCCAGTGATCATTGCGGCAGCACACAAAGGCGCGTGCGTCTTGCAGTTCTTGTGTTGGCCGACCAGTGTAGCCCCTGCTCTATGACTCTGTTGTTACTAGAACATTAAAAATCGATGAATTTGCTCAGCGCAGCTCGCCCGGCAAGACAGTCCGCCTGAGTTAGTGAATGAGGTCGGTCGGCAATGATTTTTTAACCTGAGATTCATCCAAGAAAGTGAACGCCAGCGTATAGTTTTGCTTCTTCGGAATTCCTGAGGTAATGCGATGCGAAGGTTGTGGCTTGCTCTGTTGCTGACGAGTTCGGTGCTTCTTGCCAGTTGCGGCGGCGGGGTGAATACTAGCGCTGCTCCCAGCTCGCCTGCCGGCAACCCAGGTGGGCAAGTCGTTCTGCAGTCCATTTCGATCAGTCCCAGCAACGCCTCGATCGCACAAAACACGGCCCAAGCATTCACTGCCACCGGAAATTATTCTGATGGCAGTACAAAAGATTTGACCACAACGGTGCAGTGGTCTTGCTTGCTTCCCAACGTCGCGACGGTCAGCAGTAACCCACCGACGCAAGGCTTGGCTGTTGCGCTGTCCACGGGGAGTGGAAGTCCCGCCACTGTACTTATCACTGCGTCTTCGGGAAGTGTTTCCAATAGCGCGAAACTGGCCATCAAGTCGGCGAGTGTGACGGCGTCCTCTGTCGCGGTCACTCCAGCGGCGGCCACCATCGGATTCCTGAACCAACAGCAGCTCACCGCGACTGCGACTTTCAACGATGGTTCCACACAGGACGTTACGAACGTAGCTTCATGGAGTGCCTCTCCATTGTTCATTACCAACACCGGCCTGGCGATGGGAACGAGCGTCGGAACATACAACGTGACCGCCTCGTTCGGTGCAGCGCCCCCGCCGATGACGCCTCCAACGCTGACGGTGGATTTGTCGAATCTGGTCTCTGTCTCCATCTCTCCCGCAAGTCCGATCATCGCGAACCAAACGCAGTTGACGTTTTCCGCAATCGGCACCTTTATCGATGGCAGCACGCGCGACGTTAGCAGTCTTGTCACAAACTGGTCTTCTTCCGATGGCACGATAGCGGAAAACTTCGGAACAACCCCGGGCAATTTCAAAGGCAAGGGCGTGGGACCCGCTACCATCACGGCTACCATCGGCACCTTTACTCCCTCGGCAACGCTTACCGTTAGCGACGCGACATTGCAATCGATCGCGGTGTCCCCGGTCAACGCTTCGGTGGCTAACACCACCAAGCTCAATTACACGGCGACCGGCAGTTTTAGCGATGGCAGCACTCAGGATTTAACCACGCAACTGACGTGGTCGGTTCAGGGCAACACGGGGGCGGCATCTGTTAACTCGAAAGGCCTTTTGACCAGCTCGTCTCCCGGATCGATCACGGTGACTGCGACCAGTCCGTCCACTCTGGGGTCGATCTCAGGATCGACCGCGGCCACGGTAACTCCCGCCACGCTGCAAACGATCGCGGTGACACCTGCAACTGCTTTTATGCCGCCGGGTGGAACTTTTCCTTTTTCTGCAACTGGTACTTTCAGTGACGGTTCCACTCAGGACGTGAGTGCGCAGGCGGTGTGGACATCCGTCTTCGAGAATGTCGGAACGGTGAAGTCAGGTACGACAACCGGTCTAGGGGTCGGACAGTCCACGATCACCGCGAAGCTGGGAGCGATCAGCGGAACTGCTGATCTCATGGTGGTTCTTCCACAACAGGTTTCGCTGGCGATTACCCCTACTACGGTCCAAGTCGCTGCCGGGGGTTCGACGCAACTCAAGGCCACGGGCACTTTCATTGACGGCACCACCCAGGATTTCACTACGCTAGTGAATTGGTCGTCTTCCAATTCCGCCGCTGCCACGATTGGCTATCAGACCGGACTTGTGTCAGGTTCAGCTACTGGAGTATCTACCATCACCGCGACCCTGGGGTCGGTAACCAGCACTGCACAAGTGACGGTGCAATGAGCACGACCAGTCAGGCCAATGCGCCTAAGGTCATCCAGTGTCCTTATTGCGTGGAAGGTGACAACTTCATGGTCATGAAGGCCAGGGCTGACGGGCACTGGTTCTTGTGCGCACACTGCGCGCATGTCGTTATTCCGGACCTGCCATCCTATCAATGCAATTGCAGGAAGTGCTCCGAACTGGGCAAGCCACTATACTCAGATTCCAGATAGCATTGTTGCCCAAATCTGCGATTGCTTAGCAAACCGAACCCCGCCTCTTTGGCCGACCCAAACTCCAATTTCTTCCCATCCCTCGCCAACTGGGCTAGTTCCGAATATATTCATTTCCACAGACGTAAGGATTCAGGGCGCAAAATTTACCATTCCTTAACTTGCGTGTCATCTTGGCGAAACAAGCTTGCACGACACTCGCTGCACCAAAAGTTCAAGAAAAAAATAGGATTCTAGCATTCGCAGAAATGGCCCAGCCCATATTACAAGTCGGTAGCGCTCCACGTGCAGACCATTTCTGGGAGCCGCAAACTTGAATTCGATGGAAAATGTACAGCGCAGCGCCGTCCGGGGTGGCGCGGAGTCTTCGGCCCTAGAAGCGAGAAACGAAACGCGAAACAAGGGCTCGATCAGCTTCCTTCCCAGTCCGTCTGGCGATCCGATGCCCTTGGACGCGGATGGACCAACAGCGCCTCGCGACGTTTTGATCGCCCTGACCTATGGCTTGGAACTTGTAAGGAATGGCGCGATGCTGGTTGCATCTGAGGGTCGTCCTCACCTTGCAAATCGCGCCGCACTAGCGATTTTGAAGAAAAAAGACGGCTTGTCATTGTCGAGAACGGGATTGATAGCTGACCGCGCCGCCGACACCCGCTTGCTGTTGAAGCTGCTGCAGGATGCGATCACGGCTCCGGAACGAGGTGAGCCGAAAGGCTCGCCGCTCACGCTGCCGCGGAAAGCTGCTCACACTGCCCTAATCGTGCGGGTGGTCCCGGGACCTGGCCTAGACTCCTGGGTTGGCACCGAGAATCGGGCCGCTCTGGTAACAATGTATGACCAGGACTTGGGCCTCGAAGTAGACGAGTCGGTGCTTACCAAATTGTACGGTCTCACCCGCGGAGAAGCGGCCCTGGCGTCACACCTCCTGAAGGGAAACTCAATTGAAGAGGCGGCGGCGAAACTCTTTGTCAGCACCCATACTGCCCGGACACATCTCAAACGCATTTTTATGAAAACCGACACGCACCGGCAGACCGAACTCGTGGTCCGAATGTTCTCGTCTGTTTTGTAGCGAATTTCCTGCGGCATACGCCCTATCCAGGCGATCCCCGATCAACCTTCCGGAAATTTCGTCGCAACGTAATGATGTGCGCTAATTCCTCGCTGTCTCATCGATTTTCAGGCCGCCGAGAAGGGAAACTTGCGTCGAAACACTATCAAGGTGACGAATACCTCATTTGGGGGATTACAAGGTCTGCTCGCTCCTCCAAAGTACGCTACTAGGAGGACTATGCTATGTCTTGCAAGATGCATATCGTTCGGGGCTCTGCGGGAAGGCTCTTGGGGGCGGTGGTTGCGCTTGCTCTATTGGCCCCAGTGGCGGCGATGGCAGATACACTTTGTCAGCCGGCCTCGGTCTGCGTAACCAACGATCTCGGCACGCTGTCCGGAACGACCAGTGGGCTGACGTTAACCGGTTCTGTCGTGACCCAGATTGGCGGTCTTCAGGGAACTAATTTGGGTTCGCTCACCTTTACCACTGGAGCACTGCTGACTGGCAACATCAAAGGGCCAGCAGCGACTTTCGCTGGGGGGGCGGGCAGCAGTTTTGTAATCACGGAGAACACTTCGAGTTTCACCGGAACTCTGTTTTCGGGCACCTTCACTGGTCCCATTAACTGGACCGTGACCGGAGACAAACTCAACAGCCATGGCGTTGTAACAGGCTGCGTGGCGGGAGGCTGTGTTTACACGCTCAGCGGTAGCCTCACGGGCACGTGGTCAAACGGCATGACGTACAACGGCGCAACGACGCAACTTACGTTCCGCAGCACTAAACCGTTCAGCGGGTCGATCGGTCTCTCTCAAGGAAACACGTTTGTCGTGACTCCCGAGCCCGGGACGCTGGCATTGATGGGGACTGGGTTCTTGGGGATCGGGTTAATCGGGATGCGAAAGTTCAAGTCTAAGGCGAACACGAATTCCGGCAGTTGGGCGTTGTGATAGTTGGGTTTTAGAGGAGTCGGGGCGCAGTTGGCAGGTTTTTGGGAATTCAATAAAAGGATTGTGCTCATATTGATTACCAGCCTCAAGCAAATGCTTGGGGCTGACTGCTTTTTGGGTTTCTCGGAGTATCGTGAGCGCCGCGATGGTGAAGCTCCTTCTCCATCTCAAAAATCTGGCGAATCGCGCGGTTGATCGAAGTCGGCTATTGAACTCCCGCAATACCCTATTTGGGGGATTACATGTTCTTCCCTATGGAAGATGATCTTCGGGAAGTTAAGGAGCTTTTATGCAGAGTTGTGTCATTCAGGATAGCAACTTTCGCGGGAACATCGAATTGAGTTCGCACTCGCGCTACAGCTTTTATCGCTACTCCCTCTGGCGCGCAAATTCGGGCGAACACCTCTTTGATGGTGCGGCCGGTGACCGGACCGAAGCTCTAGACACGATGCGCGCCCATATCCGCTACTTGTCTGCAGGAGAAGGACTGGCCGCGAGGGAGTAGCACGTCCTATGAAATTACCTCGACCTGTACAAGCAGCTCAAGACATCCAGAGAGCTGCTGAAAACCCAGAGAGGTTCGATGTTATTGATCTCGGGCCTTTCGACAACAACCGGAATGACGTCCTTGCGCTGAATGACGTCGCGCAGTGCGCTGGCGTATCTCTCAACCCTGAAACCGGCCGGATCGAGGCTTTCCGGCAGGCCGATGGAGCCCGCAATATGTTGGGAACGCTAGGGGGTTCTTTCAGCATTGCTCACGACCTGAACAACCAGGGAGAAGTCGTCGGCGGATCCTTAACCGAGGGCGATGAGAACTTCCATGGTTTCCTTTACCGCGACAACCGGCTTCATGACTTGAACGAGTTCTTGGATCCGGGAACTGGGTGGGAACTGCTTCAGGCCTTGGGCATTAACAATCACGGGGAGATCATCGCCATCGGCAACAATACCGGTCAGGATCGCATCGTCCTGCTCCGGCCCAGAGCATGAGTGTGACCTGAGACTGCGGCGGGCGCGGTCTCATTTCCCAGGGAGCAGCAAATGTTCTTTCACATATCCAGCCTAGCCAGGCAAGCGATAAGGTTGTGTCTCTTTCTTCTAGTGTACGGTTCAATTCTCCACGCAACTCCAATCGAAGCACGCGCAGGGTGGCAACTGCGAGACTCGAAGCGCATCCCCAGCCTCGGCACAGCCTCAAGCGAAACGAAGAGAACATTCGAGCCGTCGGCGATCGACCCGATCTTTGCACCTGCCATTAGCCGGGGAGTTTTGTTGGAGCCGAACGACGCCGCTTCCTCTCACACCAGCAGTGGCGCTAATCCAGTCGAGATTCCAGAACCGCAACCACTGCTGCTGTTGGGAACCGGTTTCCTTGCAATGGCAACCGTGACCCGTCGCCGTCTGTTGGCTTGAATGCGATCGCTCGCGGTTGACACGAATCTCTGCTGATACGAACGGGGCAGCTAAGACGAGTCCCCGGAGGGTTCGCCGAATCGGAAACTCCATCCCCGGGCTTTAGTGCGCAATCGCATTTCGGCTCCTCTTCTGCCAAGCCACAACCAGCAGGGATCAGGTACGGTTATTGATACAATAAATTCTGGAAGGACTGTCGCGGGAAAGCAGGTTGAATGCGCTTGGACCGAACCGACTCGAGGGGGCCTATGATACGTAAAATCAAAGCGGGAATTAAACTCATCGCGGGAAAACGCCGTGCAGGGCCGGACCTACCGCTTTTTCCAGATGACGCGTTTCTGATCGCGTATCCTAAGTCAGGTAACACGTGGACCCGATTTCTGGTGGGGAATTTGCTTTATGGCAGCGGAGTAGATTTTCTAAATATTCCGCGACTGATTCCGCACTTTGATGTGATGCCGGGGCGGTTTTTCCTCAGCATGCCGCGGCCTCGTGTGATCAATTGTCACGAAGCGTACCGGCCCCACTATAAAAGAGTCATTTATGTGGTTCGTGACCCTCGCGATGTTGTGGTTTCCCTGTTTTATTTCCAACGCAAGCGCCGGATCATCGAGGATAGTTATCCGCTGGACCAGTTCGTTAGCCGATTCATTGCAGGAGAAGCGGTCGGTCCTCCCCGCTTGGGATCTTGGCAACAGAATGTGGGAAGCTGGCTGGCCATGCGCCAAAATGATCCTACGTTCTTGCTTCTACGTTACGAGGACATGTTGCGCGAGACCGAATCAGCTTTGAGGAAAATAGCTTCGTTGCTCGGTATAGACGCCACGCCTGAGCGGATTTCGCAAGCCGTGGAACGTAGCTCCGCGCAGGAGATGAGAGGCCTCGAGAAAGTTCAAGGCAAAGAGTGGCATCAATCGAAGGGTACGCGCCAGGAGATTCCTTTCGTCCGCTCGGCGCGATCGGGAGGCTGGAAAACGGCTCTTTCAAAAGATGCCGCCGCCGAGATCGAGTCCGCGTGGGGACCGTTAATGGACCGGCTCGGATACGAGCGCTCGACCGATTTGCCTTCCGACCGACTGGAACAAAACGCCGTGGGAGAACTACGCGGTTGATCGAGCGAACCAGGGTGTTGTCTTGAGCGTTTCAAGGGCCTTTTTTAATCCGCTGGTTTACACGATCTGTCATCCTGGCCTGCCTGCGCAAATCGACTTTCTTGCCCATGATGGAGCTTCGTCCACAAGGACGTCCGACAGATCAGGTTTTTCTCGCGCGGACTCAACCGTGTCTCTGTGCCACGCCTGCGTGATTTATGCATTCAACGCGGCGCCGCACGTCGATATATAAGATTTGATTTTTGGAACTTTGCTATGCCAAGGATGGCGCGGACAATCTTGCCGAGAATCCGGAAGTCTCTCCAGTCCAGAGGACTTCCAGCGACGATTTGGCAGTGCGCGGTGGGGCCTTATACCCTCCTCCGACATTACCTGAATAATCGCAAACGCTACGTTACGTATAGCGATCAAGACCAATTTGACGTGCAACACGGGGTCGAAACCACGAAGCGAGTTCACCTGACCGATTTGGAGATTGACAGCCCGAATTGGATCCACGCCGATGGATACTGGCCGACGCCGTCGCATGTCTTTCAAAATGCGCTCTCGGAGCTGAACCCAAAGTACGACAATCTGGTGTTTATCGACTTCGGATCTGGCAAAGGCCGAGTCTTGCTCATGGCGTCGGAGTTTCCCTTCCGCAAGATCATCGGTGTGGAGTTCTCCAGTCAACTCCATGCTATCGCTGAAGAAAACATACGACGCTACCAAAGCACAACGCAGAAGTGCCGGGATGTCACGTCGATCTGCGCGGACTTCACTCAGTTCCCGATCCCGACAGACCCCTTGTTTGTGTTTCTCTACAACCCGTCGTCCTTGGAGATCACTTCCGCTTTAGCCAGCAATATTGCCCAGTCGTTGCGCGACCATCCTAGGGAGCTATGGGTCTTCTACGTGACGCCCGCTTACGCCGTCTTCGAGTCGGGGAATCCGTTGGCACTCCGTAAGATCAAATCAACCGCGAAGTATGCTATTTACACGAACCGCCCGGACTAGATCCCTTCTTTCCCAGCCACTCCACTAGCACCGCGGCAAAACGTTCCGTGTTCCGAGCCATGTCGTAATCGCGGATGACTCGAGCCCGCGCTTGGGTCCCGATCCGTGCGCATAGCTGCGGGGAATCCAGGAGACTGCGGATCTTGCTTCTGAGGTCCTCCACGTCGGCCACGGTGAAGAGCATTCCGTCAACCCCATGCTCGATCAATTCCGGAATGCCGGTGATGCAAGGCGCTACGCACGGTATTTGCATGGCCATGGCTTCCATCAACACCATCGGAATACCTTCCGCCAGGCTGGACAACACGAACAGATCTGCCCCGCGATAAAGAGCCATGAGCCGATCTTGATCGACCCAGCCAGCGAATTCGACGTGGGATGCAATGCCGAGTTCGGCGGCGCGATTCTCCAGCCAAGACCGGTCGGGGCCGTCTCCTACTAACCGCAAATGAACTGGGCAACCCTCCGAGCTCAAGGCCACGATCGCTTCGAGCAACAAGGCCTGTCCCTTCTCCGCGGCCAACCGGCCCACGGTCAGAATCGACGGCGGCCGCGAGAACGCCCGTTGCAGTCCCGGTGTAAACTCGGTTGCGTCGATGCCGAGCGGAACGTGGACTAGTTTGTCCCACTCATTCCGGTTGCATGAGAGCATCAATTGGCCACGTCCGTGACCGCTGATTGAGCGCACGAACTGAGCGCCTTCGATGAGCTCGGCCAGATGCGATTCCGCGGGATTGTGCAATTCTCCAAAACCATATACTCCAAACGACATGGTCACGGGGAAGGTTCGCGCGATGATCAGGGCAACAGTTGCGGAGAAACTTGCGTGCACATGATGAATACCGTATTTGCGCATGTGCCTGCCCACCAGGATCGCTTCGGCAAAATAGGCCAGATGATAAATTGCTCGCCTGGGGCTGCCGCGTCCTAATCGCAGAGCGAAGAACAATCCGCGCAAGTAACGTAGCGGATGCTGCAGAAACTCACCCAGGTTCAACCATGCAGCTCTCGACACCGGCACGGCCTTGACGTAGAAAGTGCGAGCCGTCTCTTCCCGTTCTTGCGGATTCAGCTTTTCCAGAGGACGATCGGTCGGGCTCACGGATGCTACTGCAACGTCGAGACCAAGGGTTCGAAGATGCCTTATTTCAGCCAGCAGGTAGCTATGATTGATCGCCGGGAACTGCCCAATCAGATAGAGCAACTTGGTACGGTCAGCCACGGGCCGACCGCTCCGCCGCCACAACGGCGGCAATCCCGTCCGCTAACGACGTGCGCGGCCGCCAGCCGAGTTCTGTGGCTGCGTGAGAAGTATCTGCGATCACGTCCATGATCTCTCCCGGACGGGCGTCGTCGGCGCTCACTACAGGTTTGGAGACCCCAACAGCATTCTGGACTAGTTGCACCACGTCCGCCACGCTCGCCGAATGACCACTTCCCAAGTTGAAAATGCCGCGCGCCTCTGCTCGCAGCGAGGACACGAGAAACTCGATAGCGTCTCCGATATAAAGATAGTCTCGCTTGGGGCGCAGGTCTTGGACGCGCACGACCTCGGCGGCTGGATCCAGCACCTGCCGCACGATCGAAGGAATCAGGAACGAACCACGCTGTCCCGGACCGTAAATGTTAAAAGGGCGAACGATCAACAGAGTGATTCCAAAGCGTTGCTCATAAAATCGCGCGGTTTCTTCCGCAAGAATCTTCGTGTGAGCATACGGATTGGCTGCCACCAGGGGTTGGTCTTCCGCAATCGGCAATCGCTGCGGCTGACCGTACACATAAGAACTCATCAGGATTAGCGCAGAATGATTCTGGCGGCAGTGCTCGAGAACATTCACCGTGCCCATCACGTTGGTGTGGTAAAAAGAGCCTGGATTCTGCCAGCTTTCGGGCACATAACTCTTCGCCGCCAAATGAAATACGTGGCTCACACCTTCCATGGGCAGCGAGCAACCGGCAATGTCTCCGGCGGCACTCGAATGCTGCCGCACGACGTGGCCCTGCGATTCCAGCGCCCTCACCAAGTGGCGCCCGAGGAAGCCTGTCGCTCCGGTTACCAGGATCTCATTTTTCATCCGGCAAGAGTTGCTTCCGACGGTCATCAAACTCGTCTACCGCGCGCATGTAGTCGTCGACGCGCCCAATATCCAGCCAATAACCCGAGTGGCGTTCGACGTGGACCGACTCTTTGTGCGCAAGCATGTCCAGCATCAGGTCATCGAAGCCATACTTCTGTCCCGCCGGCACGCGCTCAAGAACCGATCGATTCAGGATGTAAACCCCCATGCTCACCAGATATTGAAACTTCGGTTTTTCCTCAAATCCTATGAGCTGGTTCTCGCGGGCGTGAAGCACTCCGTAATCGACGATGTTCGTGCGTTCGGAGGCGGCGATGGTGAATTGCCTCTTCTGGCTGACGTGTTCCTCGTACAATTTTTGCATCGACAGGTCGGTGAGCACGTCTCCATTCATCAACAAGAAATTTTCCGGCAAGTCGCTGATCAGGCACAGAGGAGCAATCGTGCTGAGTGGAACGGTTTCGAGCGAATAATCGATGCTGATTCCCCACCGCGATCCGTCGCCACAAAATGCGCGGACAATCTCCGCCTGGTAGTTCACGGCTAAGGTTACCCGATCGAAACCCTGGCTCGCCAGTTGGCGAAGTATTACTTCAAGAATAGGGTATTCGCCGATCGGCATCAGCGGCTTGGGCAGCACAACCGTATAAGGGCGAAGTCGACTGCCCTTGCCACCAGCCAAAACCACTGCGCGCTTAGACATTGTAGAGGTTGGCCTTATACCGGCGCAGATTCTCCGGCTGGCGAAACCAGCGTACGGTGCGCTCTAGACCTTCTCGCAACGGAATCTGGGGAACAAAAGCGCTCGCATTCCGAAGCTTCGAATTGTCGCACTTCAGGCGTTGGACCTCGCTTTTTTCCGGACGAAATCTCTTCTCGTCGCTGACCACCCGTATGCTGGAACCCATGATTTCGGCGATGAGTTTGACCAAATCGCCAACGGCGATCTCGTGGTTTGAACCGATGTGAAAGACTTCGCCCTGGCCGCCATCCATTTCAGCGATGGCCAAAAAACCGCGGCACGTATCTTCGACGTAGGTAAAATCGCGGGTAGCGGTCAGGTTGCCAAGGGAAATGGTAGATTTACCTTCAGCTATTTGAATGATGATGCTAGGAATCACGGCACGCGCCGACTGCCGGGGTCCGTAGGTGTTGAACGGACGCGCCACTACCACGGGAACATCAAATGAATATTGAAAGCTCAGAGCTATGCAGTCGGATGCGATTTTCGTAGCGCTGTACGGAGACTGCGGCTGCAAGGGATGTTTTTCATCGATCGGCACGTACTGTGCCGTGCCGTAGACCTCGCTCGTCGAAGTCTGAATAAATCGTTTCACGCCATTTCGCCGGGCAGCCTGGCACAGATACAAAGTACCCTTGACGTTCGTATCCACGAAGCTGTCTGGCGCTCGATACGAATACGGGATCGGGATGAGAGCTGCCAGATGAAACACGATATCGACTCCACGAGTTAGCTCATCACAGAGGTGAGCGTCGCGAACGTCGCCGGTCACGACCTCGATTTGCTTCAGGCAGCCGATTTGTTCCAGCCATCCCCAATCGTTGAAGGAGTTATATTGGCTCAATACCCGGACACCCGCTCCCGCGGCGACGAGTTGCTCGGCGAGATGCGAACCGATGAAGCCATCGGCTCCAGTCACCAGCACTTGCGCATTGCGGACGTTTGGCATAATGGTTTTACAATTCCAATCTCTACGGGTCGTGATGTGTCAGACCGGTACGAGAACGAGCATACTCCGGCCCACACATGGTTCTTTCAAGCATTTCTCGATGTGCAGGTTAGCTGGTGAGCTTCCGACTGAATGGATACTCTACTGGTACGTGCCGGGCTATTTTAACAAAAAGCTTGGGAAAAAGGCGTTCCAAAAACAGGAAATTACTGATGGGATGACCCTGCCCCGGCCGCCTATCCTGCCGGAATTAACCTTACGTGCATCTCTGGCGGCCGATTCTGGAATACTATGATGCAGAGATGCTGTTCTGCCGGAACCGGCTCACTGCCGGGCATCCCGGGAGTTCGAAGAATCGGATGAATACCTCTTCTCAGCCTGATAGGCCGCAGACTATGCCTGACGCCGGACTACAGCGTGTTCTGGCGAGCGTGGTCATTCCAGCCTACAACTGCTCGGATTGCATCGTGGAGGCTTTAAATTCAGCGCTGGAACAGAGGTTTTCTGAGTTCGAAGTGATTGTGGTCAATGATGGCTCTCCCGATACGCCACAGCTGGAGCAGGCGCTAGAACCTTACCGGCAACGGATCCGGTACATCAAGCAAGAGAATCAAGGACCCAGCGGGGCCCGCAACACGGGCATTCTTGCGGCGCGCGGAAAATATATAGCATTCCTCGATAGCGACGACCTATGGCGTCCGGGCCACCTGGAGAGGCAGATCGCCCTTCTCGAGGCGAATTCGTCCTTGGGTCTGGTTTATGCGGATGCAATGTTGACCGTGGATGGCGTCCCTGTACGCACTTATTTTGAAGACTGCCCGCAAAGCCATCCGGTGACCTTCGAATCTTTGGTGAAAGAAGAATGCTCAGTGATCACTTCGGCGACCGTAGCGCGGCGTGACGCCCTGGTTCAAGCCGGCTTGTTCGATGGTCAGTTCAGGCGCTGCGAGGATTTCGATCTTTGGACAAGGATGGTGTACTGCGGCTTTCAAGTTGAATATGTCCGCGAGGTACAAGTCGTACATCGCTCTCGAAACGGTCTTTCTTCGGATGCAGAGTCCATGAAGCGGTCTCTGGCTGCTGTTTACAAGAAGATGTCCCAACTACCTGTTTCTGGGATTCAAAAGGATCTGATTCTTGCACGGCAGGCGCGAGCTGAGGCTGAATTGCAGCTTGAGCTTTGCAGAAAATCCCTGCTCGCCGGAGATCATGTTCAGGCGCGGGCTGCGGCTGAGGCCGCAGTGCGTGTCCTCGACAATTGGAGATTGCGCCTTGCAGTACTGGCGCTGCGTGTGGCTCCGCTCCCGTTTGCAGCGAGTTATCGGGCCTACGCGCGAATCCTGGCCCGCCGCAGACGCGCTCGTCTGGAGCGACTGCGGAAGATCGAGTGGCAACAATTGGGGGTCCACGGCAAATGATTTATGGCATTCGATCGGTTCTCGGTTACCTCCTGGGCACCGATAAAGCGGAGCGGAATTTCGCGGTTTATCGGGACGACACCTTTCTCGTCTCGTATCCGCGATCCGGGAACACGTGGACTCGCTTTCTCATTGCCAATCTGATGTACCCTGCAGAACGCGTCACCTTCGCCAACATCGAGCGCCTGATCCCGGATACTGCTTCGCAGTCCAACCGCGCACTCAAACGCACACCCCGTCCTCGCATCATCAAGACCCATCAATATTTCGATCATCGCTACAGGAAGATGATTTACATCGTTCGTGACCCGCGCGACGTGGCGCTCTCCTATTACGACTTCCACCGAAAATACCGCACGATCGAAGATAGCTATCCCCTGGAAGCGTGGGTGAAAGATTTTGTCCGCGGCAACCTGACCTCCGCCGATTGGGGCACTTGGGGCGAAAATGTTGCGAGTTGGCTCTACACTCGCGGCCGATCTGCGAATTTCCTGCTGCTCCGATACGAGGATATGGTTGAAAATACCCCAAGAGAGCTAGCCCGTATCGCTCACCATCTCGGGGTCGAAGTGACGACAGACCGATTGGACGAAGTGATCCGGCGAAGCTCCGCTGATCGGATGCGCGAACTGGAGAAGGTCGAGGAGAACGAGTGGGTCGCGACCAAAAAGCATCGTAAGGACATCCCTTTTGTTCGGGTCGCGAAAGCTGGAGGCTGGCGCACAAAACTACCGGAGCCGTGCGTGGCATCAATCGAGTCTACTTGGGGAGACTTGATGTCCGCGTTAGGCTACGAACTGGTCTCGACGGGAGCGCCGCTGACCGACACGATGGGGCGGCAGGAGGAAGTTCGGAGAACATGACCGTTGTGCGTCGGCAAACAGTTTCATCTTCAACCGTCGTGGTCCAGTCCGATAAAGATCGATCGCCCTTGGACTCTTTTTTTGCGAAGCGGTCTTTTTGCCAGAATGATTTGCCAGAATGATTCGATATAAACCCCGCGCGAGGAGAACCTCAGTTGGATAGTTCGAAGCCCGCCGTAGTTGCAAGCGAGCAAACCAACTCCGGGGATTCGCGGACGGCGCCGCCCCGAAAAGAAGGGTCGCTAGCCTCGAACCTTGCGTGGCGTGCGCTGGCTAACTGGTCGAGCCAGTTAGTCTCATGGGCGGCCTTGCTGGTCGTCGTTCGACTGCTCTCGCCCTCGGATTTCGGTCTCGTGGGAATGTCGGTAGTGCTCTTTTGGTATTTGAAGTTTTTGGGCGGGTTCGGGATCACACCCACGGTGATTCGCAATCGACATCTAACTGAGGAAGCCATCGCCCAATTGAATACCATGGGCGTGGTGTTCGGAATAGGTTCGTTCCTGTTGGCCTGCCTGTTCGCCTATCCGGCGGCGCTGTTTTTCAAGACTCCGCGGATGGCGACAGTTGCGGTGGTGACCTGCATTGCTCTTATACCGACCGGCATCCGCAGCGTGCCCGAAGGGCTGCTTAATCGGGAGATGCGCTTCAATTTGCTTTCGCTGCTCGATGCGCTTCGTGACGTTCTGAGCGCAGTCTTGACCGTTCTGCTGGCTTGGTTGGGCTTCCACTATTGGGCCCTTGTATTGGGCCTTCTTGGTTCGGAATGTGTCCGATGTGCGATGATTCTGAGTGCGCGGCGCCATCGGTTTGCGTGGCCACACAGGGCTACGCTGCGAGAACCTCTAACCTTCGGCTGGCGAGTGTTGATTTCCGGTTTTGCCTGGTCCACCTATAACACGCTCGATAACGTAACGGCTGGACGTGTTCTCGGCCAATCGGCGCTCGGTCTCTACGGCATGGCGTGGAATCTCGCCAACACGCCCCTTGAGAAGATTGTTTCTCTGGTCACCACGCTGGTCCCTGCGTATCTCTCCCGTGTGCAGACCGATCTGGCTGCTTTGCGCCACTATGTGCGGGCCCTTACAGAGATGATTGCCTTGGCGACGTTCCCGGTCACCATTGGCCTGGCCTTGGTGGCCCGTGAAGCCGTTCCTCTGATCATGGGGCGAAAGTGGGATGGAATGATCGCGCCCCTGCAAGTGCTTTGTGTCTACGCGGCGGTTCGCTCGGTCGTTGCACTGTTGCCCAAAGTTTTGACCGCCTGTGGAAATCCGCGATTCGTGATGCGGGTTGAGGTGATGGGACTTGTCATTATGCCGATCTCTTTCTGGATCGGCAGTCATTGGGGAATCGAGGGCATCGCTTTCGGCTGGGTTTTTGGTTATCCGATTATCGCTCTGGCGGAGTACTGGAAGACGATGAACACAATCGAGATGGGGATGGGAGACTACTTAAGAGCCTTGCGTCCTGCATTGGACGGCTCGATTGCCATGGCGCTTGTCGTTGCGGGGCTCCAGCATTCCTTGCCCTCAGGCCTGTCCCCTTGGCTTCGTTTGGTGGCTGAAATAGGCGGCGGAGCAGCCACGTACATTGCCACGGTCATGCTATTGCACCACGAGAGAGCGATGCATTTCTTGAACATTGCGAAGCGGATCCGAAAACCCAAGGTCGTTGAGGCGACCGCTGCGACATCGTAGCGTCAGGATCATTTACTTCTGAACTGAAAGAGAGTGTGAATTCACGTGCCATGAGATACGAAATCCTGCACGAATTTCCTGATCCTTCGCTCGAGGCGGCGTGGCGCGACCTTTTGAATCGTCTGGAGATACCCGCGCACTACGATGCACCGGAATATTTCCTGGAACCGCATTGGGCGGGCAAGAAGCCGTTCTCAGTCCTTGCGATTTCGGGCGACCAAGCATCGGCAGTTCTGACCGGAATCCATGATCGCGGACAGGTTGTGTGTGGGTTGCCATCGCGGCCGCAAATCGCACTCGACCCCAAGGCTGACACAACGGCAGCACTCGAAACACTTCTGCAGGGGCTTCTGAAGGAGGCGGCAAAGTCAGAACTATTGACCGTGTACAGTTGGCCTGCCTTGGAACTTTCATCGTTTGCCGCACACGGATTTCGTCGTCGACAATTGCAAGGCAATGTGGTGCTCGATCTCACGCAAGGGGCAAACGCTCTTTTCCAGCAGTTCTCCAAAGACCGCCGTCGGAATATCCGGTTTGCCGAGAAACACGGGGTCAGCGTACGGCTGGCCACGACCAGAGAGGACTTTCTCCGCGCCTACGAGGTGTATCTCGCCTGGTACGACAGTCAGGGCGAAAAGGTAAAAGGAGAGCGTCGGTCTTTCGAGAATTTTGAAACCGCCCAACTGCTTACCGCGAACCGCCGCTTATTCCTGGCTGAGCTGGAAGGGAAGGTGGTGGCTATTAATATGTTCCGCTTTTACCCGGGCGGATTGTTTGAGTCGGCGGCGAATTATTCTCTCGATGAATCCTTGCATCTGAAACCGAACGATCTGCTGCAATGGAAAGGAATCGAGTGGGCCTGCGGTCAGGGACTGCGCCGCCATTCGCTGGGTGGAGCGCATCCGTTTCTGAAGCGCTTTGGCGGTACCACAGTTCCCATCATCCGGTACCGTCTGGACCGCACCCTCTTACACAAGCACGACCTGCGGGAAACTGTCGCGGATATCGCGCGAAAGAAGTTCCGCAGAATTCCTCCATCCATGCAGGAAAAGGTCCGGCGCGCTCTGGGCAAGAAAGGGAAAAGCGCAGGAAACGGCAAGCAGGAATCGCCGGAATCTGAGGTTGGCGGGGCTGAAGCCGGTTCCACCAAGGTCCGAAATGTGAAAACAACAGATTAAGCTCCCACGGTATTTAGCTCACTCCAAACTTCAGTGCGTGTCCCACTGCCGTAGCTGCGTGTACTTCTGGCTGCCACATGGCTAGGCCCAATCGTTATCTTCCTCCCCGGGCTGAGCTTCGCTAAGTTGAACGATAGTACGGAACCCGGTCGATTCAGGTCCGTGCAAATCAATCCGAGGTTACTCCTTTGTGCCTGCGAGAAAGCTCCCCCAGCCGGCCGCGCTCACAATACATTTTTCGTTCAAACCTCCCATGCATCGCCATACTCGCGCTTGTTTGCGAGTTATTGACGATCAGCGCGGGTTGTGGCTCAAGCGGCGCTAGCCAGAGTGCGCAGCCGCAGTCGCAGTCGGCATCGCAAGTTCAGGTCGCCGTTTCGCCTCGCAGCGCCATGCTGAGTCCAGGCGCACAGCAGCGGTTCACGGCAACCGTGCAGGGCACCAGCAACTCTGCCGTGACCTGGGCAGCATCGGCCGGATCGATCTTAAGCGATGGCACTTTCGTTGCGCCGATCGCGAACAATGGAACCCAAATCACGGTTACGGCGACCAGCCTCAGCGACTCGGATCAACGATCCACCAGCCTGGTGACGATTCAGCGCCCGTCGGCCCTCGCCATCACCACTTCCTCACTGAGTGGAGCGGTGGTGAATGCATCGTATGAGGCAGGTCTTGCTGCAAGCGGGGGTACTCCGCCATACCATTGGGTGACCTCCGCCGGATCCCTCCCGCCGGGCATTCTATTGCAGCCCACGAGCGGTACACTCACAGGTACAACGAGCCAGCCGGGAACCTATTCTTTCACCGCGAAGGTCAGCGACGCAGGATCGAACTCCGCGACCCAAAGCCTCACACTCGCCGTGTCAGCCGCGACCAGCAGTAGTTTTGACGGGCCCGCCGAGTTGCCCCGGGTGTATCTCAACACCACGCTCGCCGACACGCCCGCGCCCGGTTCCACGATTAACGTAGCGGCGAACGGCGACTTGCAGGGAGCGCTGAATAATGCCAGCTGCGGAGATACCATCGAATTGCAGGCGGGCGCCACATTCAACAGCGGTGGCAGTTTCGGTGGGCCTTATACGCTGCCTGCGAAGTCCTGCGATGATCAGCACTGGATCATCGTCCGGACCAGCGCTCCCGATTCCAGTTTGCCCCCTGAGGGCACGCGCATGACGCCTTGTTATGCGGGGGTATCGTCTCTGCCGGGACGGCCGGTGTTCGCGTGCAGTTCGACGAAGAAAGTTCTTGCCACGATCTCTTACTCGGGTACAGGAGATGGTCCTCTGCATTTTGCCGACGGCGCCAATCACTACCGCTTGCTTGGACTTGAGATTACACGCGCCACGAACGACGGGATGTCAGTAACCGCGCTCGTCGGGCCGGAAGAGGGAGGCTCCATAACGCAGATCGTCCTGGATCGCCTCTATATCCATGGCACACCCAAGGATGAGACCCGGCGCGGTGTCGAATTAAGCGGCGCGACCAGCGTAGCCGTGCAGGATTCCTATATCTCTGATTTTCACTGCAACTCTGGCGGTAGCTGCGTCGATTCGCAGGCGGTATCCGGCGGAATCGGTTCGCTGCCCATGGGGCCCTACAAGATCGACGACAACTTTCTTGAAGCTTCGGGCGAAAACATAATTTTCGGCGGCGGAGCCGCAACCCAGACTCCGGCGGACATCGAAATACGCTTCAATCACTTTTTCAAACCCATGTTTTGGATGCCGGGCCAGCCCGGCTTCTCAAAGCCGGCCTTTATCGTCAAGAACAATTTCGAACTGAAAAACGCGCAGCGCGTTCTGTTCGACTCAAACGTAGTGGAAGATACCTGGGGCGGCTTTACGCAGCACGGATATTCGGTTGTGATTACTCCCAAGAACCAGCACGGCGACGGGGGCAGTGTTTGTCCGCTCTGTCTGGTCACCGATGTGACGGTGCGCTACGTTACGATCAGCCACGTGGGAGGGGCTTTTCTGATCGCTAACGCCCTAGCCGGCCCAAACGGAGGCGCTCCCTCACAGGGTCAGCGGTACAGCATTCATGACGTAATCGCAGATGACATCGACGCGGTAAAGTACACGGGCCACGGAGCTTTCGCCCAGATATCTACAGTGGCTACGCCGCTGTTGCAAGCTGTGACAATAAACCACGTCACAGCTTTTCCACCGAATGTGCTGTTCAATGTGGGCGCGCCGGAACCTGTCAAGATGCCGGGAATTGTCTTCACCAACAGTATCGTCACCAGCGGAGATTCCGCCATCACCTCCACGGGACCATTTCCGGATGCCGAGAACTGCGCGCGCTTTGACGTTCCCTCGACGACCATGGCGGAATGCTTCTCTGGTCTGTCATTCTCGTCCAACGCGATGCTGGCCGCGCCCACGCTCTACCCGCCATCGAAATGGCCCACCGGCAACTTCTTTTATTCCACGGCCGCAATTGGCTTCGTGAATTACCACAACGGAGTCGGCGGCGACTACCATCTGCTGCCATCCAGCCCGGCAAAAGGGGCCGCTAGCGACGGCTCCGACCCCGGAGCCAACGTGGACGCAGTCCTCAGCGCCGTCAGCGCCGTACAGTAGCCGCCCGCGAAACATTCATTCCCCGCGAACCGCGTTCCTCTCGCCAGGAACGCGGCTATTTTGTCATGATCGTAGGAACGAGGCACACAGAAGCGGCGGGGTTCAGCTGCCTGAGGGCGAAGGGCTAATGGGTTGAACCCTTGAGTCTCAATACGTCCCGGGCACGAGAGAGACTCCATCCGCGCCCTTCACCACGATATTCCTGGTAATGGTGTTGGTTGGAATGTTGTACTCCAGAGCACTCCAAATCGCGCCAATGTAGAGGTTGCCCTTGCCGTCCGATTTGATGCCGTCCACGTTGACGATGCCGGGAAGCGGGTGAAAGATAAAGCCCGTCGAAGTGAACCCCGACGGCGAAACGGGTATCTCGAGCAGGGCGGTTCCCAATACTTTGCCATCATGGGTGCCCCACAATTCCCCGGTATAACTGTCAAAAGTGAGCCCGTCTCCGCCATTGACGCCGTTGTGCGACTCCAGGACCAGCGTGGCAAGAATCGCTCCGGTCACAGGATTGATTTGGACGATGGTATTGTGATCGGCCACCGCGTAGAGATTGCCATACTGGTCATACGCGATGCCATCGCAGGTCCCAAGCTTCGCAGACTTGGGAACCAATACGGTCCACGTATTCGTGACAAAGCTGTAGCGAATGATCTCCGCTGGACTAGAGTACTTGGCAATCAGCATCGTTTGCCCACCCGGTTCGATGGCCAGGTCCCGAGCCCCGGCTATGCCACTTGCCAATACAGTATTGTTTCCCGTGGTCGGGTCGTACAGGCTGACAGTTCCGGCGTTCGGCACCGAGTAAATCAGCTGGCCCAGCGAGTTCAGCGTCAAGTCGTCTGGATTAAACTCTTTCCCCACTCCTATTGTGTAAATCACGGACAACTCGCCAGTGTTCAGGTCGAGCAGCTGGATATCGGCATGGCCCTCGTTCGTGATGTAGAGCTGTTGCGCAGATGACGACGAAACGGTGATTAAAACCAAAGAAAAAATTATTGCCATTCCACGCAACCCGGCCATCAACGGTTTCCTCCAGCGGTGAACTTGGATCGACCTTGGAGTATATCGCGCAGGCTGCGGAAAGTAGCCGGCTTCAATGTGAATTTTGGGTTAAATAGCCGTGACTGGTGCCCAGATTCCCTGCTGTAAAAGGCTTTCCCGACCGATTGGGATTGCGTTGGTGGGTGCAGAATTTTGCAACATCGTGCATGCAGCGCCGAGGCAATGTTCAGTCTAGTGAAATTCACTCGCGAGGATCTGTCGTGCTTGCGGCGCGCTTCAACACTCGTATCGTTCCCATCATTCCTCCATCTTCGTGTTGCAGGATGTGGCAGTGGTAGGGGAACGTCCCCACAATGGCAGGATCCCGGAAGTCTATTCTGAGCTTCACACTGGGATAGTGCCGGGAAACGCCATCCCAATAAGGCAAGGCGACGGTGTCGCGAAGATAGTTCTCCTGCACCAGTTTATTCTCCCGCTCGAGCACAATGAAATGAGTCTGGTGGATGTGGAAAGTATGCACTTCTTGTGAGCGGTTCTCGATAATCCAATCTTCCACGTCGCCTTGTCGAACTGTGATGTTCGGAGCAGCAGCGGGATTGAATGGGCAAGGTCTCCGCCCTTCCTCGGTAATGTAAAAGATGGTCGAAGCTCTGGGATTCTTCGGGTCCAGAACTTTCTCGGAAAAATACAGCTTTCGCTGGCGGGTCGGCCGGACATTCGTGAGCGACGGAGCCTTGGACAATGCAACTGCTCGCGTTTTCACCGGGGACGAGGAGATCGGAAGTATGGAATCTGTCTGGGGAGCATCCCGTGAGGCAGTAACGGTGAGCAGCCACCGTGGAGGAGTGTAGTCATCATCGTCTCGGGTCGAGGTCTTGTTCCCGCTCGGGGTGAGAAAGGCGGAATCCTCGTCATCGACGGATGGGACAGTGTCCACCCCGGCAGTCAGAAGTTGCGTGGACACTCCCTCGCCAGGACTATCGAATAGAAATTCCGCGCGCCCGCCCGGCGGAATAGGGATGCTTTGGGTCCACTGGACTGAATTCTTCAACGCAGGCCCCGCATAGGGTTCTTCATAACCGAGTGGCACGCCATCGAGTGCCACCAGACCCATGGACTGCCACTTTCCATTGGTCAGCAAATGCAAGTCCAGGAAGGTATCAGCCGATGCGTTCAGGACGCGCCAGAGCTCTCGTTGCAATGGTCTTGCCTTGATAATGGCCCGTGCATACTCGGGATAGGTCACAGGAACGAAGTTAACCGACAAGTCCTTGGATGGGGGCTTCAGAACATCTCCCGATCTGCCAATCGCTGAATCGACAGCTGGCAGGGCCTGATCCCGGATCACGAGAAGGCGCTCCGGCAGTCCAGCTAGCAGACTGTTGAAACGCTCAATCCCATCGACGATCAGCGCACCGGACGCTCCGCCCAACACTTGCTCCTCAGTATGGCCGTGGGGATGAGGATGATACCAATACAGACCCGGTGGTTGGGTCTTCGGAATTCGGAAGCGATATTCGTAGGACGGAGCACCGGGCGGGATCATGGTGCCGAGCACATCATCCTGATGACAGCTCGGAGGGATCATCAGACCGTGAAAGTGCAAGTTCGTCCACGCGGACTGCATGTCTGCTGTCCGCATATCCGAAGATGGGCACAGAGTTTGGATCGCTCCCGTCGCGAAGTTCATGGAACTGGCGCTCTCCGAAACTTCATTCTTCAATTTCAAAATCAGCAGGTCGCCCGGTTCAACCCTCAAGGTCGGCGATTGGTTCCCTCCCTGGTCAACGTAGCAGTAGCGCAACTCGCCCCTGGAGTCGCGCGAGCTTCGGAGCACAAGCTCCGCCTGCAGAACTCCCTTCTGGCTCCTTATTTCCTTCGGGGCGGTCACCACGCTCCCGGCGACTGGCCGAGAGCACACTTCATTCGGCATATTTTGCGCAGCTGCAAAAGCCGAAAAGATGACGGCAAGGGCGGAAAAAAACGACAACCTCAATAATATCTGCCAACTCACTCTCGAAAGAATGAACAGAACGTCTCCTTAGCTCTCAGGATTCATGAGATCGATAATCCAGGTCCGCAACGGCATCGGAGC
>Ga0209040_10000391_pt1 | contig 33233 bp, 43 predicted proteins | sample BogFormECP12_OM3_FD_188240 | JGI IMG/M metagenome (GOLD analysis project Ga0209040, IMG submission 188240) | Bog forest soil microbial communities from Calvert Island, British Columbia, Canada - ECP12_OM3 (SPAdes) (version 2) | ecosystem: Environmental > Aquatic > Freshwater > Wetlands > Bog ... | reverse complement strand
GTCGTTGGCACCGCAGCACGACGGGGTACCGATGCGTATCGGGCAATTCGTGCCGTCCTGGACGGCGAATCTGTCATTCAGCCGGGATGAGCAGATACGCCTCGATACATCGTGAACAACCAGTTGAAGATTTTCGCGCCGGTGGGGATCGAGATGATCATGGTCGTGACCCCGAAGAACGCGTTCACGTCCGCCCCCGAACCCATCGTGAAGAAATGGTGCAACCAGACGCCATAGGCGAGCACGGTGATGGCCACCGTCGCATAGACCATGGACGTGTAGCCGAACAGGCGCTTGCCGCAGAAGGTCGATGTTACCTCTGAAAAAACCCCAAACGCCGGCAGGATCAGGATATAGACTTCCGGATGTCCCCAAATCCAGATGAGGTTGACGTACAGCATGGGGTTTCCGCCGGCGTCATTCGTGAAGAACGCTGTGCCCACATACCGGTCCAGAGCCAGCAGCGCGAGGACCGCGGTCAGCACCGGGAAGGCCGCAACAATCAGCACGTTGGTGCAAAGAGCGGTCCACGTAAATATCGGCATTTTCATGAGCGTCATGCCCGGAGCGCGCAGTTTTACAATCGTGGCGATCAGGTTGACGCCGGACAGAAGTGTGCCGATTCCGGATAACTGCAACGACCAGATGTAATAATCCACGCCAACATCGGGGCTCGCGGCGGCGCCGGATAGTGGCGGGTACGCCAGCCAGCCGGTGCGCGCGAACTCGCCCACGAACAACGACATCATGACGATCGCCGCGCCGCCCGCCGTGAGCCAGAAGCTGAGGTTATTCGGGAACGGAAATGCAACGTCACGCGCGCCGATCTGCAACGGCACGACGTAGTTTATCAGGCCGATCACAAGCGGCATCACTACGAAAAAGATCATGATCACGCCATGGGCGGTGAAGACCTGATCGTAATGGTCGGGTGGCAGGTAGCCCTGCGAGTCACCGAAGGCGATCCCCTGCTGGCCGCGCATCAGCAGCGCGTCGGCGAAACCGCGCAGCAGCATGATCAGGCCTAGCACCATGTACATGACGCCGATGCGCTTATGATCGACGCTCATGAACCACTCCTTCCAGAGATAGCTCCAAAGCCTGAACCAGGTCAGGGCGCCAAGAACCGCCGCGCCGGCAAGGGCCACGACGATAAAGGTGACCAGTATGATCGGGTCGTGGAACGGCAGAGCATCCAGGGTGAACCGGCCCAGAAGCGCCTGATGGGTGAAGAGTGCGAGGGACATTGTGTTTCCGTTTCGTCTTGAGCCGCGGGAACGGGAGTTCATTGGGCCCGCGAGTGTCGTCATGGAGGAAGGTGGTGTTGATCGGGGGGAGCCATGGTCGCGACGGCGGCAACTGGCGGCGTGGATGGCGCCTTGTCGGGCTTTTGGCCGTCGAGGCACGGCTGCCCCGCCACGACACACCGGTTGAGGACAGACCGATACAGGTCTGGATCGACGGAGCCGAAGCGGCGCACGGGTTCCGCCTGGCTCGGTTGTGCCAAGCTTAAATACTGAGACTTGCCCAGCCCGCCCACCGTGGCGCGCGTCTGGCCAACCCACTGAGCGAACGCCGCTGGCGGCATGGCACGGGCCCTGAAACGCATGTCGGAGAAGCCAGCGCCACTGAAGTTGGCCGAAAATCCGTCGTAAGTGCCGGATGCGTTGAACACGCCGTGCAGCTGCGTCTCCATCCCCGGCATGGCGTAGATCTGTCCCGCCATCGCCGGAATGGAAAAGGAGTTCATCACCGACGCAGCAGTGATCCTAAAGTCGATCGGGGTGTCGATGGGGACGGCCAGTTCATTGACCGTGGCGATGCCGAGATCGGGATAGATGAACAGCCATTTCCAGTCGAGCGCCACCACCTCCACCGTCAGCGCGCGGGTTTCGGCCGAAACGGGCCGGCCGGGCGCGAGCCGAGAGATGGGCTGGTAAGGATCGAGCGCATGAGTGGCGAACCAGGTCAGAGCGCCCAGGCACGCGACGATCACCAGCGGGCCGCCCCAGATCATCAGCTCCAGTCTTGTGGAATGATGCCATTCCGGATCGTAAGCGGTGCTCTGGTTGGAATAGCGGTAACGCGAGGCGAACAGGACCGTGAGCGCCATCACCGGTACAATGATGATCAGCATCAACGCCATCGACGCAAGTATCAGGTCACGCTCCTGGATCGCGATGTCGCCGGCGGGATGGAGAACGATCGGCGAGCAAATGCCATGCGTTGTCGTAAGCACGCATGCCACGCTCGCGAGAGCAATCCGGTTTATCGACCGAGTTGTCTTAACGTTCGTCTTCGTCATGGCGCCGGAGGTGGGGGTCGGTACCAGCCGTGCCTATTGGACCGTTTGTCCAGGGTCAGGCGCGAGTGGCGGATTTCAGCTGTTATCGACTGGCCGGCCCGGTGCGGCGCTGCCTACGTGAATCAGTCTCGCTCGACGCGGACTCCAAGGCCTCGATCTGGCCGCATGGCGCTTTGCCAACTTTTTTGGGGGCCTCTGTGATCCAGCTGACGACCCCCGTCGTATCTCTGACGCTTATGAGAAACCTCTTGTATGGAGATTGACGATGAAAGCGCTGAAGCCGCTCGCACTTGCGGCATTTGTTCTCGGACTATCCCTGTCGGTCGCCAAGGCGGCCGATATCGTTGATACCGCCGTCGCAGCCGGCTCCTTCAATACCCTCGTGACGGCATTGAAGGCCGCCGGGCTTGTCGATACGCTCAAAGGCCCCGGTCCTTTCACAGTGTTCGCCCCGACCGATAAGGCATTCGCCAAACTCCCCGGTGGAACGGTTGAAAACCTTCTCAGGCCTGAGAACAAGCAGCGGTTGATATCAATTTTAACTTTTCACGTCGTTCCTGGAAAAGTGGGTTCGGCTGCCCTCGTCGGCAAGGAGACTATGACGAAATCGGTCGAGGGTAGTGAGCTGACGATCGATGGGACTGACGGCGTGAAAGTCGATAATGCCAGGGTAATTGAGGCCGACGTTGCTGCGTCGAACGGGGTTATCCATGTGATCGACACGGTCCTCATTCCGAAGAGTTAGATGACGAGCGAAAGTACTCGGTTTCCCGTGGAACGGGCAGATGTCTGGTCCTGGGAAGCCGGGGTTTTTGCAGTGTGTTTCCGAGTTGCGCGAAGAGCCGAAATATGGATGCGATTTCATCATTGCCCACCCGAAGCTACAGTGTGGTGGACCACACCCACGATGTGGTGGTGGTCGGGGCGGGCGGCGCCGGACTGCGGGCGACACTCGGCATCGGCGCGGCCGGTTTGAGAACGGCGTGCATATCAAAGGTTTTTCCGACCCGGAGCCATACGGTCGCGGCGCAGGGGGGGATAGGCGCCGCCCTCGGGAACATGGGAGATGACGACTGGCGCTGGCACATGTACGACACGGTGAAAGGGTCCGATTGGCTGGGCGATCAGGATGCGATCGAATATATGTGCCGGGAAGCCGTCCCAGCTGTCTACGAGCTCGAGCATTTCGGCGTTCCATTCAGTCGGACGGAGGATGGCAGGATTTATCAGCGCCCGTTCGGCGGGCACATGACAGATTACGGCAAAAAGCCGGCGATGCGTGCCTGCGCTGCCGCTGATCGTACCGGCCACGCCATCCTGCACACGCTTTACCAGCAAAGTTTGAGGTATCGGACGGAATTTTTCGTTGAATTCTTAGCGCTGGACCTGATCCTGGATCAGGAAGGCGTTTGCCGCGGCGTGATGGCTTGGTGTCTCGAGGATGGCTCGATCCATCGCTTCTGCGCGCAAGTCGTCGTGCTGGCCACTGGCAGCTACGGCCGCGCTTTGCTGTCCAGCACGTCCGCTCATATCTGCACTGGCGATGGCGGCGGCATGGTGCTTCGCGCCGGCCTTCCGTGCCAGGATATGGAATTCGTGCAATTTCATCCGACCGGCATTTTCCCGGCCGGATGCCTGATCACCGAAGGCGCCCGTGGCGAAGGCGGCTACCTCGCCAATGCCGGTGGCGAGCGCTTCATGGAGCGTTACGCGCCAACGGCGAAGGACCTCGCCAGCCGGGACGTCGTGTCCCGGGCCATGACTATGGAGATCGCCGAAGGGCGCGGCTGCGGTCCGAAAAAGGACCACATTATGTTGCATCTGGAGCATCTTGATCCGGGTCTGCTGAGTGAACGTCTGCCCGGTATCTCCGAAACCGCGAAAGTGTTTTCCGGTGTGGACGTGACAAAGGAACCGATACCGGTCCTGCCGACGGTCCATTATAACATGGGTGGTATCCCAACGAATTATCGGACCGAGGTGTTACGCCCGACGCCGGATAACCCGGATGGCGTGGTGTCCGGTCTGATGGCGGTCGGTGAGGCCGCCTGCGTGTCCGTGCACGGCGCCAACCGCCTCGGCACCAACAGCTTGCTCGATCTCGTGGTCTTCGGCCGCGCCGCCGCGCAGCGCGCCGCTGAACTGGTGGTGCCCGGCGCGTCGCAGCCGCCGCTGCCGCCGAAAGCGGGTGAGGGGAGCCTCGACATTTTCGATCGCACGCGCCACTCCCACGGCGGAACCAAGGTCGCCGAGCTTCGGCTGGAAATGCAGCGAACGATGCAGCAGCATGCTGCGGTCTTCCGTGCTTCCAGGAGTTTGCGGGAGGGGGTCGAAAAGATGCGGAAGGTTTGGGCGGGGCTGGGCGACATGTCGGTCTCCGACCGTAGCCTCATCTGGAATTCCGATCTGATGGAAGCGCTCGAGCTGAGGAACTTGATGGGCAACGCGATGGCCACGATGGTCAGCGCCGAGGCCCGCAAGGAAAGCCGCGGCGCACACGCGCATGACGATTTTCCGGATCGCGACGACGCGAGCTGGATGAAGCATACGCTCGCCTGGTGCGACGATGCGGGTAAGACCCAGATCGATTACCGTCCGGTGGCGATGCGGACATTGACCAACGAGGTGTCGGTGTTTCCCCCCAAGGTCCGCGTCTATTGATAGTTCAGGGCAACAGACATCGTCATGCCCGTGCTTCAGGCCGGTGCCAATACGCTCGAAGCGCATGCAGGACTTCCGGAATGGCTCGGTCATGCAACGATAATCGCATAGATCGGGCAGCCGGTCGGGACGACTCAGGACTAACGCGTATTGCGCGAGTCCGGCGCGTGCGCCAAGCCTAAAACGAACTTCGCTCGCTCAACAAAAGGACCGTGCCAAATGGACTTATATAGGACCGCTAACGATCTCAACGCTAATACCAAGACAGTCGCAATCGACCTGTTGAACGCGCGCGTCGCGGAAGGTATCGACCTCGGGCTGATGACCAAACAGGCTCATTGGAACCTCAGGGGTCTGCAGTTCATAGCTGTGCACGAGATGCTGGACGGGTTTCGTACTCAGCTCGACGGTCATGTGGATACCATGGCGGAGCGCGTGGTCCAGCTTGGCGGAACCGCGTGTGGCACGACGCAGACCGTCGCCGCGGCCAGCACCCTGGCGCCCTATCCCATCGATATTAGCGTCATCAAGGATCATCTCGCGGCCTTAACCGAACGCTATGCCGCGGTGGCAAAAGCGTTGCGCCGGAATATCGACGAGGTTGCGGCTGCGGGGGACGCGGACACCGCCGACATTTTCGTCGCCGCGTCGCGCGATCTGGACAAAGCGCTCTGGTTCCTCGAAGCACATCTCCCGAACGATGAATAGCCCGCTTCGAACTCCTGGGCACCGCTCAGTGCTTCAACGACTGTTCGTGACGACACGCAGGCTCACGTTGCAAACTCGCACGACCCAGACAGTTGCCAATTCCTGGCTGCCCGCGATCCCCCGGCCGTCCCAGGGCCTATCAGCAGAGCGAATTACGATGGCCGATCCCGCACATAGCCCTGAGGACCATCCCAGTCTGCCGGTCTCGCGGCGCATCCGGGCACGTTTGCTGCGCGCGAAGCGAAGATTCCATGCCAACGACAACATCTCGGAGTTTATTAGGCCGGAAGAAACGGATGAACTGTTAGCCGAAGTTGCCGGTAAGATGACGGAGGTGCTCGAGAGCCTGGTGATCGATACCGAAAACGACCACAACACCCATGACACCGCCCGCCGCGTCGCCAGGATGTATCTGAACGAGGTGTTTCGCGGACGCTATGCACCAATACCGCCGATCACCGAGTTTCCGAACGCCGCGAGTCTCAACGAATTGATGATTGTCGGGCCGATAACCGTGCGTAGTGCGTGCAGTCACCACTTTTGTCCCATCATGGGGCGCCTCTGGGTTGGCGTGATGCCGAATCAGCACTCGAACCTGATCGGACTATCGAAATATTCCCGGCTCGCCGAGTGGATCATGACACGACCCCAGATTCAGGAAGAAGCCATCACGCAGATGGCGGAACTTTTCATGAATATGGTTAAACCCGATGGGCTCGCGGTCGTCATGGAGGCCGACCACTTTTGCATGCACTGGCGCGGCGTGAAGGATACGGGCGCGAAAATGACAAACAGCGTGATGCGCGGATCCTTTCTTAAAGATCCGGCCCTCCGTCGCGAATTCCTGTCTCTCATCAACGTGAACGGCTGAGGTTTCGATGCTGGTTCATTGTCTGTATGCTAGCCGTGCGGCGAAACCCCTCAGCTCCGACCTGCTCGATTCGATACTGGAGCAGTCCTGCAGGAATAATCCGAGTCTAGGTATAACCGGCCTGCTTTGCTTCGCCAAAGATACCTTCGTTCAGATCATTGAGGGTGGACGCGACGAAGTCAGTGAACTCTTCATCACTATCGCCCGCGATGATCGGCACCTGAACGTGCGGCTCCTGGTCTTCGAGGAGATTTCCCAACGCCGTTTCGGCAATTGGACCATGGGAGAGGTAAATATCGAAGCGATCAACGCAGCTCTGGTTCTTAAGTATTTCGAGAAACAGGAGTTGAACCCCTTCAACTGTTCAGGTAGGGCCACAATGTCGCTGCTGGACGACATTGTCACCACGGGAGCTATTCTCAGCCGCAGCAGATAACGTCGGATCGCGCCGGCAGGGAATCGTGGATGATAGGACCTACCCACATTCGCAGGTCTAACCGCGTTGTTGACGCGTATCAAGTTGGTGCCTGACTGACGCGGCGAAGCTGGCGAAACGTTCGCCAGGCCAAAGATGGAGGTTTAGCATGGCCCATGTATTGGTCATCGGAGCGAGTAAGGGGATCGGGTTGGAGGCGATCCGTCAGGCAATCGAGGCCGGACATGAAGTGCGTGCCTTCGCGCGTTCGGCTGACGGGATCAGCCTTTCAAGTCCGAGGCTCGAGAAAGTGCGTGGGGACGCGCTGAACAGCCAGGATGTCGAAGCCGCCCTGAACGGGGTGGACGTCGTGGTACAGACCCTTGGCGTGGCTCTGGGCGATTTGTTCCGGCCCGTCCATCTGTTCTCGAAGGCAACCCGGGTGATGGTTGCTGCGATGACGACTCATGGCGTCGAACGTCTGATCTGTGTAACCGGTTTCGGAGCAGGCGACAGCCGCTCAAGCATCAGCTGCTTGCAACGGATCCCATTCCAGGTCGTGTTTCGCCGCGCCTATGAGGACAAGAGCTTGCAAGAACTCTTAATCAAGGAAAGCTCGCTCGATTGGACGATCGTGCGGCCCGGAGTGCTGACCGGTGGCCCGCGGACGGGACGCTACAAGATTCTCGACGAAGCCGCACGTTGGAGAAACGGGATTATCTCGCGCGCGGACGTTGCGGACTTCATTGTTCGACAGATCGAGGTTCAGACTTACCTGCGAAAGACCCCTGTGCTGGTCACTTGGTGATGCGATCCGGCGGAGATAGGCATGCCGACTGAAGGCGCGAAATCGACCGTGTATTTTGACGGCTCCTGTCCTCTGTGTCGGGCGGAGATCGCGCACTATCGCGGCATGGATCGGGGCGGGGTGCTCTGTTTCGTCGATGTTTCGCGAACCGATGCGTGTCTTCCACACGGCCTTACCTAACAGCAAGCAATGGAACGATTTTATGTCGGTGCTGGTGATGGGCGGCTTCTTTCCGGCGCAGCGGCCTTCATCGAATTGTGGTGCCGATTGCCAAGATGGCGCTGGGCGGCGCGAACTGCGACGTTGGCCGGAGCAACGATCGTGCTTGAGTTCGGCTACCGCCTTTTTCTGCCGGTCCGGCCCGCCATCTCGCGGCTTTTCGGAACAATGCAGGGACTTTTCGGGCGTGGCGATCGGGCGAAGCGCCGGTGATCGGGCCGTTGCCATCATGGATCGGGAATATGTCCGGCATGAGCCTGGAATCGTTCCGTAGGAGAAGCGTTGCGGTCGTTTTCGGCGCCGGCGGCGGCATCGGGGGCGCATTGGTCGAATTATTGCGTTCCGCAGACCACTTCGAGCAAGTGATTGGCTTCAGCCGCAGGAGCTCGCCGGCGATCGACTTGCTCGACGAGGCAAGTCTGGAAAATGCCACGGCGTTCGCTGCGACAAGAGGTGAACTTCGGCTTCTGATGGACGCAACGGGCTTTCTCCACGATGAACGGCAAGGACCGGAGAAGAGCTGGCGCCAACTCGATGCGGCCAAGCTTGCGCGCGCCTTTGCGCTGAATGCCATTGGACCCGCGTTGATCATGAAGCATGTGCTTCCCCTCTTGCCACGCACGAGCAAGGCGGTTTTTGCGACGCTGTCCGCCAGGGTTGGGAGTATCGGCGATAATCGGCTCGGCGGCTGGTATGCCTATCGCGCCTCGAAGGCCGCCCTGAACCAACTGGTGCGGACCGCAGCCGTCGAATTGGCACGTCGGGCCCCTGAAGCTCTCTGCATCGCGCTGCATCCCGGCACGGTCGCCACACAGCTATCTGCTCCGTTCGCGGCGACCGGACTCGAAGTCCATACTCCCTTGGAGGCGGCGCGACACCTGCTCGGTGTCGCCGATGGCCTCACGGCCGAAGCGAGTGGCGGCTTCTTCGACTGGCGCGGCCAGCCGGTGCCCTGGTAGCGCCATGACCCGGATGCGACGCAAGGCAGATTTGCCGACCAAACGCTGTGCATCTTGTGGCCGGCCCTTCACCTGGCGCAAGAGATGGGCGCGCGGCTGGGAGAACGTGAAGTACTGCTCGCGCCGCTGCCGAGTCACCGCGTTGCCGACCGCTCCGACGCCGCAATTGGGCCAGATATGAGCGTCCTTAGAGTGATCCTGGGTGACCAACTATCACCCGACCTGTCCGCGCTATCCGACCTCGACCCTGGGCGGGACACGGTGCTGATGATGGAGGTTGTGGAAGAAGCCACCTACGTCGCGCACCACAAACAGAAGATCGTTCTGGTGCTGTCCGCCATGCGCCACTTCGCGGACGAACTGCGCCGGCGCGGTGTCACGGTCGACTACGTGCAGCTCGATGCGCTGGACAATACCGGCACGCTCACCGGCGAGGTCCAGCGCGCAGCCGCAAGGCACCAGCCCGACCGACTGCTGGTTACCGAGCCGGGCGAATGGCGTGTGCAGGCGATGGTCGAAAGCTGGGCGGGGCAAACTGGCCGGCCGGTCGAGGTGCGTGCTGATAACCGCTTCTTTGCGAGCCGCGCCCGCTTCGCCGCCTGGCCACGCGGACGGCGCGTGTGGCGCATGGAGCATTTCTACCATGAGATGCGGCGCGAACACGCAATCCTGATGGCGGGCAAGCAGCCGGCGGGCGGCGAATGGAACTACGACTCAGCGAACCGCAAGCGCCTGCCTGAGCGCACCAGCCCACCCGTGCGGAGACGTTTCGTGCCCGACGCAACGACGCGCGAGGTGATGGCATTGGTTGAGCGGCGCTTCGGCGATCACTTCGGCATGTTGGAGGAATTTGGTTGGCCGGTGACCCGCGCCGACGCCCTCCTCGCGCTGGACGACTTCATCACCCAAAGCCTGCCAGGCTTCGGCGACTACCAGGATGCCATGAAGGCCGGCGCGCCGTTTCTGTTCCACTCGCTGCTGGCTCCGGCATTGAACCTCGGTTTGCTCTCTCCGCGCGAGGTCTGCGGTACGGCGGAAGCGGCTTGGCGCGCTGGGGCCGCGCCGCTGAACGCGGTCGAGGGCTTCGTACGGCAGATCCTTGGCTGGCGCGAATATGTGCGCGGCGTCTATTGGACCTTGATGCCTGGCTATGCTGAGGGGAATGCGCTCGAAGCGACGCGGAAGCTGCCCGCTTTTTATTGGACGGGTCAGACCGACATGCGCTGCCTCGGCGAGGCGATCGCCAGCACGGCGCGACACGCTTACTCGCACCACATCCAGCGGCTGATGGTGACGGGCAACTTCGCGCTATTGGCGGGCGTCGTGCCGCACGAGATCGAGCGCTGGTATCTCGCCGTCTATGCCGACGCTTTTGAGTGGGCGGAGATGCCCAACACTCTGGGTATGGCGGTGTTCGCCGACGGCGGGCGGATGGCGTCCAAGCCCTATGCCGCATCCGGTGCCTACATCGACCGCATGTCGGATTTTTGCTCACGTTGCGCATACGACGTGAAGCAGAAGACCGGGCCGCGCGCTTGTCCGTTCAATTACCTCTACTGGGCCTTTCTCATACGGCAGGAGGACCGCCTCTCCGGGAACCCGCGTCTCGCCATGCCCTATCGGATGCTCGCCGGCTGGTCACAAGACCGCAGGACCGCTCTGTTGCGGGAGGCGGACAAGTTCCTCGATCGGCCCGAAGAAAATCATAATCTTGTGGAGCATAGCCTATGACTCAGTTGGCGGCCTTGTTGTTGTCCGTGACCCTCTTCGGAGGAATGGTGTTCTATTCCTTCGGCTTTGCGCCGATGGTCTTCAGTTCCCTGCCGGCTGAACACGCGGGCCGCTTCGTTCGGTCGGCATTTCCCTGGTACTACCTGTTCATCATCGTTTCGGCTGGCCTTAGCGGCGCGATCTTGTTCCTATCGAACGTATGGTCCGGATGGGTGATGGTCGGCATTGCCGGCGTAGGCGTCTTTGCCCGGCAGGTGTTGATGCCAATGATCAACATCGCGAACGACAATCAGTCAAAAGGGGATACGGCCGCGCAAAACCAGTTTGCGCGCCTCCATGGCGTATCGGTGACGCTGAATTTCGTCCAGTTGATTGCCGCGGGATTCGTGCTAGACCGGTTTCTATGAGTCTCTTCGACTGAACATAGACAGGTCAAGACACTGCCATAACTGTGAGATTGCGGACTCCGTCGAACGGTTTCGTGGCTCGTTAAAGGTCGAGGAATTGTTACGTCATGCGTATTGGGATCGTTAGGGCGGGAATGGCGGGATTGGCGTGCGCCGAGGGGTTGGCCTGCCAGGGTCACGAAGTGGCGCTGCTCGACAAGGGGCGCGGACCAGGCGGCCGCATGTCGACGCGGCGACTGCCAACACCTGCGGGCGAAGCGCATTTCGATCATGGAGCGCAATACTTCACAGTCCGTGACGAAGGTTTTCGACGGCGCGTGGACGCCTGGATCGCCGAAGGCGCGGCGGCACCATGGCCGTCAGCCGGGAGCCAGGCCTATGTCGGTGTTCCCGCCATGAATGCGCCAGTCCGGAAAATGGCCAACGGACAGACGGTTCATTGGTCAGCGCTCGTGACGCAGATCGAAAGCTTTGGCCACGGCTGGCGACTGTTTGTCGAGCGCGGAGACGTCGTCGACGTGGACGCGGCCATTATCGCGGTGCCCGCTGAGCAGGCGTCAGCTCTGCTCGCGTCTGTCGCTCCGGATCTCACCGCCCGGGCAGGCACGGCGCCGAGCGAACCGTGCTGGACGGTGATGTTGGCCTTTTCTGAAGCGGTCGCGGTCGCCCGGAATTGCTGGAGGGGTGACGACGTCATTGGGTGGGCTGCGCGCAACAATTCCAAACCGAGGCGCTCCGGGCCGGAGAGCTGGGTCGCGCAGGCCAGCCCGGATTGGTCGAAACGTCATCTCGAGGCAGACCCGGATTGGGTTGCTATTACCCTCAAAGCCGCGTTATCGAACCTGCTGGAAACCGAACTCCCCCCCGCTATCGGCCAGGCCAGCCATCGGTGGCGCTTCGCGCGTTCGGGCGCGGAGGGGTCCGATGCGATATTCGATCGTGACCGTCGCCTCGGGCTCTGCGGCGATTGGCTGATCGGTCCGCGAGTGGAAGCGGCCTGGCTCTCTGGCACGGCTCTGGCAGAGCTCGTCGGCGTGGTCGGTGGTAGTGATCTGACTAAACACGCCCTATAGTCGGAGATTGGCGCGATGCGATCGCAGCCACCTTCAGCGTGGCTGACAACAAATCCATCGCGAGTTGACTGCTGCCGTTGCGGTCGTCGCTCGGTATTTCATGCGATCGCGCCAAACAGCAGAGCGGCGACCACCGCTAAGGTAAGCGGTATGCGAAGCTTCGGATACCACCGCGGAGCCTGGCCCAGCTTGGTCGCCCGAAGATCGACCCACAGCATTGTGGCGATGGCTGTAGCCAGGATGAACAGCCCAGTCGGTCCCGAGACGAGCAGTGCGGCCCATCCCGCCAAAGGGGGAACAACGCTTAAAGTGAGCCTGGCGGAAAGTTTTCCGCTGTCCGAGCCGCGCTCAGATCCGATCGCCAGCCCCCAATGCACGCCGCCCAGGAACGATAGAATGGTCGCGCCATAGGCCGCCAGCGCATGGGCGACGAGCATCCTGGTCGAACCGGACAGGAAAGGCGTCGCGCCGGAGAGACCGATGAACGGGGCCGCGCCGAGACCGCCAAGCCATCCTGCGCCCGAGGGTACCTTCATGTCCACGCCTGCCAACGACGCTCTCCCATCCTCGGTCATTCGCACCTCCTCAATGTCGCTCTGCACCGCGGATACCTTCGACAGTCTCGACCAGGAAGCCGGGATTCTGAGCGGCATGCGGCAGCACGGGGGCGCTGAAGCAAAGAGCCTCTTTGCGCGTCTTCACGCGGTCTCGGCCTCGCTAAATTTCGTCCAATTGATTGTCGCCGGATAGGTGCTGAGCCGATTTCGTTGAGCCGGACGGCATGTCGCGACGATCCGGTGACCCGGCGGGAAGTCCTGAGCATGATCAGGACGCATTTGTAGATCCGGATCCGAGCCGGGGGAACGTGGTCAGCATTGTCGCTACCGTCTCGACATTGATCGCGAGAGATCGCCATTGAGTTTCTTGAACGCGTCAATCGCGCGCTGCCTGGCGATTTCATGATCGACGATCCGAAGCGGATAATCTCGTCCAAGCCGGACGCCGGCATTGGCAAGGTCGATTGGCCGAGCCTTCCACGGCGAGTGAAGCAAGGTGTCGGGCAACTTCGCGAGTTCCGGGACCCACCGCCGCACGTAACGCCCGACCGGATCGAACTTCGTACCCTGTAGCGATGGATTGAATACTCGGAAACATGGTGCGGCGTCAGCGCCACAACCGGCAACCCACTGCCAGCTCGCGGCGTTGCTTGCGAGGTCGGCGTCGACCAGCGTGTCCCAGAACCATGCCTCGCCGAGGCGCCAGTGCAGGAGCAGGTCCTTGATCAGGAAGGACGCGACTATCATTCGCACCCGGTTGTGCATCCAGCCGGGCCTCCACAACTCCCGCATGCCGGCGTCGACGATGGGATAGCCGGTCAGTCCGCGCTGCCACGCAGCCAATCCCTGACCGTCTTCCGCCCAAGGAAACTCGGCGAACTCGGGTCGCAGCGGCGCGTCCGGGAGCGACGGAAAATAGTACAGTAGGTGATACGAGAATTCACGCCAGGCAATCTCGGACAGAAAGGTTTCGACCCCGTTTGGCGTCGGGCCACCGGTCCTGGCCAGAGTTCGGATTGTTATGCCATGCCAAACTTGGCGTGGACCGATCTCGCCGAAGTGCAGGTGCGGCGACAACCGCGAGGTAGCATTGATGCCTGGCAGATTACGCCGCTCGTGATAACCAAGCACTGCGGCATCGGCGAAGTCCTCAAGGCGCCTCTGTGCGCCGGCCTCTGCGGGCGTCCAGGCAGCGCCGAGGGCCGCGCGCATCCCGCGCCGGCCCAGTCGGGCGCGGTTGGGCGCAATGCCCAGGACGAAAGTTCGGCGCCATCGGGAACGACTTCCGGTCGCGGTATTCTGTCCGGCGCCAATGCGGGTGGCGAAGGAGTCCCGGTTGCGCGCAGGGCCTTCCAGAAGGGCGTGAACACCCGATAGGGCTCGCCCCGCTGCGTGGCAAGCGTCCACGGCTCGCGCAGCAGGGCGGCATTGAAGCTGCGCGCTGCGACGCCGCGCTGCCGCAGCATCGTCTTCAGCCGTTCGTCCCGCGCTATTGCCCATGGCTCGTATCGCCGGTTCCAATACACGGCATCCGCGCCGGTCTCGTCCAACAATCTCGCGATCGCTGTCTCTGCCGGGCCGTGTCGCAGGATCAGGAGGTTGCCGCAGGCTCTCAGCGAGTTCGCCAACGCATCGAGCGATCCGTGCAGCCACCAGCGGGATGCGCTTCCGGGCTGCCATTCTCCGGCATCCGCATCGTCGAGTACGAAGACCGGTATGATCGGCCGGCCGCGTTCAACCGCGGCCGTCAGCGCAGGATTGTCAGATAGCCGCAAATCCTGGCGGAACCAGAGCAGCGTCACCACGACGTCGAGTTTCGGCGATCGCGACGCCGATCCACTGCTGCTCCTGCGGTCGCCGCAAATCCTGTGACGAAGACGCCCCAGGCCATGTCAATCACGGTCAGTTGCCACGTCCATCCGCGCAGCACGGCGAAGTTAGTCAGGTCGTAGGTGCCGTAGGTGCACAGTCCGAACACGGCACCGAAGGCGGCGGCGGCCCAAAGCGTTCGGAACTCGCGCGCGCGGGGCAATACCAGAGCGACAATCCCGGCAACGTGCAGCAAATAGAACACTATTGCCGGGGCAATGCGCACGCGTTCCGCGAGCAATTCACCGATTGTATTGGTCGAAAGCGGTCCACCGATGAAGCCGATCCAGGTTGCATCCAAGACAAGGAACGTGACCAGGGTGACGGTGTAGGCGTCCAACCGGCGCAGCATTACATGTAACCCCTTGGGCCTGCGTGAAACTGCCAATGAAACGGCCTCTTGCCGGTACGGTCCGAGCGCCAACTCACATGCGCTCGTATCGTATTTCGTCGCCGTCCTTCCCGGTGAAGCGCAATCCGACCCAGGACGGGAATGAATCGTACCAGGTATCCATATCGACATCACCGCGCAGTTCCAGGTGCTCTGCCCGCACCGCGATGCCGGATACCAACGTAATGGTTTCAAAGCCCAGAGATGTAACAGATGGGCGCATCAGCTCGCCGGTTTGGTTGTTGATCAGCGGGCCGGACAGCATGCGGCGATTCCAATGCGTCGCCGGCAGGGCGTTGGCGGGCGCGACATAACCCGGGCCGCTGGAGCGCTCCACGACAAGACCGGCGTCTTCCCGCCGTACGGACACTTGCGTGCGCGTTCCGTTGTCGTTGCTCCTGGCGTCGATCGAGGTGAACTCATCGTCGCGCCATAGCTCGACCGCATTGTGGCTGTAGCGGTATAATGTGATAAAGCCGAAACTGACCGCAATGTCGACGGCAATTTTAGCCGTCAGTGCGTCGCCGTGACGCGCAAAATCGAACACATGCGAGCCGATCACGCTCCCCTTGCGCATGATGCGGAAAGATAGCTGCTGCCCATCGGAAACTGGCGCGGCGGTGGCGGCATTCGCCATTGCAAGGCCGCCGAGAACCACGACCCGTCGGGTCATCATGATGCCTCCGGTTTGCTCAGAACGTAAAAACCGACATCGATTACTCCTGCGCGAAAGCCGGCGGCGCAGTAGTCGAGGTAGTACTCCCACATGCGTTTGAACCGGGTATCGAAACCCTGGCGTTCTATCGCCGGCCACGCCGAAACAAACCGCCGTCGCCACTCGACCAGAGTACGGGCGTAGCTGTCTCCGAATGTCTCGACAGAGTTCAGCACCAATCCGGCACGGGCGGTCTCACGGCGGATCACCCGGTCTGTCGGGAGCATCCCACCCGGGAAGATGTAGCGCTGCACGAAGTCGGGACGGTGCCGATACCGCTCGAACCGCTCCTCGGCGATGGTGATCGCCTGCAGCACCGCGACCCCGCCCGCGGTCAATCTGTCGCGCAGGGTTATGAAGTATGTGGGCCACCAGGCTTCGCCAACGGCCTCCACCATTTCGACCGAGGCGATCCGGTCAAACGTGCCGCCGACATCCCTGTAGTCCTGCAACCTCATTTCCGCCTGGCCGCCGAAGCGGGCCAGGCGCGCGGCGGACCAGGCGTGCTGCGCGGGCGACAGCGTAACGCCGGTAACGTGGCAGGCCGCGCGCGTGATCAGTCGCTCGGCCAACCCGCCCCAACCGCAGCCGATCTCGAGCACTCGCTCGCCACCCTTGAGGTCGAGCAGCGCGATGACATGATCCTGCTTGGCGGTCTGCGCATCCTCCAGAGTCTGATCGGCTGACTGATACAGGGCTGAGGAATAGGTCATGCCGGGGTCCAGCCAGGCAGCATAGAAGTCATTGCCGAGATCGTAGTGGAATCGGATGTTGCGCTTGCTTCCTCGTTTCGAGTTTGCATTCATGCGGTGCGACAGGCGACGCCACAGGCGCGCCAGAAAATGGCCCTGAGTCGCCGAGTTCAGCGTAGCTGGATTAAGCGCCGCGAGTTCGATCAGTGCGCTGATATCCGGGCTGTCCCAGTCGCCGTCGACATAAGCAGCACCGAAATCGACATCGCCGTTGAGCACCGTGCGCCAAACGGCCCGCCAGCGATGCAGGATCAGTACTGCCTTGGGGCCAGGCGTATCGGCGGTACTACACAAACGCTGACCGGACGGCAGCATGATGGTCAGCCGCCCGACCCGGATGCGCGAAAGAATAAACCTTGCGATCCGGCCAGTCAGCCAGCCGGTGCCGGAGGTCGGCACGGCGGGCGAGACTGTTGGGCCAAAAGACAGCTCCACGATGCGTCAGCCCTAGCGCGGGGTGACTATGGTGTGGGAATGCGCGGGCGGGGCCGGAACCGGGTAGACGCGCAGCCCTTTCAGCCAGAGCTTCAGGCCTTCCCAGTAGATCGCGGCGACAACCTTCACCGTCAGCGCGCCGAAGCGCAGCAACATTCGCAGCAGGGCGGCGTCACTCAGCGCGATTCGTTCGCCGGTGAAGACGGCGCTGATCAACCGCCCGTCCGCGTCGCTGCCATGCACCACCAGCGACATCGTGTCACCGGGCTTGGTGAGTCGAAATTCGTAGGTCATCGCCATCGGCAAGAATGGTGAGACGTGGAATTGCTTTTTACATTCGTGCTCGATAACCGGCGTGTCTGCTTCGGTGACCGGGATCAGATAGCTGTGACGCTGACCGAATGTGTTGTTCACCTCGTACAGCATCGCCGCCAGAGTGCCGTCGTCTCGATGGCAGAAATACACGCTGATCGGGTTGAACACGTAACCAAACACCCGCGGCATGCACAGCACGGTTATCGCACCGGCGCCGATGTGGATCCCGGCCGCCGCCAGTGCGCGCTCGATTTGGCACCGCAAGGGAGCACCCGACCCATCGAGATGGTCGCGGTCGTGGAAGCTGAACAGATTGGATCGGTTATGCGACAACAAGCAGGACCGCGCCGGCGGAGCGTCGAGATCGAGCAGCAGCCAAAACATCCGGTAATTCAGCCGATGCCGCCGCGGCCGGAACCGATGATGCGTCACCACCCCGGCGTACAGTGCCGCGTTCATGCCGCCATCGCCCGGCTCGGCGCGACATGGATGCGGTTGCTTTCGTCCGCAACGTCCCACGGCCGGCGGACCCCGCCGAGTTGTTCCGCCACCGCCAGGCCGGATTGCAATCCATCCTCGTGAAAGCCCGCGCCGAAATACGCGCCGCAGAACCAGGTTCTGCGCTGGCCCTGCAACGACCACAGCTCGCGCTGTGCCGCCATCGTCGCTTGGTCGAACTGTGGATGCTCATAGGTCTCGGTATGAAACACGCTGCCCGGCGCCGGCTCATGCGTCGGGTTCAGCGTCACAAAAAACGGTGTCCGTTGATGAATATTCTGCAGCCGGTTCATCCAATACGTCACATGCAGCGATCTCGCCGAGTCGGTGCGGCCGAGGTAATTCCAACTGGACCAAACCGCGCGGCGCTTCGGCATCAGCGCCGGATCGGCATGCAACACCGCGACGTTGCTCGAATAGCGGAACGAACCCAGCAGACGCGCCTCCGCGGGCGACGGATGGTCCAGCATCGCCAGCGCCTGATCGGCGTGGGCCGCGATCACGACGTGGTCGTGAGCGTGCGTCTCACCGCTGGCGAGACGGACAGTGACCCCAGTCGCTCCCCGCCGCACCGACACCACTGGTTTCCCCAGCCGCGTGCCCGGCCCGATCGCTTCCATCAAGCGGTGAATATACGAACGGCACCCGCCCGCAACGGTGCGCCAGATCGGCCGCCCGGTGAGCTTCAGTAGCCCATGATTGTCGCAGAACCGGATGAAACTCGCGGCTGGATAGTCGCGCAGGTTCGGCGCCGAGCCCGACCAGATTGCCGCAGCCATCGGCAGCAAATGATCATTCTGAAATGCCCCGCCATAGCCATGTGCATCGAGAAAGTCGCCAAGACTACCAGGTTCGGCGGCGTGCCTCGGCGCCTCCCGGTAAAACCGCACCAGGTCGGCAAGCATGGACCAGAACCGCGGGCTGATCAAGTTGCGCGGCTGCGCGAACAGGCTGCCTGGATGGGTGCAGGCGTATTCCAGCCTCCCGTCGTCAAGGGATACCGCGAGCGTCATGACGGACGGGATCGTGGCGATGCCCAAATGCCGGAACAGCGCGGTCAGGTTCGGGTAGGTTTGCTCATTGTAAACGATAAACCCTGTGTCCACCGGCACCGCTCCGAACAGGGTCGCGACCTCGACCGTGTTGCCGTGTCCGCCAGGCCGGTTGGCACCCTCATACAGGGTTACGCGGTGGCGTCGGCTTAACAGCCAGGCTGCGGAAAGACCCGCTACACCAGCGCCGATGACGCCGATGTCGAAGGCGCCAATCCGATCGTATATCGTTCGCATATACCCCCGATGCGCCAGCTCATCGGGCGCGCGCCTCTTACTGTAGGTGTATACGGAACCGGGCGGATGCTGGATCACCGGTGATCGATGTGATCCATTCCATCGCGAGCCGCGTAAAAGAGGGATGAATGTTCTGGATGTTATTGCGCCGAGCCAAGCATTCTCTACCGGACTTCGGTCGACGCTCGTCTGTGTGCCTGTGCTCTCCCGGGCCGGAGCGGGAATGGTGAGCATTCTGGATGCGGAAAACCACGCGGCGTTGATCCTTGCGGTCGCGTTGCGCCGGGACCGGGTGGCATTCGCCCAGTTGTTCCGTCATTTCGCGCCTCGGGTGAAGGCGTGGATGATTCGGCGGGGTGTCGCCGAGGGAATGGCTGACGAACTGGCGCAGGAGACAATGCTGGCGGTCTGGCGAAAGGCCGCGCGGTTCGATGTCGCAAAAGCCGGCGCCGCGACCTGGATCTTCACGATCGCCCGCAACCTGTGTACTGACGCCCTGCGCCGCGACCGCCATCCGAGCGAGTTGCTGGAGGCTGACAACGACGAACCCGACGAAACGCCAGGCGCCGACGCCATTCTCGAGTCAGCCGAGCGCGATGGCCGCCTTCGCGGTGCCCTGGAGGCGCTGTCCCCCGAGCAAGCGGAGGTGGTGCGGCTGTCGTTCTTTCAGGACAAACCCCATGCCGAGATCGAACGCTCTCTTGGCATTCCTCTCGGTACCGTCAAATCGCGCCTGCGTCTGGCGATGAACCGTTTGCGGGCGGCGTTGGAGGATCTGGCTCCGTGATCACGCATCACCCAAACGAGGCGACTCTCGCGTCTTACGCCGCTGGCACGCTTTCGGCGGGCATGGCGATCGTGGTCGCCACCCATCTGACGTTTTGTCCGTCCTGCCTTGCCATTGCTGTCCTGGCCGAGTCGGTAGGTGGCGCTTTGCTCGACGAACTGCCGCCGGTCTCGATGGCGCCGGGCTCTCTCGATCGGGTACTGGCGCGCACAGAAATGCCGGCGCCGAGGCCGTCGCCGCTCCCGGTGCGGGAGCCAGGCCTGCCGCCCCCGTTGAACCGCTGCACATTCGGTGCTTGGCGACACCTGACCTTCGGAATGCGGGTGCGGCCGTTGATGACCGCCGATCGTTGTTGGGCAGGTCTGGTGGAGGGGGCGGCGGGACGGACGTTGCCGGCGCACGCGCATAAGGGGGCGGAATTTACCTGCGTACTGAGCGGCGCGTTCTCAGACCAGATCGGCCATTACGGTCCGGGCGACCTGGTGGAGGTCGACGCTGGTATCGAACATCAGCCTGTGACCGACAGCACCGGCCCGTGTCTTTGTATCATCGCTACCGAGGGCATCCGCCTGCATGGCGCACTCGGCCTCGCCCAACGTGTCCTGGGATGGTGAGGTGCGTTTGCCCGATTCGCGGGGGCTGGTCTTGTTGAGACTGTTATCCGCCTGCTCGGGGACAAGCGTGCTAAATGCGCTGGCGCCATCCGGCGCCGCCACCATCACGCACCGCGTGGTGTATGGCGAGGCGCAGCGGCAGCGCCTCGACATCTACTCACCTGCAGTGCGCGGCGCGGCATTGGTGGTATTTCTATACGGTGGCGGTTGGCATGACGGGGACCGGGGTCTCTACCGTTTCGTTGGCGCCGCACTTGCGGCCCAGGGGCTGATGACGGTGATCCCGGATTACCGGGTGTATCCCGAGGTCCACTACCCCGAGTTCGTGCGCGATGCCGCCAGCGTGGTGGCGTGGACCCGGACGCATATCGCGGATTTCGGCGGCGATCCCGGCCGGGTGTTCCTGATGGGGCACTCGGCCGGCGCGCATATCGCGGCGCTGCTAACGCTCGACCGGCGCTATCTGGCCGAGGCCGGACTCGATCCCGATCGCGCTATCGCGGGGACAGTGGGGCTAGCAGGCCCCTATGACTTCCTGCCGTTGACCAGCCCATTGTACGAAACGATCTTCGCGGCCGCCGGCGATCTGAGGCAGACACAGCCGATCACCTTTGCGCGCGCTGATGCGCCACCAATGCTGCTGCTAACGGGAAGCGATGATCGGACGGTGTTACCGCGCAACACCCAAAGCCTCGCCACGCAAATCCATGATAAGGGCGGGCGTGTGTCTGAAAAACAATATCCGCGCCTTGGTCATGCCCTGATCTTGGGAGCAATCGCCCGGCCGCTGACCTGGCTGGCGCCGGTCCTAGCGGATGTGACGTCGTTCCTGGCGGCGAATGGCGCGCGGATCACGCAGCCTGCCATCGAGGCGGCGCAGGCGGGCCGGTCGCCCTCGGCGTCGGGGGCGATCTGATGTGGGGCTGGTTCGCGATCGCCGCTGTCGGTCTTTCGCTGGCAATGGCCGGTGGATGGCTCGCTCAGCGTGTCACCGGCAACAGCGGCTGGGTGGATTCGGTCTGGTCGTTCGCGCTGGGTGCCGCTGGCGTCGCGTTGGCGCTGCTGCCCGCACCCGGTCAACTGACGGTGCGTCAGTTGGTTGTCGCAGTGCTAATCGGCGCATGGTCACTGCGCCTCGGGGTGTATATCGCCATCCGCTCGGCGCGCGGGCCCGAGGACGCGCGCTATGCGGCGTTACGCCAGGAGTGGGGGCCGCGGTTTCAGGTGCGGATGTTCCTGTTCCTGCAGATCCAGGCCGCCGCCGCTGCGTTTCTCGCTCTGTCGATGATGCTGGCGGCGCATAACCCGGCATCCTGGCCGCGGGCTATGGACGGCGCGGGTATTCTGGTCCTGGCCGCCGCGATCCTGGGAGAAGCGGTCGCAGATGCCTCGCTACGCCGTTTCAAGGCCGATCCAGCCAACCATGGGCGGGTTTGCGATACCGGACTTTGGGCGTGGTCGCGACACCCGAACTACTTCTTCGAGTGGCTGGGCTGGCTGGCGTATCCGTTGCTGGCGATCGATCTGTCAGGGAGCTGGCTCTGGGGTTTCCTGTCCCTCACCGGGCCGGCGTTCATGTATTTCCTGCTGGTCTATGTTTCCGGCATCCCGCTGTTGGAGCAACACATGCTGCGCAGCCGCGGCGATGCATTCCGCGCCTATCGGGACAGGGTCAGCGCGTTCTTCCCGCTGCCGCCAAAGAGGTCCGCGCAATGAGTCTGACTGCCGCCGCCACGATGATCATGGAACGCGTGCCCATGCCGGACACGATCGTTTCGACCGGGATTTCCGCCGCCGTTGAGCGCACACGCCGCCGCCTGGCGCTAGCAGAAGCGTCAGTGGAGGCAGCGTTCGCCCAGGCGATGGCGGCCCGGCCGATCGCGGTGCGGCCCGACCTGGCGAATGCGCAACATTACGAGCTGCCGGTAGAATTTTTTGGGCTGATACTCGGCAAACGGGGGAAGTACTCGTGCTGTCTTTACGATCATGGCGCCGAGACCCTGGACCAGGCCGAGGAATGCGCGCTGACCGAGACTGCTTCGCACGCGGACCTCGTCGACGGGCAGGAGATCCTGGAACTGGGCTGCGGCTGGGGCTCGCTCAGTCTGTGGATGGCGGAAAGGTTTCCGGCGGCGCGCATCACCGCCGTGTCGAATTCGCGGTCGCAACGGGCGTATATCGAGGCGGAAGCCGCGGCGCGCGAGTTCAGGCATTTGCGCGTGGTAACCGCCGACATGAACGAGTTCGATCCGGGCGCGCGGTTCGACCGGGTGGTTTCGGTGGAAATGTTCGAGCATATGGCGAACTGGCCGGCGCTACTGGCGCGGGTGCACTCCTGGCTGTGGACGGACGGGCGGCTTTTCCTGCACGTATTCAGCCACCGTGCGGTTCCGTCGCTGTATGATCACACCGACAAGAACGATTGGATCGCCCAACATTTCTTCACGGGCGGCATCATGCCGAGCCACGACCTCATCCGTCACGTAGATGCCCCGTTCGAGGTCGAAGCCGACTGGCGCTGGTCTGGCTTGCACTACGCACGCACCGCGCGCGATTGGCTAGCGAATTTCGACCGCGAAACGGAGCTTGTCGACGCCATACTGCGCGAGGTTTACGGTCGGGACGCCGCGCTCTGGCGGCGGCGCTGGCGGATTTTCTTCCTGGCGACCGCCGGCATGTTTGGCCACACGAGGGGGTCCGAGTGGGGGGTCAGTCATTACCGGCTGCGTCCCTTGGCCGCGCGATGATGGGCTGGCTGCGCGCCTATGCCGCCAGCGACGACCCGTTCGTCGCGGCGGCGAATTTCCTGGCGCTGATGCTGGCGTGGAACCAGCCATTCTATCCTTTGTATCTCTGGTTCATTCTGGGCGCCGATGCCTGGGTTGGGCTGCCGGAGATCGCATCCGGACTGGCGTTCTTCGCGATCCCCGCGCTGACGCGGCTCTGGCCCTGGTTCGGGCGGGCCGCGTTGCCTGTTCTGGGCGTCGCCAATACCGTTATGTGCATTAAGCTTCTGGGTGAGGCCTCCGGTGTGGGTTTGTTCCTGTTGCCCTGTGCGATGCTGGCGGCGATCCTGTTCCGCGCGCCGGAAAGATGGGGGATGGCAGCGTTGACCGCCTTGCCGCTCGCGGTTTGGTTGGCCGTGCGTGGCAGGCTTGGCGCCCCGCCGGTTGTGTTTGCAACGGACCAGTACGAAGCACTGTTCACGATGAGCGTCGTCAGCGTCGGCTGCCTGATGGTTGTCTTCGGCTGGGTGCTGGCCGGAATTCATCGACGCATGCTCGACGCCTCGCGGTCACCAGCCGCCTCTGACTGACCTGAGGGCTTGCTCCGATCGCGAAGAGCAGCCGGTATGTCCCAGCACCAGACCGCCAATGATCTGAACGGCATCGCCGAGGCAGCCGCGGTCGACTGGGATCCTGGAGAGATCCTCGAGACCCGAACGAAAACAACGCTTCGATGTGCGGAGAGGCCCCTCGGGGCCCCTCCGCACCTCACCCAGGGCTTCAGCAGGATCGAGATACCGACGGATTACTGAAATGGGAGTCATGCTTACGCTCTCCTCAGTCGGCTCTGACGCTGGTGTGCAATGTGACGCATCTCTTCTCCCTTTGTCCCCTGCACTGACAACGCGGCATCGCGCGGCAACGGAAGTCCTGCCTGGGGGTTGTCCGGCGCGAGCTTCTTCCGGCTGCCTATCTCGCGCCGGATAGCAGTGATCTTGCCAAAAAAGGCCCGGCGTAAGAGCCTGATGGGGCAGGGTGGAAACGGAGGCGGCCGTGCAGCGGAAACTTCGTCTCGAACGCAGCAGCATAGCGTTGATCGCTCTGATCCTCGCCAGTTGCAATAGTGTGGCTCATCGACAGGCGCAGCAACCTGTGGGGGCTACCCAGGAGGCTTGGGAGAAGTTCAAGGCGTGTGCCCAGCCGGTGATAGACAAGCCTAAATATGCCGCGCTGCGAGCGCGCACCGTTGATTTGGACTCTATGCAGCCCACGACGGCTCAGTTGACCGACGAGGCAATCCCTTCTGAAGAGGATGCGCGGCTCTTCGCGGCGAGGTTTGATGAGGTGAACCCATGTCGCGAATATCTGCTGAGAGACGTTTCGATACCCCGACCGGATTTGGCCCCGATTTTAGCGGATCAATTCACCCAGTCAGGCGCAATCGCAGTGCTCGTCGTCGAGCGACAGATCACGTGGGCCGAGGCGGCGAGGCGCTCGCAGTCGCTTTGGAGCGACACGCAGCAAAAGATTGCGGCTGCCGACCTGGAATGGATTGCCGACCTCAACCCATTCCGACAACCCACCATGGCGCAACGTCAAGCTGCCGCCGCGATGTCTCAGCAACGGTAATCGATCAACGCGGCTACGAGGTAGGTCGTGACGAATACGAGCATGTCGGTTCATCCGTAATATGCCGACGTGCGGTGCACTGGCTTGAGGGAACGCCTCCATGGACATGCTCATTCGGGCGCTGCTGGTATTGGGAGGGATTGTCGCCGAGTGGTTCATCGCGGAGGACTCGGTCAACTTCGTAGGCGAAGGCCGCATCAACGTCGTTGAACCGATGTTGAGTAAGCTCCACAGTCTCGATGATCGCTACTGGCTGCCCCCCGACCCTTTCAACACCACCACACGTTTGCCAACGTGAGTCAAAGCGCCGTCAATCGCGGCCCAGCAGGTAGCGGTCTTGATGCCAGCAAGCACGAGCGCCGCCAGTTCGTCAGCAAGCGCAGGGCTGTCCCCGAACGAGTAGCTCTCCAGTTGGCGCCAATCGGTCGGTTCTGCATCAGTCATACGGAGCGGTTCATTGTGGGGTACCGTGGGTCTGTAGCCAATCGAGGGCCTTCTTCTTCTCTCCGCTTGCAAAGACTCTGATTTCAGGGTGAGCAAAGTGGTCAGCTATCCTGGGAACGATCTTCAGGAACGTGCTGTCCGTGACAGCAGCCACGCGATCGATGTTACGGTGGTGATCCCGTACAAACTTCATGTGCTGGATCAGCGCCCCGAAGCTGTCCCACCCTGGAAAGGACTTTGCATCGATCAACAGGCCAGTGAGCTTCCCATTTTCACGGATGTAGGGATCGATCACGCGGGCGATCTCGCGGAAATCATCGGCAGAAAGGGCGTCCCTCGGCTCCACGAGCAGGACACCAATATCCTTCAGAAGTTCAAACCTGACCACAACTATGTTCCTTGGTTACCACTCCGGGGCACTCGGCATCATCCCGATCGTCCAACCGGCTCCTGTTGCCGTCTCGACGTACGCGCTTGTGCGGCCAGGAACCGGCTCGACATCGGTGGAATACCTCGCGGCTCCACCAAGGCAGCCGCCTGTGATCTGGGTCATCGTTCCCTCCCAACCCTACTGGGGTCTCTCTTACACGATCAGCGGGCGCCCTGCGAGCATCCACCAGCGAGGTCGGACGCATTGCCCACGGCGAGTTTAGTCGGCAAACTACCCACACGGCTGATGCGAGGTGCGCGAATGCAAGTCCGTCACCTAGATCACGTCCAGCTTGCAATGCCGGCGGGGCGCGAGGATGAAGCCAGGGCGTTCTATCGAGACTTGCTGCAAATTCCCGAGGTTGCCAAGCCTGCGAACCTCGCCGCACGCGGCGGGTGCTGGTTTGAGCGAGGGCCGCTGAAGGTTCACCTGGGCGTGGAGGAGGATTTTGTCCCGGCTCGGAAGGCGCATCCAGCCCTCATCGTGGAAGGACTGCGGGAACTGGCGACGTGCCTGCAAGGCGCGGGATACCACGTATCGAGGGACCAGCCCCTGGAGGGATATGATCGGCTGTATGTCGATGATCCCTTCGGCAATCGGATCGAGTTGATGGAACCAAAGAGGTAATCGGCTTGTCACCAGGGGACAATCAATGACCGAGCGCGAACTGTTCCTGGGGCTGGTGGTGCAAATCGTGTCCGCACATATTTCCAACAATGCTGTCACACCGGATCAGCTACCAACCCTGATCCAACGGGTTTTCAGCGCGCTCGCCAGCGTAGAGCAGGCATCCGCTGCGCCGACCAAGCCCGAACCAGCCGTGCCCATCAAGCAGTCAGTGAGAGCGGGTCACATCGTCTGTCTGGACTGTGGCAAGCATTTCTCCATGCTCAAGCGGCATCTGATGACCGATCACCAACTGACGCCGGATCAGTACCGGCAGCGATGGGGATTGTCGGCGTCATATCCAATCGTCGCACCGAACTATGCCAAGACCCGATCTACGCTGGCGAAGAAGTTCGGATTGGGTCGGAAAGGAGCAGGGCCGATGAAGGCAAGTAGGATGGCAGGTCGAAGGTAGGAGCAACGATCCACGTGGCACCATGTCGATACTGGTCGGTGCGATCCCGGATCGGGTCACGTCGCATTGCGCAGGCCACCGGGTCTTGGGTCGAAAATGTAGCAGCGATTTTGGCTCGCTCTCGAAATGCGAAGCAGTTTCCTACAGGTTCGGCCAGAGGTGGCACCTCGCCCGTCAGATCGTCACGTTCATCGGAGGCATCCATCTCCGGGACGCTCCGATGATCGTTGTGATACCAAGACTGAGAACTACAGTTCCCGTTCGGTCAACCGAATAAAGTTGCGGCGGGATGGCCAGCCAATGGCGTTTGCAGGGCTATGACCATTAGGCTCAGATGATGTGGGAAAGCGGCGCCGCCTGTTCCTGCTCGACGAGCACTTATATCGGTGGCAATCTCTCGGATGGCAGTCTGTTCCGCTGACCTCGCCAGGATCGTCGAGGTAGGGATGGGCGACGTTTCGCTGTTCCATCTGTGGTGTGACCGCATCTCCTGCCGTTGCAGGAGTGACTGATCCTGGGAAGCCAATGAGGTGAATGTATGCGCATCGCGGTCATTGCCGACATACACGGGAACATGCCGGCACTCGAAGCTGTGCTCGCAGACATCCAGCAACGGAACACCGATCGCACGATCAATCTTGGTGATTGTGTGTCTGGCCCGCTTTGGCCCCGTGAGGTCTGCGATCTGCTCCTGGCTCGTGACGACCTGACCATTCGTGGAAACCATGATCGCTGGGTGTCGGGACCCGACCCAGCGCAGATGAGTGCATCAGATCGGTATGCCTTCTCGGAACTCAACCAGGATCATCGCTTCTGGCTTAGAGCCCTTCCGACGACTGCCGATGTGGATTACGGCATACTCGCCTGTCACGGCACGCCGACCAGCGACAACCAGTATCTCGTCGAGGAGGTCTCCGATCGTCGGTTGGTGCGCGCGAACGTCGCCACCATCCGAAATCGGTTGGGAGATGTTCAGGCTCGTGTAGTTCTGTGTGGACACAGCCATCAAGCACACTTCATCCAGCTACCCGATGGCCCATTGATCTTGAATCCAGGCAGCGTTGGCTGCCCATCCTATGATGATCCCGGCGATGATCCTCATGTGTCCGAATCCGGCTCGCCTCATGCGCGGTACGCCGTTCTCGCCATCGAAGAACACCACGTATCGGCGGAAATGATCGCTATCGCATATGATTGGAAGGCGGCGTCTGCTCAGGCTGAGAAGAACGACCGACCTGAGTGGGCCTATGGATTGCGAACGGGATGGTTCATCGCTGGCGGGTGATCGCTGGCGTACGGTCGTGGTTCGTCTTGCGCACGGGAAGGTGTGAGGAAACTCGCAATGCAGCTTGCAGAGTTCATAGACTATCACCAACCAGCCCTGGAGGTGAACGAGGTCAAGTACAATCTGATCCTCGGCCTCCTCGGGAACCAAGCCAATGCGGAACTTCGCCTGTGGAGCATGGACGTTCCGGGGGCATGCGCCATCCAGAATCCGGGCAACATTGTTCTTGGCGATCTCACCCGCGAGCAATGTCGGCGATTGGCGGACGAGACCGCAACACTCGGCTATGCCGGCGTGGTCGGTTCTGATGACACAGCGGAGTGGTTTGTGGATCGTGCCGCCGAACTCGGCATCAGGTTCCATGACCCGGACCCGCAGCAAATTCAGATGCTGAACACCAGTCCGATCTATCCCGGTGCTGACGGAGCAGCCCGCCGCGTCTGCGCTGAAGATGCGTCCCTGTTCACGGATTGGATGCTCGCATTCTACGATGAGGCCGCACCCTACGACCCGAAGCCCGCCCGCCAACAACTTCAGTCAGCGGCTGGCAGCGAGCATTATTCCTTCTGGATCGTGGATGGACAGCCGGTGTCGATGGCCGGGATTCGTCGTCGCACTCGCAATGTCGGCGCGATCAGCGGCGTCTATACGCCGTCATCGCTACGCGGGCGTGGCTATGCTGGATCGGTCACCGCTGCCGTTGTGGAGCGCATCTTCGGCGAAGGGAAAACTGCGGCATGCCTCTACACCGATCTGAGAAACCCGTTTTCCAACCGCTGTTATGCCAAGATCGGGTTCAAGCCCGCCTGCCATTCCTCACATTACGTGCGGCTGGCCGAAGGCATGCGATCGGATGCGGCCTGACACCTGTTCGCCCATCGCGGCTGCCGCCATCACGGGCTATTCTCGGCACAGGAAGAAACGGAAAGGTGAAAAATGGGCAAGCGCATTGATGTGGCGTCTGTGCCAGCAGTAGTAGGCACGCTTTACCCACCGCCGTTCGACGAGCCGTGCCGTCCGCGTGAGCGCCGGAAACTTGGCGATCAGGCGGGCTTGACTCAATTCGGGGTCAACCTCCTACGGCTCGTCCCAGGCTCATGGTCCAGCCAGCGCCATTGGCACACCGGGTCCGATGAGTTCGTGTACGTGATCTCCGGCGAAGTCATCCTCGTCACTGACGATGGCGAGGAGGTGCTACAGGCCGGCGACGCTGCCGGTTTCAAAGCAGGCGATACCAATGGTCATTGCCTGCAAAACCGTTCTGACAGGGATGCCCGTATTCTGGAGATCGGCACACGCTCACCGACCGACATCGGATACTACTCGGATATCGACATGGTGGCGCCGGCAGAGGGGCGTCCCGCAATTTACACACGTCGGGACGGTACGCCCTACGAGGACATCAAGCGGCGGGGGCCATGAGTGGATCGCGTCTCCCGACAGTGAATGGGTATTGGTGATGTGCGGTCGATATGCGTCATTCCTACCGGCTGAGGCCATCGCCCGACTGTTCCACACGGTCAATCCGATCCCAAACCTACCACCGACCTGGAACATGGCGCCGACGCAAGATGCCATGGTTGTCCGCCATCATCCTGAGACAGGTGAACGACATCTCGACCTGCTGAAGTGGGGTCTGCTACCATATTTCACCAAAGACCCGGCGCGTGCCAAGCGGCCGATCAACGCTCGCGCCGAGACCGTTCAGACATCGGGCATGTTCCGATCCGCATTCGCTCGGCGACGGTGCCTTGTTCCTGCCGACGCGTTCTATGAATGGAAGCCAGTGGAAGTAGGCAAGCAGCCATACGCTATCGCGCGCCAGGATGGTCAGCCGATGGCGTTCGCCGGGCTCTGGGAAAACTACAAGTGGCCTGACGGCACGTTGACGAGAACGTTCACCATCGTCACCACGAACGCCAATGCGATGATGGCCGCGCTACACGATAGGATGCCGGTTATCGTGGAGCAGAAGGATTGGCTGACGTGGCTGGGTGAAGTGGAAGGCGATCCGGCTACGCTGATGCGATCGGCCGATGAGGACGTGTTGAAGGTTTGGCCGGTCAGTCGGAAAGTGAACTCGCCGAGGAACAATGGTGCGGAATTGTTGGAACGGGTTGGATGAGACCAGCACAAAGCCTGTGTTTCCTTTGAGCCGTCGTGCCTTGGTCAAACCGCTACATGCGTATATCCTTGCATGCACAGTGCTCATCACTGGCTGCCAGGACAGACCGCAACCCAGCTTTCTCAGTCGAAGCTACCAGGACTGCAAGGACGGCGACCAGCAGGCGTGTCAGATGTTGAGAAACCTTCAGCAACCCACAGAAATCGAGCAGAAAGAGCCAGTGGTACGTAGGATAACCCCCGTTCAAAGCGATGTGGCGGCGATGCAAGAGGGAGTTAAGCGGGCAAAATCATCACCAAGCACGAAAATCCCAGACATTGTGCCGTCCAGTGTTCCTGAAAGTGCTCCTGACACCCACCAGCCAGCCACGCAAGATGGTCCATAACTGCATCTGAGTAGAAAACTATCGGCTGTTGAATCAACAGCCTTGCTAATGGCACTGGTCGTTGCTTTGATGGGTCGAGCCTGCTCGCTCACCTACGCTTACGGCCTCCTGGCCTGCTACGACCTCGGTTAGATGGTGCCTTCTGATAATTCCGCCAAAACTCATGGATACCAGCTACGCACGCCGGGATGATGTCCGGCACCTCCGCCAGAAACTGCTCCCGATCGACGGCCTCATCAGGTCCGACACTGAGTTCGGCATCACCATTGAGCAACAGGATTGGCAACATCATGATCCCAGCGCGGTGGTCGTTGATCAGCGGCTCCCAAGCCGCAGGACGCAGTGCCACCGCATCGAGGAAACCGCCTGCCCAATCTGACGCGATCACTTCACCTTCTGGTCCCCAGAAGATCGGGTCCAGGTCATCTGGACCGTCAGCGAGGCAAGCGCCGATCTCGTTGTAGCGGCCCATGATCGTGCCAAGAACTGTACGCATTTCGGCTTCCGACTGGAACGACGGCTCTTCACCACCCCAGGTCACCGGCAACCATTCGCTGGGCAGGATCACCTCTGGACCGACCACAATGCCGGTAAGAAAGCCGTCGAGGTCCGATAGCCCCATGCTGTCATCCGGCGCACGATCGGACATCAGGTAGTCGTCCAGCGCATCGAGGTCGATCGGGCCTAATGGCGAGGGGATGTCTTCCATATCGCCGGAATCCTCGTGGTCGATGTAGCATAGCATGTCGAGGTGAGCGGCAAACCTTGATAGGTGACGGTTGATTAGGGTCGCGTGTGATAGTGACAAAAATCGAGCAGGTCATCCGAATGGCATCGAGCATTCTTCCTTGTGGAACAGGGCAAAAGGGAGTGGAGTGCCTATCGAAGCGCCCGTCCAGGCAGACCTATCCCGCGTCATAATGCCGAACCAACCGCGTCCAACGAAACAGAGGAAACCATGGCCAAGGCATATTGGGTCGTTTGCTATCGCTCGATCTCCAATCCAACGGCACGGGCCGAGTACTCCAAGCTCGCCGGTCCGGCAATCATCGCCGCCGGTGGCCGCTTCCTCGCCCTTGGCGGCACTGCTAAGACCCTATGAGGCCGGCATCGACCAGCGCACCGTGCTGATCGAATTCGACGTCTCGCGCAGGCGATTGCCGCCCACGACAGCCCTGGCTACCAAGCGGCTCTCGTCGCGCTTGGCAATGGCGCCGAACGCGACATGCGCATCGTCGAAGGCGTCGAATAAGGCGGATCGCCGCGCGACGGCCGATGTTAGGTGTCTCCCAGCCCAGGTGAATGACCACTACCCTGATCGGCACTGTCGGACTGGTCATCGTTCTCATTTCCATGCGCGCACTTGCTCGGACCTTCCGACGAGGCACATTCCGGGTACGTGGGGGCCGACTGCTCAGACGACGGAATCACCCGGCCATGTTCTGGGCCAATGCCGCCGGAATCGGTGTCGTATGTGCAATCGGTCTCGCCCTCATTGGTTGGGCGCTGTCGGGATTGGAATAGAGCATATCGATCAGAGCCGGGTCGTTGGGCGGCCTGTACCGGGGAAATTGACCCCATGCAGAATACCTATCCGCCGCACCGCTCGGAAACCCGCAGAAATCCGTCACGCCGACTCCCCAGAAAATCCTGCCCGGTGGCAGAAGATCGACACTCTGAAACCTGCGCTAGCAAGCTGCTGGTGGTCACACGACAAGCGGCGGTCCGTGGCGCTGGCGGTCATCCAAGCGTAGTTGTACTGAGCCTGACCAGGGTATTTGATGTGGCGACACGGGAAAACTGATCACGATATGTGAGGTTTCGTGATCCGTTCTCATCATCGAGCGTGCGCACAAAAATTGACTTCGGCAGAAACAGAAGGGGATGACAGATCGCCCAACCGAGTTGTGCGCACTTAATATGGTGGGCAGCGAAAAATGGCACAGGACTTGCCGGAGCACGATCACTGACTCACGATAATCGATGGACATGAAAAGATGTGGAATATCCGTGGGCTCTGCCTTTGATTCCATCCCTATGTTCGACCGAAGAGACCATCCCTTCGTCCCGACCTGCCTTCCGCGACGCGTAGCAGCGAACGGCGGTCAAGGATGGCCGTAGGCCATCGCGTCAGCGGCGCGTAGCGTCCTTGAGGGCCGTTCGCTGCTACGCGATGCTCGGCGCAGGAGGGGGGCGCGCGTTCGGGCGCGCTTCCTGCTTCCCGTTCCCATCACCTCTACAGCGTGCGGGAACCGGAAGTGGGAAGCCCATCAAATATTGCGCTCGCCACCCCATCAAACAGCGTGATCACGCTCAACTTGGCGCCAGCCTAATCCGCTCTATGAGCGGCTGTGCTGCACCGGCTTGCTGTGCTGTGCCCCCTCGATCCGCACTCGCGGGTAGCTGGCACCACGCCCGCATCGTCGGCCTCGACGACGAAACAGTCACCATCCAATACAAGGAACGTAAGACCGGCCGCCCGCGAACCGGCCGCCTCAGCGGCGACGAGTTCATGCGCCGCTTCCTCCAGCACGTGCTGCCGCGCGGCTTCCACAAGGTCCGTTACTTCGGCCTGTGGCATCCCGCGCAGCGCCACAACGCTGCCCGGGTGAGGCAGATGCTGCAACTCGAGGCGCCGCCCAAGGGGGAATGTCCAGAGATTGGGGGGATGACGATAAGAGCGGTACGACCAGTCGGGTCAGTTGCCGGCTGGAGGAAGTTGGATGCGGTGGGTGTTGCGACTGGTCGA